>Ga0157373_10000433_pt1 | contig 33251 bp, 36 predicted proteins | sample C65metaG_FD_113460 | JGI IMG/M metagenome (GOLD analysis project Ga0157373, IMG submission 113460) | Corn rhizosphere microbial communities from Kellogg Biological Station, Michigan, USA - C6-5 metaG | ecosystem: Host-associated > Plants > Roots > Rhizosphere > Soil | place: USA: Michigan... | reverse complement strand
GCGTACGCTGCCGACATCACCTACGGCACCAACAACGAATTTGGCTTTGACTACTTGCGCGACAACATGGTCCGCGAAGTTGACCAGTTGCGCCAGCGCGAGCTGCACTTTGCCATCGTCGACGAAGCTGACTCGATCTTGATTGACGAAGCGCGCACGCCGCTGATTATTTCTGCGCCGAGCGTCACCAGCGGCAGTTCATACTCGCAATTTTCCAAAGTTGTACGCCAGCTCGAAAAAGAGAAGCACTATGAAGTCGACGAGAAGCGCAAAACCGCTATACTGACCGACGAGGGAACTGACAAAGTCGAAAAAATTCTGGGCATCAGCAACCTGTACGACACCGAAAACATCCGGACCATTTACCACTTGGAGCAAGCCTTGCGCGCGCAAGCATTGTTCCACCGCGATAAAGATTACGTGATTACCAACGACGGCGAAATCGTGATCGTTGACGAATTCACCGGCCGATTGTTGCCTGGTCGGCGCTACAACGAAGGTCTGCACCAGGCCATCGAAGCCAAAGAAAGTGTCGAAGTCCAGCAGGAATCCATGACGCTGGCCACCATTTCGTTCCAAAACTACTTCCGCTTATACGAAAAACTGGCTGGTATGACCGGTACCGCCCAGACCGAAAGCGAAGAGTTCCACATGATCTACAAACTGGATGTTGTGGAAGTGCCGCCGAACCGCAAAGTGGCCCGCATCGACCGCCCAGACCGTATTTACCGCAGTGAGCAGGGCAAGTTCAAGGCGATTATTAACGAGATTAAGGTATTGCACGCTAAAGGTCAGCCTGTGCTAATCGGCACTGTCTCTATCGAAAAGAACGAAGTGCTGGCGCATCTGTTGACCAAAGCCGGTATTCCGCACGAAGTCCTGAACGCCAAAAACAACGAAAAAGAAGCCGCCATCATTGCCCGCGCCGGCGAAAAAGGCGCGGTCACGCTGGCCACCAACATCGCTGGCCGTGGTACGGACATTGTGCTTGGCGAAGGTGTTAAGGAGCTGGGCGGGTTGTTCGTGCTCGGGTCCGAACGCCATGAATCGCGGCGCATCGACAATCAGTTGCGCGGCCGTTCCGGCCGTCAGGGCGACCCCGGCACAACGCAATTCTTCGTCAGCACCGAAGACGACCTCATGCGCATCTTCGGTGGCGACCGCATCGGCGCACTTATGGGCCGTTTGAGCGTCGATGACGAAACTCCCATCGAAAACCGCCTTATTTCCAAGAGCTTGGAAAACGCGCAAAAGAAAGTCGAAGGCTTCCATTTCGACCAGCGTAAACAAGTGGTCAAATACGATGACGTTATGAACCGCCACCGTCGCGCCACCTACGCCATGCGCAAAGAAATCTTAAGGAGCGACGACATCAGCAAACGCATTCGCGCCTTCATCGAAGAAGAATCTGCGGCATTGGCCACTTCACCAAACCTTATGGACGAGCATTTTGACGAAGCGGTCAAGCACTCGTTTCCGCTCAGCGAAGAAACACTGGATCGGCTGTTTGACTCACCTTCGGACAAATTTGGCAAAGTGTTGGCCACCGAAGCCAAGGAATTGTATGCTGCCCGCGAGGCCGCTTTCACCCCAGAGATCATGCGCAAAGTTGAGCGCGACGTGTACTTGCAACTGCTGGACAACCTCTGGATGCAGCACCTCGAGAACATGGACCACCTGCGCGAAGGCATCCACTGGATGAGTGTTGGCCAGCGCGACCCGCTCGTCGAATATCGTAGGCAAGGGCAGCGCATGTTCGAAGAAATGCAGCGCACCTTGCGTCACGAAGTCGTCGAAGCGCTGTTCCATGCCGAGCCGGTCGATCCTGAAGACCTGGAAGAACCGACCGAAACCGAGCTGACCCGAGCTGCGCGCCAATCGGTGAGCAACATCGACAACATTAGCGAGGCGGACGATGACTTTACTGCCGCCGACTTTGCCGGCAGCATCGCCAAAGACAACAAACCCAAAAAGTCCCAGCCGACCACCCGCAAGAAAGCGCGCAAGGCCGAACGCCAGCGCAAAACAAAAGCCCGCAAGCGCAAATAATATCAGCGTAAACAAGGCCGAACATGAAACACACCGTCAAAGAAATTACGCTCAAAAATGGCGCCAAAGGGCTGCTCATTCACGTGCCCGATGCCAGCGTCGTCAGCTTCGAGTTCAATTTTCGCGCTGGCGAATATCTCGTTGACGAAAAAAAGTGGGAAACGCCGCACCTCATGGAACATATCCTGCTGGGTGCCAACGAGCAGTTCACCAAAGCCCGCAAATTCCAAGCCATTCTGGAAAAGAATGGCGCCTACAGTAACGCCTCAACAGGGGTGTATGATATTAACTACGAAGCCGAGTGTGCTGACTTTGAGTGGGACCGTATTTTGGACCTACTGCTCGTGGCCATTACCAAGCCGCTGTTTTTGGAAGAAGAATTCGAGGCCGAGTTCGGCAACGTGCGCGAGGAGCTGACCGCGCGCTCCAACAACCATTTCCGCCACCTGAGCCTCGCGCTGCGCAAAGAATACGGCTTTAAATCCAAAACTGACCAGCAGCGGCTCAAGCTGATGGACAACGTCAAATTGGACGACGTGCGCGCGCACTACAAACGTACGCACACTAGCCGTAACATGCGGTTTATTATCGCCGGCAACATTACGCCACGCCGCCACGATGCCATTGTGGAAGGCCTGGAAAATATCGGTTTGCCGCTTGGCACGGGGCGTTTGGCACTGCCGAACGAACGGCCCAACACGCTGACCAAACCACTGTACATTCACAACAAATCTGTCAAAAATATCTACTTCTACGTCGACGCGTTTTTGAACCGCCGCATGAGCGAAGCCGAAAACGACGCGCTGAGCATGGCCAACGTCATGCTGACCGAAACGCTGTACTCCAAAATTTTTGGCACGGCGCGCGAGCGCGGGCTCGTATATGGCATGAGTTCCGGCTCCGGCCAAACCAAACAGGCTAGCAACTGGTGGTTCGGCGCGCAAGTATCGCAAAAAAACGCCAGCAAATTGTTTGACATTATGATCCACGAACTTGAACAAGTCTTCGATGGCCATGTTGCCGCCGAAGATATCGAAAGCGCCAAAGCGTATAGCTTGGGGCGTTTCCAGCGCAGCGCGCAAACCGTCGGTGGCACCGCGGGCGGTTACAGCCAGCAGTATTTTTTTGACGGTGTAGTTGAAGATTATTACCGCGTGCCGCAGCGCATCAAAGCTGTGACTAAAACTGCCATTGTGGACATTTCGCGCGAATTCTTTACCGATGACCTCTGGGGGCTGGGTGTGCTCAGCAATTGCGACAAAGCGTTGGCGGCCGAATTGCGCAACCAACTCAGCCGTTTGTGGGACCGCAAAGCGTAACATCATGGACGACATAGCGACTGGCGCGCGGCAACTACAGCAGGAACTGGCCGTTTCGCTGGGGCGGCTCGGGTTCGACGATTTACTCAAGCGCAAAAAGTCTTTGGATGCACAAGTCGGCGCGCCAGATTTTTGGAACGACCCAGGAGCTGCGCAAGAAATTGTCAAACAGCAGGCCAGGATTGATCGCCGCGTAACACCTTGGCATCAGCTCAAAACAGATGTGGATGATCTAGTGGAGCTAACAGCGATGGGCGACGCCACGATGCAGGCCGACCTCGCCGCTCAGCTCGCCCAGGCGGCTGAAGCCTACCATGCGCTCAAAGACGAACTCAAACTAGCTGGTCCGTACGATGATTACGATGCCATCGTTAACATATATGCCGGCGCGGGCGGCACCGACGCGCAGGACTGGGCACAGATGCTACTACGCATGTACGTGCGCTGGGCCGAAAAAACCGGTCTAGCAGTGGCCACCATCGAAGAGTCGCCCGGCGACGAAGCCGGCCTCAAAAGCGTGACATTAGAGCTTAGTGGCAGCTTCGCCTACGGCAAATTAAAGGGTGAGCACGGCGTGCACCGCCTGGTGCGTCTAAGCCCATTTAACTCTGACAATTTGCGCCAAACCAGCTTCGCCAAAGTTGATGTACTACCCAAAATCGACCGGCCAGAAGACCTGGCCATTGATGACAAAGACCTGCGAATTGACGTGTACCGTTCCGGTGGCCATGGCGGCCAGTCGGTCAACACCACCGATTCTGCGGTGCGCGTTACGCACATTCCAACCGGCATCACCGTTGCCATCCAAAACGAACGCAGCCAGCTGCAAAACAAAGAAACCGCGCTGACCATTCTGCGCTCGCGGCTCATCCAGCTGCAAATGGAGCAACACCGAGAACGGCTAGACGAATTAAAAGGTCCCAACCAGTCTGCCGAGTGGGGCAACCAGATTCGCAGCTACGTCCTGCACCCCTACAAACAGGTTAAAGATTTGCGCACGCGCTATGAAACCAGCGACGCGGAAGGGGTGCTCGACGGCAACCTCGACCCCTTCGTCAACGCCTATTTGGACTACTCACTCGGCCAGAGCTAATTTGTACAAACCACAACAATAGTATAAAATATACATAATTAGAGGTCGTACTATGGCTATGCCACCGGAATCACCAGATCAAAATAATTTCCACCCGGATGATGTGACATTTTTGCGAGGCCTGGATGCTCAAATGGCTGATATCCTTGGCCCAAAAGAGTCACTAGACCCAGCCGAATTGGATGAGTTAATGGCGACGTTCAATGTGACGCCCGAAACGCCGCTCACCCCCGACTCGCCAATCTTTAGGGATATCGAAAAATCCATCGATGACCGACGAACCCCACTCGCGCGGGAGTTGATCGCAATATGGAACGAACCGGAGTTGCCGCTAGGATTCTCATTGCTAGAGAAAATTTGCGCCTTCGGACAGAGATTTCGTGTGATGCGAAGCCTGTCTAAATTATTCAATATAGATTATCCCGAAGGCGGGGAAGAGCAGAAGTAATTTTTCAATATTATTGACATAAGCGTTATTCCATGTTAGTATAAAAGTACTGTTAAACATAAACAGGAAACAAAAACAAACATGACAAAAATAAATGTAACTTTTATAAGTTCAGTTACAAAACTACGGCCAACAATTATGTTGCCAGAACCTATAGAAGCCGAAGTGCCACAAGCAAGATCACGCTGACGCACATAGACACCAAGTCATGACAAAGCTGCCGGACAAAAGCGCCGGCAGTTTTGCTTTTTGCACATCTATCGTGCGCTATAGATCGACAGGGATGTAGGTGCATCAAAAGGTTTTGGCGACAACATGGCCAAGGATATTCAGCGGCTGCGGCCACGGCATGTCGCCTTCCGTTGCACCAAAGCCCTGGCGGAGCACATTGGCGTACACCTCCGGCCCCTGACGGCAGGCATCTATGGCTTCCGGCGTTCCGGCGTTTTTCGCAACTGTAGAAACACCAAAAACGGCCGGACCATCACCCATGGCTAATTTTATTCTGTACGTATGCGTCGTAGGGTTGACTGGTACGACGTCACTTTGTGTCCAGGCCTGATCGCCAAAACTCGGCTTCCACGCGGCGCGAACGCCGTAGGCGCCAGTTGGTAATTCGCCCTGGACGACAATGCCTTCGCCCGTGCCCGTGTACAGTTTGAACCAGTTGCTGTCCGGATCCTGATATGATGCGCCGGGAAGTTGCGTGATTGGTGATTCGCAGGCGCCGTCCGGCATCGGCTCGGACGGGTTATCGGCATAGCCCTCTACCAAAAGGCCACCAACCAATGTCCCCGCGATTATGCCTATGCCAATGGCCGCCGTCGTTTTTGGATAGTCTCTACTAAATTCAAAAGGTTTTTTCATCCCCGTAGTATATCGCATGTTGACTAGAGATCAATGTACTATTATTACGATTTGGCACAGCCGAAACCGCTTGTGTTACAATGGTTTGGATGATTCTGTTGGATAGGGTAACCAAGAAATACGGCCGCGTGGCGACCCCGGCACTCGACCGGATTAGTTTGCATGTTGAACCCAAAGAGTTTGTGATTGTGGTAGGGCAGAGCGGTGCTGGCAAGTCCACGTTGCTCAAGCTATTAACGCGCGAAGAGCGCCAAACCAGCGGCAAGATTATCGTTGGCGGGATAGATTACGACAAGTTAAAGGACCGCGACATTCCGCTGTTGCGCCGCAAAATCGGCGTAGTGTTCCAGGATTTTAAATTGCTGCCCAACCGCACGGTATTCGAAAACGTTGCTTTTGCGCTGGAAGTCGTAGGCATGGGCAACCGCGAAATCAACCACACCGTGCCCAAAGTACTGGACATCGTTAATCTCAAAGGCAAAGAAAAACGCATGCCCATGGAACTGTCCGGCGGTGAACGCCAGCGTGTGGCCATTGCGCGTGCCATCGTGCGCCAGCCCAAAATCCTGATCGCCGACGAGCCGACTGGTAACCTCGACCCCAAACACGCCTGGGATGTTATTGCTGTTTTGGAAAAAATTAACCGCTACGGCACGACCGTCCTGCTCACCACTCATAATCAGGAAATTGTCAACAAACTTAAACGCCGCGTCGTCACCATCGAGCACGGCCAGATTGTAAGCGACCGCGCAAGGGCAAGCTACAACGTCATATGAAGCGCCGATTTATAACCTTTAGCCGGATTATTAGTACCGGTGCGGTAAACTTTATCCGCAACGCGTGGTTGGCTATGGCTGCAATTGCCGTCATGGTCGTGACGCTGACCATTGTGTTGTTCTCGCTGATCGCCAATGCCACGTTCAACAACACCATCCAACAGATTACTAGCAAAATTGATATCTCCGTGTGGCTCAAAGATTCGGTGACCGACTCCCAACGAGACAAACTCATGAATGATATAAAGCAGCTGCCAAATGTCATGAGTGTTAGCTACAGCTCCAAGGCGGAAGTGTTACAGAAATATATCCAGGACAACTCCGGGAACGCCAGTTTGCTGGCGGCCGTATCGCAAACGGACAATCCGCTGCCGGCGACCATTCGCATTAAGCCCCGTGACCTCAATAAGCTCAACGATATCAAGACGTATCTGAGCAAGCCCGAAGTTGCCGCGTTGCAGTCCGACCAGCCGTCGTATTCTGGTGACCGCAAAGAGGCGATCGACAAAATCACGCACGCCACTAACATTTTGCAGCGCGCAGGTATTATCGCCGTGCTGGTGTTTGCAATCATCTCTGTTTTGATAATCTTCAACACCATTCAGATGGCGATCTTTAACCGCCGCGACGAGCTGACCATTATGCGGCTACTGGGCGCGAGCACATGGTACATCCGGGGGCCATTTGTAGTCGAAAGTATCATTTATGGTATTTTTTCAGCGTTGGTTTCGATTGGCCTGATTCATTCTATGTTTATTGCGGCGCATTCGACGCTGCAGGCGAGCTCGCTCGGTCTGCTGGACATCAACTATTCCGGGCAGTATTTTAGGACGCACTTTTGGCTGCTTTTGCTGTTGCAGCTGGGAGTTGGTATACTGATTGGTGCCGCATCTTCTGTTGTCGCGACCCGGCGGTACCTCAAGTTTAAAACCAAAAAATAGCGTAGAATTATATATCGGCGAGTCCGCTAGCACCCCGGACTTCCAGTCATCTAACAGAGGTGGCGCACGCCGGAGGGAATTGCAATTGGTGCGGGGATATGCTAATGTTAATAGTACAAACTGGTATAACAAAAATGAAAAAACACCTGCAACACAAACTACACATCAGCCGCAAAGCAACAGGAATGCTCGTGCTGGTGGTTGGCGCGTTGTTGACCGTGGGCATGTCGGTTATTCCTCGAATTGTGAAGGCCGACAACATCAGTGACCAAATTAACCAATTGCAGCAGCAGAACAACGACAACCAAAAAGCCGTGGACGCACTGCAGGCACAGGCAACAAGTTATCAGGATGCCATCAACCGTTTGCAAGCACAAATTACGCTTTTGCAGGGTCAAATAGACAACAACGTAGCGCAGCAGACGGACCTCCAGAACAAAATCCAGGCTAACGAAGCCGAACTCGACAAACAGCGCAGTATTTTGGGCGAAAATCTGCGAGTCATGTATGTAGAAGGGCAAATCTCGACCCTGGAAATGCTCGCGACCAGCAAAAACCTAAGCGATTTTGTCGACAAAGAAGAAGGCCGCACCGCCGTTCAGAATAAAGTCGAAGACACACTGAAGCGCATTGATGATTTGCAAGATCAGCTCAAAGACCAAAAAGCCAAAGTAGAAAGCTTGCTAGTTGAACAGCGCACGCAACAAGGTCAGCTCGACAATAGTAGGGCACAACAGGCGGGCATGCTGGCATTTAACCAAGCGCAACAAGCCGACTATAACCAAAAAACGCAGGCTAACCAGGCCAAGATTGACGCCTTAATCGCCCAGCAGCGCCGTGCCAACGACGACATTACTTCTGGATATTACTTCATCCGCTTCCCCGGGGGCGCAGCTCCGCATAATCCTGGCGTTAACGACTACCCGTACGCAAACGGCGGCTTTGGCATGAGCACCGCCCCGGGTTGCGTCGACAATGACGGGCCTGACAAGTGGGGCTACTGTATGCGCCAATGCGTCTCATATGCTGCATGGGCGGTTGAGCGTTCCGGCCGGACTGCGCCGCGCTACTATGGGAACGCCAAAGACTGGGTATCCGCAGCGCGCAACGACGGTATACCGGTCTATACTTCCAATCCACAACCTGGCGACGTCGCCATCAGCACTGCCGGAACTTGGGGGCATGCAATGTATGTTGAGCAAGTGAGTGGCAATCAAATCTACGTTTCGCAATATAACCAGCAGTTGAACGGCCAATATTCTACGCAGTGGCGAACCTGGCAGTAGGCGTAACGATTCGCCAGCGCTTCGCCGTTGTCGTCTAAATAAGTGGCAGTCATCCCGCTTATTCGCTATAATCAACGCATAACGAATAAGTGAGGGAAGTGACGTGCCAACAGATAGTGCTAACCATGCCAAACATCGGCCAATGCTGCGCAAAGTAATTAAAAGTGTTGGGCTGTGCGCTGTCGCGGCAATTATCTTTCTGTTTGGCGTGGGTATCGGCAACGGCCGCATTGTTTTGGGCAATACGCAAGAAGCTGCCAACGGCAAACTGCCCGCCACACTCGACTACAACAGCGTGCAGCAAGTTTACCAATTGCTCAAAACCAAATACGATGGGCAGCTGGATGCAAGCAAACTGTTGAGCGGCATGAAATCAGGCTTGGCGGCTGCAACCGGTGACCCACACACCGAATATTTTGACAAAAACGCTGCCAAGGATTTCGAGAACCAGTTAAATGGCTCGTTCACCGGCATTGGTGCGGAACTCGGGCAGGACGACAAGGGCAATCTGGTCATCGTCGCACCAATCGACGGCTTTCCGGCCAGCCGTGCCGGGCTGCGGCCGCAGGATATGGTGGTCGACATCAACGGCACCAGCACAACCGGCATGACGGTCGACGAAGCAGTGAACCGTATTCGTGGACCCAAAGGTACAAACGTCACCCTGCATATTATTCGTGAAAAAACACAGGATATGACACTGACCATTACGCGTGACGACATCAAAATTCCCAGCGTCAAATGGGAGATGCTGGACGGCAGCGTAGGTAGCATAAAAGTCAGCCAGTTTAGTGACGACACCAGTGTGCTGATTAAAAATGCGGCGTATGCGTTGCGCGACCAGGGGGCCAAAAGTATTCTGCTTGACCTGCGCGGCAACCCCGGCGGGCTGTTAACCGCAGCTGTCGACATGGCGAGCATGTGGCTGCCCAGGGGCACGACCATTTTGCAGGAAAAACGCGGCAACACCGTCGTGCAAACATACAAATCGCAAGTTGACCAGCCGCCCTTGCAAGGTAAACCAACAGTTGTGCTTGTTAATGCTGGCAGCGCGAGCGCCGCCGAAATCGTGACCGGTGCACTGCATGACAACAAAGCCGCCACGGTCATGGGCGAAAAGAGCTACGGCAAAGGCAGCGTGCAAGAAATTCAAAACCTGCCCGCTGGCGACGAGATCAAAATCACCGTTGCGCGGTGGTACCGCCCGAACGGCCAGAACATCGACAAAAAAGGCATTACGCCCGACCAAGTTGTCAACATGACGGACAGCGACTACAAGCAAGGGCTTGATCCGCAAAAGGACGCAGCGCTCGCGTTCCTGCGCAAGTAACGGTGTACGGCAGGAGTTGGGCGAACGGTACATCCGTCGACAACGCCCGGCTCTATCGTGGTCGCGCGGTGGCTCCGGCGGCCAGGGTTAGCATATATTTGACTTACAGCCTACATTATGCTAATGTTTAGGTAAGGTAAAAAACAGATATATATGAATCAAGAAAACCCAACCCCATCCGCACAAAATCAAGATCGATATAGCCACAAACGTATCGTCGCCAAAAGGGTCGGCACAGTTGCTGCAGGTGTTGCACTCGCAGGCGGCATTGTTGCCGGTGCCGCTGCAGCCTACGAAAACGCCCACGTTGCCGGTCAGGCCGAAGCTGCGCCGCACAGCAGCAATCTTGACTATCTCAGGTCCAAAGACCGGAATAGTGAGATCGGCGGTCGCGCCGCAAATATGGCGGCAGCGATTCTGGCTGACGCGAAAGCACACCCGGAGCGCGTGACAATCGAGCACTCTGCCGAAAATGGCGACCCGGGCGCTCCAACCTTCGATATGTTGTCCGACACCATCACCACGCCTGCTAGCGCAACGGCCCCCGCTGGTACGCAAGTTTTCCGTGTCGCGGTCCAGCCCGATGGTGAGGGTGGCTACAAACCAGACACCAAGCACCAGGTAATCGATATTGACGGTGATTACACGGCCCTCAGCGATGATGGTACGGCTACGCAATACTACGACTACACCGACAGACTATTCAAAACCAACGATCCCAGCGATGATAGTGTGACCGATTATTGGTCAACCGGCTTTACTGTTAACACCGATCAAGGCCAAGGCAGTGGTGCAAGCGTTGACTACGGTGCTGCCCGTCAGCCTGGCATGACCCCTGATACACTCAGAGGTATCGACCAACAAATCCTGGTCGAGGCGGCCACGCGCCTGCACGACGCCGGACTGTAGCAAAATCATCATTCCATCCCTTGCAGATGTAGCTGACTTAGGTTAGTATAGAGCGTAAAGTGATAAAAGAGGTACGTGGTGGCTGGGCCAACGAAGTATATTTTTGTAACTGGTGGTGTGCTTTCAGGATTAGGAAAGGGCATCACTGCCGCCTCCATTGGTAACATCCTCAAAGCCCGCGGGCTCAAAGTAAACATCCAAAAATGCGATCCGTACCTGAACGTTGATGCTGGTACGCTGAACCCGCGCGAGCACGGCGAATGTTTCGTGACCAAAGATGGCGCCGAAACCGATCTCGACCTTGGTCACTACGAACGCTTTTTGGACGAAGAATTAACCCAGCCTAGCTCGTTAATGTCCGGCCGCGTGCTACTGAAGGTAATCGAAGACGAGCGCGCCGGCAAGTACGAAGGTCAGTCGGTCCAGATTGTGCCACATGTCATGAATGCTGTTCAGCGCTACATCCGTGAAGCGGGCGAGGGATTTGACGTGCACATCGTGGAAATTGGGGGCACGGTTGGCGACCTGGAAAGCCTCAGCTTTTTGGAGGCCATCCGCGAATTTGGGCTCAAGATTGGCTTGAACAACTGCCTGTACGTGCACGTGGTATACATGCCGTACTTGGGTGCCAGCAAGGAGTTCAAAACCAAACCGGCACAGAATTCCGTGCGCGATCTGCGCGGAGCAGGCATTAGTCCCAACATCTTGGTGGCACGCAGTGAATCGCCATGTAACCCGAGCGTTACCAGGAAGCTTGCTCTTTTTTGTGGTGTCGACGAAAACGCGATTGCGCTGTTGCCCAACGCGCCATCCATCTACCAGGTGCCGCTTACGCTGGAAGACGAAGGCATCGCTGATGTTATCTGTGACAAGTTGGGGCTCAAAACCGCGGCGCCTGACTTGCAGGAGTGGCGCGACCTGGTGGCCAGGGCAACCGGTGACCATCCGCACAAAGTCCGCGTCGGCCTGGTGGCTAAATATCTGGACAACATCGATGCCTATATGTCGGTGTTTGAAGCCATCCGCGCCGCTGCGTGGTCAAACGGTGCCAACGTCGAACTGGAATGGATCGATGCCGAGGTGTTACAAACCGACACAGACGAAGCGGTTGCTGCTAAGCTCGGTGATGTCGATGGTGTGGTTGTGCCCGGTGGATTCGGTGGTCGCGGATTAGAGGGCAAAATCCGTGCTGGTCAGTATTGCCTCACCCACAAGAAACCATATCTTGGCCTATGCCTGGGCCTGCAAATGGCAGTTATCGCTGCCGCCCGTAACGCTGGCTTGACTGACGCAAGCAGTTTCGAAATGAATAGCGACTCAAAAAACGTGGTCATTAACACGATGTCCGACCAAGCCGATAAAGCCAACACCGGCGGCACCATGCGCCTCGGCAATTACACTTGTCAATTGACTGACGGCAGCCTGGCGGCAAAAGTCTACAACGCTACCGAAGCCGTGGAGCGTCACCGCCACCGTGGCGAATGCAACAACGACTACCGCGACCAGTATGAATCATGGGGCATCCGACCAAGCGGTCTTTCACCGGACGGTCGTCTGGTAGAGATGATCGAAGGTGTTGACCATCCGTTCTTCCTGGCCAGTCAATTCCATCCTGAATTCAAGTCGCGCCCCAACCATCCACACCCGATGTTCGACGGTTTTATTGCCAGCCTATTGCCACCAAGCAACAAATAGGGTAGCTTTAACTATATGGATACAGCCGCCCCTCAGCCAGCACCGACTGGCCATCGAAAACGCATTTTGTTTGTCGAAGACGACGATGCTTTGGCCAGCGTATATGTGGTTCGCCTTGATGCCGAAGGATTTCAGGTGCAGCGTGTGGCCAACGGCGAGGATGCGCTGGCAGCGGCAATCGACTTCAAGCCTGACCTGGTGTTGCTGGATGTGATGATGCCTAAGGTGAGCGGGTTCGATGTGTTGGACATTTTGCGCAACACGCCCGAAACGGCAAATCTCAAGATCATCATGCTGACTGCGCTCAGCCAGGACAGTGACAAAAAGCGTGCCGAAGCACTGGGTGTGGACGACTATTTGGTGAAATCGCAGGTCGTCATCAGCGACGTCATCGCGCGCATCAAAAAACATCTGAACATGGCATAACGCTATGCGGATTCGGCCGAAGCAGGCAGAGAAACCCGCTGTTTTTATTGCAATGTAATTGACATAAAAGCATAAACGTAGTAACGTATATGTAGGTAACGCTTATGAATGAATATGCGCCACAACCACGACCAGACCAGCAACCGCCTCAAGGGGCGGACTTTTATGCGCCGCAACAGCCGTACGGCGAGCAGCTGCCACCCGTACCCGATAACCAACAGCCGCAACGGCCAGAAGTGCAATCGCCGCGAAGGATTCAGCCTGAAGTTGGCGGTGCTGAGCGTGTAGTGGGAATTGACCCGCAGACTGGTCAGCTAGCCTGGATGCGCCGTGTCGTGCGCGGTACTCGGCCCGACGGGACGCCGATCGTAGAGCATGCGAAATATATGCCAATGCCGGATGAGGTTCTGCCCCCACTGCCGACGCGTCAGCCGCAACGTGGGCAACAGCAGCACCCGGCGCAATCGCAAATCCACTGGGCTCAGCCGCAGGCCGGGCAGGGTCAATATCCAAACCAGCAAAACTGGACGCCCACCTCGCAGTATCCTAACATGCCAGCAGCGTCTGAATACCCTGGGGATAACAGGCAAACGAAGCCGTACAGCCTCGGCCCGCAATCTGGCGTTGCCCCGTATGGCCATCAGCAGCCTAGCGGGGGTGGTACTGGTTATCCGCAGTCAGCGACACAACCAGAGGGGCGCGTTACGGAGCGAACTCGGCCCGATTATGACGACTATGAAGCGGCTTTTGACCTGAATACGGGCCTGGTAACACACGGGGGCGTAATTGGCGAGTCTGCGCCTAATCCCGCTCCTGTACGTCGTGAACAACCAACACAACGACCCGCCCCAGACATCTATGTGGATGGTGAGGGTGAGCAATCCCCCTTAATGCTAGATGGCGTTATAAGACGGGAAGAGGCTGACAAGCGGCGCGATGCCCGCAGCCGGCAACCTCGGTCTGGCGCATCGGCAGCGCGTGATTATGACTTTATGAAAGGGTTGAGCGCCACCGGCGAGTCGCCCGTAGAGCCTCACGTCGGCCAACGACCAGACCAGCACGATGACGCTGACGATGCGGCAAGGACCGCCAAACCGGGCGCACAAGCCGCGGCTGCCCACCAAGAACGTCTCGGTGGCGCAGATGAAGGTGATGGCGTTCCGCGAGCTGTCCAGCCGACCGAGTTCGACCCTGAGCCAGGCCGCGACCATCGTCCTTTTCAGTACGATACTGACTAGTAATCCTAGATAGCGTCACCTTGCTGGCGCGCTTTCACGGCTATATTAGAAAACCCCCTCGAGAATGAGAGGGTTTTTGGCGCCGGCAGACAAAATCGGCTATTCGACCGTGACTTCGACGCGGCGAACTGATTTGCCGGTAAAACGGCGAACCTTGCGTGTTTTGTAGGTAACGACACCGTCGCGGTCAGCGTGTACGGTGAAGTTGCGGCTGGCTTTGGCGCCTTTGCCTGCGCGTTTGGTCATGCCAACCTGGCGCACGATAACTTGGCCGGTGCGAACCTTCTGGCCGCCGTATACCTTAATACCAAGCCGTTGTCCCGGGCTGTCCTTGATGTTCTTGGCTGTTCCGCCTGCTTTAACGTGTGACATGTTTTACTTCCTTGTTATTACCAAAAGCTCGCGAGCGACCAGCTGGTCCGGACGGCGATACACCATCTCTTGCTCTGAAGCCCACGAAAAACTTACTCGATTGTACCCCAAAACCTCGAGTTGGTCAAGCAAAGCGAGGCGATATAGCCGGCCATTTGGCGCCTGCCAAGCCGGAACAGCCAAACAGAGGCGGGTGCCAACCGGCGTTTGCGCTGCCATGTTGCGCAAAAACTTCTGAATAATGAGGTTGCAGGTGCCCATAATATCCTGTAATTTTTCAGGGTTAGGCCAGCCGGCGAGTGGGCGGCCAAGATACGTTTCGCCCGCTACGACAGAGAAGGGGTGCGACCACTGATGTGTGGTGGCGTCACCGATTTCCAGTTGCGGCGTGGTCGCAACACCGTGCGTAGCCAGCCATTCCAGGTTGGCGCGCGAATAGTCCACCATACGCGGTTCCAGGTCGGTGCCATATGCGCCATAGCCCATCAAAAGTGCTTCTTGCAGGACGACGCCGGTGCCGCAAAACGGGTCCAAAACGATGGTTTCCAAAGAGGTGGGTAGGGAACTAACGCCCAGATTCACAATGGTCTGAGCCAGTTTGGGAGGCAACATGCCTACAAATGCGTCACGCTTGGGCCGGCCTTGATCACGCCGGGCGTACGCGTCAATGTCTTGCACGGCGACGGTCTGTGCTACGTATGTTTTGCGCCCAAAACTAGCGCACAATAGCTCCATGCCCAGATCACCGGTGAGTTGGTTGTGCAACACTTGCGCGCTGTTGAGTGACTCTTCGCTGTTGGGTACGACGCGCGCAGAACGTCCGGCGTTGCGCGCCGCTTTCTTAAGCTCCAGTCCGCTGCGCAGCAACTGATTGGGCCGCACACGCAAGCCAAATACGCTCAAACCAAGTTTGGCTTTGCCTTCGGGCAGATGTTCCAAAAATGCGGGCACTTGGCGCACCAAAAATGCATGTATATCCGGCCATCTGTCGCTATCGACCACGCCCAACGGCCGCGCTAACCGCACGCTACTGCCAATGCGCGCGAACGGAATATCTTCGGGCATGAGATCGCAGGCCATGGCAAAATCGCCAATTGGTTCCAAATGCTCGCGGCCAAACAAACTCTCCAGCTCGGCACGACCAATCGCAGGCTGACGGCCCAAAATAAACAAACTCTGCTGTTTCATCTCCTGTTATTATACCAGCAAACGGCCATTTTATTGCGATGCTGGCGGAATGTGTGCTACATTTTGACCACATTGGAGGCGCTATGGTAGTGCGACAACACGCTGCATGGGCGGAAATGCCTGACTGGTTACAAAAAACGGACGCAATGCTGACGGCGTATTTGAACAGTATTCCGCCGCTCGGCCAGGAACTGTTTGAGCCGGACGAGCTGGCAGTGATTGGTGCATATGCTGCGGGGGAACACGAGGCAGAGATACACGACGTTCTCCAGATGCCGAAGGCAGATTTCCTAAGAGTGCGCAGAGAAATAGGTTACAAAATGGGCGTAAAGCGAGATTCGACCATAGTATACCGCGCCTGCGCTAGCGGTTTTGTCGAATATGAGCCACGGGCGCTTCAGCAGCAGCGTCCGATGAGTCCGTTCTTGTCCATCGTACTGAAAGCACGAGCCGGGGACTATTCGGAGCCCGAAATAGTCCAGCTTATCCCGGGCACCTCAAATAAAATGATAGCCAATCAGAAGAAAGCTCTGTCGGCGTACTTTGATGCTAGAACCGTTGTGCATGCGGTGACTTGTGCTTTTGCGGGCGGTCTTTTCGCGCGCGACGTTAAACCACAGGATCATTAGGACTATGGTCGTACGAGAGAATACGGCTTGGCCGCTCACGATGCCTGGAAAGTGGCAGGCATTCGAGGCGGAGGTAGATGGACGGCTCGACGCGGACCGACCATTAGATGCGCAAAATTTTGATGCGGTGGCGATAGATATCTTCAGGCGAAGCGCCGCGGGCGAAACGCACGAATCAATGAAAAAATCGTGTCCCGGCTACAAAGAGGCGATAGATGCGGCCATGAGCGAGGCGGAGGTGGTGACACTTCCGGGACTCACGTATTTGGCGTACGAAAACAAAATCGCGGTTCCCGCGCCCTTAAGTCCGATGGAGCAAAGGAAGTCCGCCCAACTGCGGCGGGACCGGCTCACGCCGCTCCAAGCGATTGTACTCAAAGCCGTGTGCGCCGATGTCTACCAGGGTCATATTCCGCGCATCCTGAGGGATATGGCGCCAGATACACCTTACATCACTACCAAAGTGCTACGCGGTAAAATGACCGCGGCCGACCTGCCGCGCCTCGTAGGCAAAGCCTTCGCCCACGGCCTGTTTGCACCCAGGTAATATGTAATTGGCGACGGCCGCGCAGAGCTTTGCAAAAGGTTGCAGGCACCAACACTCCCGGCCATGGTGTATAACGCCTACCGCAGCGGGCTATTGCGCCGGTCGTGCCCACACCGGGTGCTGCGGCGGAGCGGGCTAGTAAGGCGGCTAAGAGGTTTGTATAATAGACGAATATGAGTCAAAACTCCTTTTTGAAGCGGCGCTGGAAACTGATCCTGAACATCATTACGGTGGTTGCACTGGGCGTGCTGGTGGTGGCGATTCACAAGCAGCTGATCTCGACATTTAACCGGTTGGCTGAAGTCAACGCTTGGTTTTTGGTGTTGCTGGTGCCGATTCAAGCACTGAATTACCACGCGCAAACCAAGCTGTACCAAGGGCTGTTTGGTGTGCTGGGCGACCGGCTGACATATCGGTTCTTGTACCGCGTGGCGTTGGAGCTGAACTTTGTGAATCACGTGTTTCCGAGTGGCGGTGTGTCGGGCATTTCGTACTTTGGCGTGCGAGTCAAAAATGCCGAAATCACCGGCGGCAAGGCAACGGCAGTGCAGCTCATCAAGCTGGTCATGCTGTTTTTGTCATTTGAGGTGCTGCTCATCGCGGGGTTGCTGTTTTTGGCGCTCGGCAACCATGTTAATAATTTTGTTATTTTAGTGACAAGCATTATTACGACGCTCATGGTCGTCGGCACCTTTGGGTTTGTAATGATTATTGGCAGCGAAAGGCGCATTCACGCCACATTTAGTTTTTTGGCGCAAGTCATTAACAAAACGCTGTATTTTTTCCTACGGCGTTCACCTGAAATCATCAATATGAAGCGCGCTGAGCGCGTGTTTGGCGACTTGCATACTAATTACAAGGTGATCGAATCTAGCTGGCGGCGTTTGCGCGGCGTGTTTGTGTGGGCGTTCATGGCCAATGTAACAGAGGTGTTGTCGATCTATGTGGTGTATTTGGCGTTTGGGCAGTGGGTGAACCCGGGCGCGGTTATTTTGGCGTACGCCGTGGCGAATTTTGCCGGGCTGGTGTCGGTTATGCCGGGCGGGGTGGGCATTTACGAAGCGCTCATGACCGCTGTGTTGGTGGCGTCCGGCGTGCCGGCGGCGACCAGTTTGCCGGTGACGGTGATGTATCGTGTGCTGAGCACGCTCATTCAGGTGCCGCCTGGTTGGTTTCTGTACCACAACACGCTACTGGCTGAGCCGAAACCTGCTGCACCCGCTGAGCTTGCACAAGGTGATGTGCCGCTCCACAAAACCTCACACGGTTCCGGACATCATTCCGGTCTGGATTCCGATACATCTAATCCGCACCAGTCATGAACCCTGAGCCGGCATTTACCGTGAGCGAATTTGTCGCTGTCCTGAACCAGACGCTTGAATACGCCTATCCCAACGTGACTGTTACTGGCGAGCTGGCGAATTTTCGCGTCAGCAAAAACCGCTGGGTGTATTTTGACCTTAAGGACGATCAGGCCACCGTGCGATTTTTTGGCACCGTGTACCAATTGCCCGGACCGCTAGAAGACGGCATGATGCTCGGCGTGCGCGGCGTGCCGCGGCTACACCCGCAGTATGGGTTTAGCGTGACCGTGCAGAGCATGCAGCCAACGGGCGAAGGCTCCATCAAAAAAGCGGCGCAACTGTTGCAGGCCAAGCTGGCGGCCGAAGGATTGTTTGACGCCGAACGCAAGCGTCCGCTGCCATATCCGCCACAGCACATTGGCTTAATTACCTCTGGTGAATCGGCGGCGTACCGCGACTTTATCAAAATCCTCAACGCACGGTGGGGCGGAGTGCGCGTCACGCTTATCGACGTGCAAGTGCAGGGTGAAGCTTCGTCCGCGCAGGTTGTAGCTGCCTTGCAGCAGTTCAACCAGCTCGCCACGTCGCCCGACGTACTGGTGGTGACGCGCGGCGGCGGCAGCACCGAGGATTTGCAGGCCTTTAGTACCGAACAAGTCACGCGCGCCGTGGCCGCCAGTCGGATTCCGACGCTTGTTGCCATTGGCCATGAGGTTGACATCAGCCTGGCCGAGCTGGCCGCCGACCAGCGGGCCAGTACGCCTAGCAATGCGGCCGAACTGTTAACGCCCGACCGGCGCGCGGTGCTTGGCACATTGCATGGACACCGTGAGCGGTTTGTGCATTTGTTGGGATCGCATTTGGAGGGTGTACGGCGCGAACTTCGTATGAACGCACAAGGATTGCACGACAGTGTCCGCCAGATTACCGACCAAGAGCGAGCGCGCCTCGATCTGCAACGGAAGTTGCTGCACGCCTATAATCCCACTGAGGCATTGGCGCGCGGCTACGCGCTGGTCCGGCACGGTATCGCGCTGGTGCACAGCGGCAGGCAAGTAGCGGTCGGCGACGATCTGACCGTGCAGCTAACCGACGCGCAACTTGCCGTTACTGTCAAACGCGTTACTATGAATAAGGAGTAATTTATGGCCAAAACTACCAAATCCACACCCGCAAAAGACTACGCCACGCTCAGCGCCGAGCTTGGCGAAACGCTCGCCGCGCTGCAGCAGCCCGGCCTGCAAGTCGACGAAGCCATCAAGCTATATGAGCAGGGGCTTGCGCTGGTCGAGCAGCTCGAAGCTTACCTGCACACCGCCGAAAACAAGATCGAAACGCTCAAACTCGCCGCCACGGCCACTGCACAAGAAGGGAAGTGATGATTGCTTTGGCCCTGGTTGTAGTGTGCTTGCTGTTCGGGCTGGTGGTGCTGGTCGGGCCGCCATATTTACCGACGATGCGTGGGCAAATCGACACCGCCTTGGACATGCTGGCGCTCAAGCCCGGCCAAACGTTGCTCGAACTCGGTTCTGGCGACGGCCGCGTCATGCTGGCGGCCGCGCGCCGTGGCTACAAGGTCGTTGGGATTGAACTCAACCCGTTGCTCGTCGTTTTTTCGTGGCTGTTGACGTTGCGTTATCGTCGCCAAGTGCGCGTGGTGTGGGGGAGCTACTGGGGCCGGCCGTGGCCGCGCGCCGACGCTATATTTACCTTTATGCTGCCCAGGTTTATGCCTAAACTGGATGAGCGCATTGAGGTGTGGCGCGGGGGACCAATGCGCCTGGCGAGTTTCGCGTTTACTATCCCAGGCCGCGAACCGCGTGCCGAACGCCAGGGCGTCTACCTGTACGACTACAAATAGCTTGCACTCGCACGGCAAAGTGCGCTACCATAACCGATATGAATAGGTTCAACCAACGCGGTGCAGTCAATGTATTGCTTATTCCGCTTATCCTCCTGATTGTTTTCTTCCTGGGGGCTGCTGGTTTTGGCGTGTGGGCCTACCTCGGCCGGGCAGACTACAAAAATAACAGCGATCAAAAGGTATCTGCCGCCGTGCAAAAAGCCGTCAAAGACACGCAATCCAGCGACGCTGTTCAGTATGCGGAAGCTGCTAAAAAACCATTCGCCACATACATCGGTCCGGCTGCGTTTGGCAACATCACTATAAATTACCCCAAGACGTGGAGCGCGTACGTTATTCAGGCAGACAAAAGTTCTACACCAGTTAGCGGCTACTTCCAACCTAAGGTCGTGCCGAGCATTACCGACGCTACCAACACCTTTGCGCTGCGCGTAGATCTGGTGCAGAGCAGCTACCAGTCGGTGCTGGACGATTTTAAATCGCGCCTGACGCAAGGCACGGTCAGCAGTCAGCCATTTACATTTCCGCAGGTACCGAGTGTGACGGGCGTGCAGCTCGATGGCCAGATTACGCCGACCAAGCAGGGTACTATGATTGTCGCGCCCTTGCGGAACATGACGCTTAAAATCTGGACCGAATCCAACGACTTCAAAGGTGACCTGATGACCAACATTCTGCCCAACTTCAGCTTTGTTCCGTAGTCCCAAGGATTATCGGTTCCAAAACCGCGCGCCAGTGATATACTACAAACACCAGTAAGCGAGGGAAAGGTGTTGGGACAGAACGCTGTCGCGTCGGATGAGGCGATGTTGCTGCTACGATCGGTAGCCGAGCAGTTAAAGTTGCCATTGACGACAATTGCGCGCCAGGCGGAATTATCCCAGTTGGTGGGTGATGCCTCTGTTGTTGACGCCCGATCGATTCATACGCACGCGCAGGCGGCATTGACATTGGTGGACAGTTATTTGCTGGGTTTGCAACTTGCGAATGGCGCACAGGCACTGGAGCTAGAGCCGGTTTCGGTTTCGTCCATGCTGGTCGATGTGGCGCATGAACTGGACGCCTTTGCCGAACAACACGGCGTGCGCTTGTCGCTGCACATTGCGGGCAAATACGAACCGGTCATGGCGCACAGGCAAGGATTACGCGCGGCACTATTGTCGTTGGGCTTTGCGCTGCTAGAGAATTACCCACTCGGCCAAAACGCGCTGACGTTGGCCGTGCATCGTACGCCACATGGTATTGTGACTGGGCTGTACGGCATCTACGAATCGGTGAGCGCCGATCAGTGGCGGCGGGCATTGGAGCTTGTTGGTCGAGCCGCGCAACCCATGACCACCTTAACTGCGGGGAGCGGCGCAGGGTTATTTGTGGCTGAAGCGATCATGCGCAGCATGGAAACGCGGCTTCGAGTTGGCAAATACCGCAAACAACAGGGGTTGGCGGCTACGCTGCTGCCCAGCCAGCAACTACAATTCGTATAATTATTGTACTCATGTCAAATGTATTATTAATTGAACCAAATGTCGTGCTCGCCGGCACGTATATGCAAGCATTACAACACGCGGGGTATACGGCTGTGCACGCGCGCGGCGCGCAGGAGGCGGTGGACGCCGCAGATGCTACACGCCCCGATGTCGTGGTACTGGAGCTGCAATTGTCGGGCCATAGTGGGGTAGAATTTTTGCACGAGTTCAGATCGTATGGCGAATGGCAAACGGTGCCGGTTATCGTTAACACCCACTTGTCAGCTCAGGCAATCGCGGCAGTACAACCGGCCTTGAACAGTGAATTGGGCGTGCACATGTGCCTGTACAAACCACGCACCAGTTTGCAGCAACTACTGGGCGCTATTAACCAAACGTTGGCAGCGGTATGAACCAGCTTGTTACCTCGGCCATCATCTTAGCGCGCACCGATTACGGCGAAGCCGACCGCATTCTCACGCTGCTTACGCCAGATTACGGCAAACTGAGCTTGCTGGCCAAAGGCGTGCGGCGCGTTAAGTCCAAGCTCGCCGGCGGTATCGAACTATTTAGTGTGAGCGATATCACATTTATTAAGGGCAGGGGAGGCGTGGGGACGCTGGTTTCCACACGGCTGGTCAAGCATTACGAGCACATTGTGGCGGACTTGGAGCGCACTATGTTGGGCTATGAACTCCTTAAGCGGCTGAATAAAGTGACCGAGGACCAGCCGGAGTCCGAATATTTTGACCTGCTGCGTGGTTTGTTTGAAGCGCTGGACGACGATGAGGTGCCGCTCGCGGTGGTGCGGTTTTGGTTCGCCGCTCAGCTACTGACACTGGGCGGTCACATGCCAAATTTGCGCACGGAGGCGGGCGGCAACAGATTAGAAGCTGGTCGAACGTATGATTTTGACTTTGACCGCACCGCGTTCCGCGCGGCTGAGCCGGGCAGGGAAGGGCGGTTCACCGCCGATCATATTAAGCTGCTGCGGCTAGTGTTTAGTGGTGGTTCGCCCAAGTTGCTCAGCAAAGTCGCGGCGCTCGGCACGCTACTGCCGGCTTGCGACGAACTTGTCCGGCATCTAACTGTCGTGATCCCATCATAATATGATATAATATGGCTATGATTTATGCAGAGAAACCCCAAAAACGAGGTGTATTAGAAGTAACGGCAGGTGTATGTCGCGATCTAAGTGCGATCGGTGGCGCCGTAGTGGCCTCAGTCGGCATTGTGGTTCCCGAACTTTCACGCGTTACTGACGTTGCGGCAGGCCCCTTCCTCCTTACGGCGGAGCTTTTTGACGCGGCTCGCGAACAGGTCGCCCAAAATCGTGCTGCATAGCACACCTTTTGTGGCATAATATATGCATGAGCACGTTCCGGATTTGGTTACAAAGTTTGAGGTATGAGGGGAAATATGGAACTGCAACCTGACCAAGTCGAACGTATTATTCGTGCGTACTTACCGCAGGTCATACATATGTCGTTGGGCACAAGCGCCGGCAACAAGCCGTGGGTGTGCGAAGTGCATTATGCCTTTGACGACGAGCTTAATCTGTATTTTGCCTCAATGCCGGGCACGCGCCACTGCCAAGAAATCGCACAGAATCCGCATGTGGCGGGCAACATTGTAACGCAGCATCATTTAAACCAGGCAGTGCGCGGCGTGTATTTTGAAGGCACGGCCCAGCAGGTAGAGCGTGCGGACCAAGCCGATCCAGGCTTTCAGGCGTACGCCAGCCGCTTTGCTGATCGCGGCCCTGCAATATTGGAGGCCGCCGACGATCCCGCCGGACTGCGCCTCTACAAAATTACGATAAGTGATTTTTACCTATTTGACGGCTACGAATCCAAGCCGTGGCGCAAATATCACTTGGACTGGAAGAAGTAGACACGAGCGTGTGCCACCAGCTAAACCTAAGAAACCAATGTCCAAAACTTCCTCCAAACACAAACAACTAGCCAGGACCAAGCAAAAAACGAACACATATATTGTGCGGGCCCAACCTATTTTGCGTTCGGTTTGGCGGTGGGTGAGAGCACATGTGCGGCTATTGCTGCTGGCTGCTATTACCTTTGTGATACTAATGCTTTTACCGGTGATAGTGGTGTTCGTCGCCACTTGGCCGGGACGCTACGACGGCAATTCCAAAGTGTCCCTGGCCGATGTGCCACGTCACGACATCGCTATCGTGTTCGGTGCGGGTGTGCTGCCGGACGGTACGCCAACCCCGTACCTCAAAGAACGGATCAGTACGGCAGTCGCGCTATACAAGGCAGGCAAGGTGAACAGCCTGCTTATGACCGGCGACAATAGTACATCGCACTACAACGAGCCGGTACATATGCGTGATTATGCGATTCATCTGGGCATGGATCCTAGCAGCATTGTGCTGGACTATGCTGGCTACAGCACCTACGACAGCTGTTGGCGCGCGCGTCACATCTTTGGGGTGGCGAGTGCGGTCGTGGTTACGCAGGCGTACCATGTGCCGCGTGCGTTGGCGACTTGCCGGTCATTTGGCATGGATGCGGTGGGCGTTTCGGCGCAGCATATGGCGCGTGATTTTACGCTGGCGTATCTTATTCGTGAAGTTGTTGCAACCGATAAAGCGGTGTTCCAAATGGTGCGCAAACCGCTCCCGACTATTGCTAAATGATAGTTGAAACGTCCAATGTCCAGGCAACTAGTGTTATGATGAAGGCATGAGATTCGGTCGCCGAAAACCAAAACCGCCTGAAAACCAGCCAAATGCGGTCGAAACAGGGCATCCCCGGCAACAAGCCATCGACGATCGTCGCGATCAGCCGCGCGATAATAGGCCGGCGCATTTGCCACGCGTGTTTGCGTTCATCGACAGTCAAAACCTCAATTTGGGTGTACAAAAATTTGGTTGGAAGATGGACTGGCGCAAATTCCGTCAGTTTCTGGAAGACAAATATGGCGTTACCAAGGCATACATGTTCATCGGGTACATTCCTGAAAACGAAGCACTATACGAACAGATGCACGAGCTGGGCTATGCCGTGGTACTCAAGCCAACGTTTGACCTAACCAAACCACGGCCAGAGGTGAGCGAGCAGTCTGCGGACAAGGACAAGCCCGCGCACGATCACGATGACAAAAAACCGGTCAAAGGCAATATCGATGCCGAGCTTGTGCTGTGGGCCATGAAAGAAATGAGCAACTACGAAAAGGCGATCATTGTGTCCGGCGACGGCGACTTCTACTGCCTGGTCGAATACCTGGAAAGCAAATCGCGCCTGCTTCATTTGCTCACCCCGAGTGGGCATTATTCTAGCCTATACAACAGATATGAGCAGTACATTGTGCGGCTGGATCATTTTCGCCGCGAATTGGCGTACCACGACCGGCGCAAAAAGCGCACATAAACGCGTATAGCCAGAGCAAGGCCAGCTCGCGGCCAAGGCTATTACCAGCCCTGTTTGTCCAAAAAGGCTTCGAGCTGGTCGGCTTTTACACCAAAAATCTTGCTAGAGTTTTGAGCCATCACTTCGGCAGGTTTTAGCCCCCGCGCGTCGATGTACTTCAGCATATATTGAATCTTGGCGGCTGACACGCGCAGAACGCCTGGGTATGCCGCAATCATCTGTTGCGGTGACACACCGTAGTGTTCGAACGCATTGCATATGTCGATGATCGCAGCCGTAGAGGGCAGGTTCGGATCAGCGGCAATTAATTTTCGGTAGGCGTTCTCGAGTGGGTGGCCAGGACTGGTCCAGCCAAGTTCAGCGAGGAACTCCTCGCGGCCGTAGCGTATAGCGGCACGTTCGGACTGTTTGCTGAGCTTGGGCGCTCCCGCAACTGCGGCTTGGTTGAGGCGTTGCAGCCAGGCCGCGTCATGCCGCGGGTTTTCGTTCATTTCTAGCCATGATTCTTCGCCGGTAACAAGGTATGCGGCGGGGTCCACTGCGGTAAATGCTTCGTGTTGCGAGGCTAACGGAGTAGTGCTCGCCCGGCGCACATATCGTTCTATATAAGGGGTGGTTGCCAGCTGCGCTTCATCCGGTGGCCGGTACCTGAAGTAGGCGCGCAGCGCCCGGTCGCCCTTGTCGCCGTGCAGGCTGACCGCACGTTTGGCTTTTCGTGCTATCCATGCCTGCAGCGTGGCAACAGAGGGCACACCGTTTGCTTGCTCCAGCGGCGTGCCTGCCAGTTCCGCAGGGTCAGCCGCGCTAAAACAATAGTCTGGCCAAGATATCAGCTCTACCATGTGGCTTTCGGGCTTCTGCCCGGCTAGGGTTTTGAGGGCGGCAGGCTCGAGTTGCCGATCTTCCTCCGTTCCGAACTCGGCTGCGATGCGGGCAAGGAGACCTAACCGCTGTTCCGATAGGCTTAACGCCTGTGGCGCGGCCGTTAGTGCATCACGAACATCCGTTTCCATGCCGAGCGCGTGGGCGATTCGCTGCATGTATGCGAATTTATGGCGCAGGGTGCGAGCACTAGCCGTTAACAGCGCGAAACTGCTGATTATCATGGCCGGGGCGTCGCCAGTTATGTCGTGTAGCGTCTCAAGCACATCGTATAGACCAGAAGACGTCCGCCCTCGGCCCATTCGAAGATGCGCTCGCTCGTATGCATACTCCAGCGGGTGGCCCGGTTCACCAAACAGAAGGGTATCGCGGAAGCGCTCGCGCGCTGCCTGAATCCGATCCGCTTCCTGGGGAGGCGTGGCCATGGTCAGGCTTTCCGAGCCTTCCGTAATGGTGGTGTCTAATGCGACTAACCATGGGTAGTCGATGTGTGCGGGGTCACGAGCAATCGTCTTTAGCATTGCTAGGTGTCCCGTGGGATCAACGTGCGTAAAGGCGTGGGGTATGTCTTGGGGTGTGGGTATTTCGGGAGCGGGCATCAGTCATCCTACCAAACTAGTACCATATCATCATTTGTCGATTAATGCAAAACAAATCGTCACAGCCGTACTGGATTTTGCCGCCAAAAGCGCGCATAATCTGCCGTAGAAGTAACAACACGGAGGGAACTGACATGGATGTGCAGGTCAACTGGCTGGCGGTGCTGCTGGCAACGGCTTCCAGCATGGTGGTAGGCGGCATTTGGTACGCTAAACCGGTACTTGGCCGCGTCTGGATGAAACACGCGCACATTACCGCCAAGCAAATGCAAAAGGGCAATGCCAAAGCGATGATCATTACGGTGGCACTCAGTTTTTTTACGGCGTTTGCATTGGCGCACGTTATCTTTTTAGCGAACACATTCTTTGGTAACTCGTTTTTGCACGACGCAGTGACTACGGCGTTTTGGCTGTGGCTGGGGCTGACCGCGGCACGGTTTATTACACACGATCTGTTTGAGCGCCGTCCTATTGAGCTGACGCTGCTCAATGTGTTTCACGAATTTGTTACGATCATGGTCATGGCCGTGGTGATTGGTTTGTTCAAGCCGTAGACTGGACGATTATATGGAACCAACCGAACAGAAACCCATTTCACTATTGCCCGACCGGCGCGACACGCCGTCCGCTGCGCCCGTAGCCGCGCAACCTCCGGCGCAACCGCAAACAGGGTGGCCCGCTCTGCAATCAACAGGTCAGCAGCCGCAGTCCAAACGGCCGCCTGACCAAAAAACCATCGATGCACTACTCGCCGTAACACGTGTGCAGCACGAACAAGAGCAGGTGCGCAAACTGGCGGACACCAGCACGTTGCCAAAGGGTTTGATCACCGGCTACATCGCGCGCACCGTGCGCAGCTTCAGCCCAGAATTGTTATCGAGTTCATCTCAGGCACGCCGGCGGGCGATTGTAACGGTGGTGTTATTGGCGCTCAGCATTGTGGCGTCTGTTGTGCTCGGCGCATTTCTGACGCCGGGCGGGCACCACTAGTCTAGGCTATTTTTACAGCAGTTTTTCTGGCCAGCCTGCGGTAGAATGGTGGTTACGACATAATAATCGGCGGACCGCCATTGGCTGACCAGGCACGCGGGCGTCCTTAAATTGAGGGTTACAACAGATGGAAGAAGACACCAAAGCAACAGCGGCAAATGAGGCGGCGGACGCAGCGGCGGTAGAGCACGCGATGAATGAGGTCGATCCCAAGGCCGATGTGCATGCCGTGCCCGAGGTCAAAACGCCTGGCGCGTCTGGCAGTTCCGACGCGGATCTGATTCGCCAAGCTGCCAACGCCCCCGCACCACAAACCATCGGCGCGGCCGACGACGAGCCGTACGAACCCAGTGATATTTTCCTCTGGGCCAACAATTTGTACCAGTACAAGGACCACCTCAAAATCGAGCTATTTTTGATCAATAAAAACAATGTTATGTACAGCACCAAGCTGGCTGACGAGCTGGAGAAGCAGCTGCAACCCCTGTTTTTGACCAATGTGCTGGACTATGTCATGAACGGCGCGGCCGAAGGGCTGGTCGTGCGTGGGTTTGAAGAAGCCGAAGCCGAGGACAACGTGCTGCAACGCACACCTTGGAAAAACGTCAACAAATTGGTCGAGGTCATGCATTGGATTCGTACCCAAGAAGGTGAAATCCTGCCGTTCGTCGAAAAAGAACACGACCTTAAACGTATGAAAGCTGTGATGGCGCGCTGCTCGCACGAAAGTATGAACGGTGGCGAACCATTCTACTTCATCAAGGCATTGCCGCGCACGCAAATGATGAAAGGTGAGGGCGCCTGGATGGTCAGCGGCAAGGTGTTTATGCCGTTCGAGGACGCCGTGGCGTTGCGCATTCCGGCGGACAATCAGCTGCTGGTATTGAACCAAGATTTGTTTGTGTTCAGCCAACCCAAACTGCGTACACTCTTCGGTTACGACGCCAAAAAGAACAGCATCGCCGAAAAAAAAGTTGCCGAAATTGAGGCCAAGTTCGACCTGGTCTTTGCCGAAGGCGAAAGCATGAACAGCATGGTCAAAGGCAGCAAAGCGCTCATCAACAAACTGCAAAAGCTGGAGCTGAACGACGACATCACTAAGGACAAAATCATCGACCATGGCGAGGAGCTGGACGTCGCACTGATGACCGACGAAGACGGCGCGATCATCATCGAAAACCCCAAGGATTTGGCTAAATTTATTAACCTGATCAACGACGATTACGTGGAGTCCAATTTGACTGGCATTCGCTACGAAATCAAGAGCAAGCGTCCGCTCAAGCCCAGCAAATCTGACGAAGAGTAGCGTCACATCGTGGCCTGATGCCGGCTCGGGCCCGCGGCGGCACGATATGGGTACACTGCGGAGAGTCCGGACAACTCCAGAGTAATAATCGGGTGGCATGGCGTCGCAACTCTTGTTACAATGAACCGGCAACGAGAGGGCGAGGGAAGTGACGCAAGAACAGGCTTTGGCGATTTTGGAGTCCGGCAAGTCGGTACTGTTGACTGGTGCGGCCGGTGCGGGTAAGACATACGTGCTCAACCAGTTTATTCGCCGTGCCAAAAAGCGGGGGTTGCACGTTGCGGTCACGGCTACTACTGGACTGGCGGCGACGCACTTGAATGGCACGACGATCCATGCATGGTCGGGCATTGGCGTCCTGGATTTTTTTGACAAACATCATGCCAGTAAACTAGGCAAGCAGCGTCAGGAACTCATCAAACAGGCGGACATTTTGGTGATTGACGAAATCAGCATGCTGCACGATTTTCGGCTGGACATGGTGGACGACATGCTACGGTTTATTCGGCAGACGCAGGCGCCATTTGGCGGTGCGCAGGTGGTGTTGTGCGGCGATTTTTTCCAGCTACCGCCCGTAAACCGACGCGATAGCCGGTCAGGCAGCTTTGTCACAAGTTCGGCAGTTTGGCGACAAAATGTGTTCACCGTGTGTTACCTCGAAACACAATTTCGACAGAAGGACGACGAAGTATACAGTGCTATTTTGAACGGCATTCGCGCTGGGGTGCTGACGCGTAGCCAGCTGAACGCGCTACAGGATCGCTCCACCGCGATTGACGATCCATTTACGCCACGAACCCGGCTTTTGACCGTCAACGTGGATGTCGATGGCGTGAACCAGGAGCAGCTCAACCAACTGGACGGCGATGTGCACGAATACCATATGGAAACGCACGGCAGTAAACAATACGTCGAGCAGTTGCAGCGGTCGTGCCTGGCGCCCGAAACGTTGCGGCTCAAACTGGGCGCGCAGGTCATGTGCATCAAAAACTCACCTGACCGCAAATACGCTAACGGTAGCCTGGGAAAAGTTGTAGGATTCGAAAAATTGACCGATTATCCAATCGTCGAACTAACCAGCGGCCGCGAAGTGACCATCCGTATGGAAAGTTGGGAGCTCATGGACGGTGAAAAACGCCGCGCCAGCTTGATGCAGTTGCCGCTCAGGCTAGCCTGGGCGATCACCGTGCACAAAAGCCAAGGCATGACGCTGGACGCCGCGCGTATCGACCTCAGCCGCGCGTTTGTAGAGGGCATGGGTTACGTAGCGCTCAGCCGCGTCCGCGGGCTTAAACACCTTATTTTGGACGGGCTGAACGGCATGGCATTGCGCGTTAGTCCCTTGGCAAAAGAAATCGACGAAGAATTGCGTGCCAAAAGTACACAGGCGTTGGCCGACAACGCCGACTTCTTGGCGCGCTGGCAGACCAAAGAAGACAGTGGCGAACACGAGCGTCAGGCGCAAGCCCGCCAGGATGCGTTAGAAGTCGACCCTGATCTGTTAGAGACGCTTAAAACCTGGCGCACCCAACGCGCGGCCGAACTGGCAAAGCCGCCATACATCATCGCTCACAACGCGACGCTGGAGCATGTCGCTGCGCTTAAACCCACCACTGAGCAAGAGTTGCTGCAAGTGCCTGGCTTTGGTACCAAAAAAGTCGAAACATATGGCGAAGACATCATACGACTGGTGCGCGATTGGACTGAGCAGACGCAGGCGCCAAAAATATCGCCAAAAACCGGCGTGGCTGGCAACGATGCTGCGGTTACTGGTGAGCCCTCTGATCTACGGCCCATGGTACCCTAAAATCTCACAGTTTTGGGCAGCCCGAAGCGGTATACTGGAACCATGAAATTCACGACGCAAGCGGACACGCTCATCATTCAGCTGGAAGGGCTGGAACAACTCTGGGCGCTCCGGCAGCGGCTTCAGATTCCACGTTTTGCTATCAGTGAGGTGGATTTTTTGCCGCAGGTGCCCGCTATGCAGGATTTTCGCGGTTACGTGCGGCTGCCGGGCTCGGCGTGGCCCGGACTCTTCGCGGCGGGCGACTATCGGGCCCGCGGCGTGCGCGAATTTTGGTACGTCCGTATGCGTGAACCTGGCGTACTAACTATTGTTCTTAAACCGGGCACCTTCAATTACGACAAAATCCGCCTGACATGCACGCCGGAAATCGCCCAGGACATCGCCGACTGGTGGCACGACGTCAACTAGGCTATACTTAAGCCCAGTAATGTCGTATAAAGTCGACCTTCATACCCACACCACGGCTTCGCCCGACGGTTCGCTCAGGGCGGAGCACTACAGGCGCATGCTGCAATCGCGCCGACTTGATTTTGTCGCGGTGACTGACCACAACACAACCGACATGGCGTGTACGCTGCACGCCGAATTCGGCGACCGCATCATTATAGGCGAAGAAATCACCGCGCTGGAAGGTGAAATCATCGGATTATATTTGCATGAAACGGTTCCAGCTGGATTGCCGGCCTTGACTACCGCAGAGCGCATTCACGCCCAGGGCGGGCTAGTGTACGTGCCGCATCCGTTCGAAACCGTGCGTAAAGGCTTGCCGGCTGACGTGCTGGAAAAAATCGCCAAACATGTGGATATTATAGAGACGCACAACGGCCGCGCGGTATTCCAGAATCGCACCAACGAGGCTGTCGCTTGGGCGGCTCAACATGGCGTGCCAGGGGCTGCCGGGAGCGATGCGCACGGCCGTGCAGGTTGGGGACGGACGTATACTGTGCTGAGCGCCACGCCGACGTCCGACAATCTGTTGCAACTGCTGAGTACGGCGACCAATCACTATGCTTCGCCGGGTGTCCATGGCTTACTGTATCCCAAAATCAATCGTGCCAAAGCCCGCCTGTATACCGCACAACGATCGGCAAGGAGGCGCTCTGGTGTTTAAAGATATCCTATTTGCGTTGTGGTTCTTTTTGCCCGCTGGCATTGCCAATCTGGTGCCCGTATTTGCGGGCAAAATTCCGGTGCTCAAAAAACTGGAAGCGCCTATGGATTTTGGTCTGATGTACCATGGCAAACGCGTGTTTGGTGCGCACAAAACCTGGCGTGGCATGGTCGCCGGAGTCATTGCGGGCACGCTAACTTTGTGGCTGCAGCAGCATTTATTTAGCGATTTTGCCTGGATTCGTTCCTTCGCTCACCAGGTTGATTATCCATCATTGCCCACGCTGGTTATGGGGCCGCTGTTTGCGATCGGCGCGCTGGGTGGTGATGCGATCGAAAGTTTTTTCAAACGCCAGCGTGGCATTGCGCCAGGGAAGGGGTGGTTTCCGTTCGACCAAACAGACTTTATTATCGGTGGTGCTATTGCCACTATGCCATTTGTGCACCTCGGCATCCGCGAATACGCCTGGCTGATCGTGCTCTGGTTGGTTGTCCACGTCACCTCCACGGTTATCGGTTACTTCCTGCATCTCAAAGACACCCCAATTTAATCTGCGAGGGGTGGGGCCTTGGCTACACAACGCTCTAATGTACGTGGGCGAAAACGAGACGCAATGACCGTGCCAGATGCTGGCGTCCAGCGGCCGCGTGCCGCGTGATGGCCGACGCAAGCGGTTCGCCGCTGCCCACCAGCCGCCGCTTGCTGAAGTCGTACAAAAAGAACGTGTCATCTTCGTTGTAGGTTTCCAGAAAATGTTGCGTGAAGATGCCAGGACTGAGTGCCTGTACCCGGTACGCTAGCAGCAACAGGGAATCATATTGATCGCGTAGTGACCGGTGGATTCGCATCGGCCGCGCTAGCTCCAGCGCTCGCTGGAAATCATTGGCAATCCGTAAAAACTGATTAGACGCCGCCAGCAATGTATCTAGTGCATCGTCCATAGCCTCGACGTTGCGAAGGCCATCACGGCTGAGTGCCTGTGCGTCCACCTTGCGGCCGGCCAAGAATTGGCGCACCTGGCCCCAGGCGCTGTCGACTTGTGCTTCCAGTATGGTTTTGGGCTGCAGACCAAGTTTGGCCCAGGAAATAGTATGATCGTAATCAACCATCAGCGCTTCAACGGGCAGCTGTTCGATGATACCGGCGACCGCCGGGCCAGGCAACGCGGCTGCAAAGTACAGCGTGTAGCAGTGCATCGGCACTACGTCGCAATGCTGTTTGTCCAAAAAATGCACATCGGCCTCCGGGTCATCCAGCGGTGTTTTGCTGGTGAATCGCATCCGCTGCATGTGTGTGATGGTGTGCGTATATTTCAGGATTTTATCGGCGTTAAGCGTGCTGGCTCGTTGTTTTTGGATCGTCCGTCCCAACTTGAGCCATTGTTTGCGCGCGGCTGCCAACAGAGCGGCCG
>Ga0157373_10000431_pt1 | contig 33392 bp, 29 predicted proteins | sample C65metaG_FD_113460 | JGI IMG/M metagenome (GOLD analysis project Ga0157373, IMG submission 113460) | Corn rhizosphere microbial communities from Kellogg Biological Station, Michigan, USA - C6-5 metaG | ecosystem: Host-associated > Plants > Roots > Rhizosphere > Soil | place: USA: Michigan... | reverse complement strand
TTCATCAATAGCGGAGACCCACAGTGGGTACTTGTTCGAGTGACAGTTGTCGGCCGGTCTCGGTAACCGGCAGATTCTCGGCAAGATAACGCGCAGCCTTTCTCTGCCGTTGTCTCGCCGTAACAGCGAGCAGCGGCATCCCGTGCATGACCCGTCCTGGGCCATGTCTGGACGTTCCTTCTCATCGACGCTGAACAGAGCGTGATTGCGACTTTATTGTCGTCATCGCAGCCCTATCGACACGCCTGTCGTTTCTGACTGGCGCGCCAAGCCTTGCCGTGCCGGTTTTTCCGGCGGACGAGGCGCGGCCGTACCTGCTTGACGGTTTCCCGGCTGACCATAGGGGCAACAGCCATGAAACTTACGCTCAAGGAATTCTTCGCAGGTTTTCTGCGGACCCGCCACATCGCCCGGCACTTCCGTCGTCTGGCGCTGCTGGAATCGATCAACGACACCACGGTCAGCCGTGAAGTCCCGCCGACTTTGGCCAACACCCTGGTCGATGCCGCGCATTGCGACAGCGGTGTGTTGCTGTCGTCACTCGGCACGCATTCCGATGGCCTCACCGATTTCGAAGTCGATGCGCTGCGTGCGCAATACGGTCTCAACGAGGTCGAACACGAGCAGCCGCTGCCATGGTGGATTCACCTGTGGCACTGCTACAAAAACCCGTTCAACTTGCTGCTGACGTTGTTGGCGGTGATCTCGTGGCTGACCGAAGACCTCAAGGCCGCCGTGGTGATTTTCTCCATGGTGGTGCTGTCGACGCTGCTGCGTTTCTGGCAGGAAAGCAAATCCAACCAGGCTGCCGACGCGCTGAAAGCCATGGTCAGCAACACCGCCACGGTGATGCGCCGTGATGCGCCGCGCAGCGAATTGCCAATCAAACAACTGGTGCCGGGCGATCTGATCGTGCTCTCGGCCGGCGACATGATTCCCGCTGATTGCCGGGTGCTCAGCGCCAAGGATCTGTTCGTCAGCCAGGCGGCGATGACCGGCGAATCGATGCCGGTGGAAAAATTTCCGCGTCAGCAGGATCGCGACACGCGCAATCCGCTGGAGCTGGACAACATCCTGTTCATGGGCACCAACGTCGTCTCCGGCACGGCGGTGGCGGTGATTCTCACCACGGGCAACAGCACCTATTTCGGTGCGCTGGCCCAGCGTGTCGGCGCAACCGATCGCGCGGTGACTTCGTTCCAGCAAGGCGTCAACAAAGTCAGCTGGCTGTTGATCCGTTTCATGTTCGTCATGGCGCCGCTGGTGCTGTTCATCAACGGTTTCACCAAGGGTGACTGGACCGAAGCATTGCTGTTCGCGCTGTCGATTGCCGTCGGCCTGACCCCGGAAATGCTGCCGATGATCGTCACCTCGACGCTGGCCAAAGGCGCAGTGTTCCTGTCGCGTAAAAAAGTCATCGTCAAACGTCTCGATGCGATCCAGAACTTCGGCGCCATGGACGTGCTGTGCACCGACAAGACCGGCACGCTGACCCAGGACAAGATCTTCCTCGCGCGCAATGTCGATGTCTGGGGCGAAGACTCCGATGACGTGCTGGAAATGGCTTACCTGAACAGCTACTACCAGACCGGTCTGAAAAACCTGCTCGATGTCGCGGTGCTGGAACACGTGGAAATTCACCGTGAACTGAAAGTCGGCACGACGTTTCGCAAGGTCGATGAGATCCCGTTCGACTTCAATCGTCGGCGTATGTCGGTGGTGGTCGAAGGACGTGGCCAGCCACATCAACTGATCTGCAAAGGTGCCGTGGAAGAAGTCCTGGCGGTGTGCAGCCGCGTGCGTCACGGTGAGGTCGATGAAGCCTTGAGCGATGAATTGCTGACCCGGATTCGTCAGGTCACCGCAGCATTCAACGCTGAAGGCTTGCGCGTGGTGGCGGTGGCCGCACGCTCGATGCCCGAAGGTCGCGAGATTTACAGCCTGGCCGATGAACAGGAACTGACGCTGATCGGCTATGTGGCGTTCCTCGATCCCCCGAAGGAAAGCACCGCGCCGGCGCTCAAGGCCTTGGCCGAACATGGCGTGGCGGTGAAAGTGCTGACCGGCGACAACGAACTGGTGACCGCGAAAATCTGCCGCGAAGTCGGTCTGGCTCAGCAGGGTTTGCTACTGGGTAACGACGTTGAACGCATGAGCGATGCCGAACTGGCGGTTGCCGTAGAGACCACCAACGTCTTCGCCAAACTGACGCCGTCGCACAAGGAGCGCATCGTGCGCGTCCTCAAAGGCAACGGTCACGTGGTCGGCTTCATGGGTGACGGCATCAACGATGCGCCCGCGCTGCGCACCGCCGACATCGGTATTTCCGTGGACAGCGCGGTGGACATCGCCAAGGAAGCGGCCGACATCATCCTCCTGGAAAAGAGCCTGATGGTGCTGGAGGAGGGCGTACTCGAAGGGCGGCGCACCTTCGCCAACATGCTCAAGTACATCAAGATGACCGCCAGCTCCAACTTCGGCAACGTCTTTTCGGTGCTGGTCGCCAGTGCGTTCATTCCGTTCCTGCCGATGCTGCCGATGCACCTGCTGGTGCAGAACCTGCTCTACGACATTTCGCAGATCGCCATTCCATTCGATAACGTCGACGAGGACATGCTGAAAAAACCACAACGCTGGCAGCCGGGTGACGTCGGGCGCTTCATGCTGTTCTTCGGCCCGATCAGTTCGATCTTTGACATCACCACGTTCGCCTTGATGTGGTACGTATTCGATGCCAACACCCCGGATCACCAGACCCTGTTTCAGTCTGGCTGGTTCGTGGTCGGGTTGCTGACCCAGACGCTGATCGTGCACATGATCCGCACGCCGAAGATTCCGTTCCTGCAAAGCCGCGCGGCCATGCCGCTGCTGGTCATGACCGGGATCATCATGGCGGTCGGCATCTTCCTGCCGATGGGGCCGCTGGCGCATTACTTCAAACTGCAGGCGTTGCCATCGCTGTACTTCGTGTTCCTGCCGGTGATTCTGCTGGCGTACATGGCGCTGACCCAGGCAGTGAAAGGGTTCTACATCCGCCGGTTCGGCTGGCAATAACCGCACGGCCAACACCGTTCCCCTGTGGGAGCGAGCCTGCTCGCGAAAGCGTCCAGTCAGTTAATCATCTGTTAGCTGACACACCGCTTTCGCGAGCAAGCTCGCTCCCACAAGGAGTTGATGCGTTCTCAAGAGGGAGATACACATGCAAGCCATCAACAACCTCAACCTTGATTCGCTGCTCGATACCCTCGTCAGCCTCAGTGCCGCGTTTATCCTCGGTGGCCTGATTGGTTTCGAACGTCAGTACCGGCAACGCACCGCCGGCCTGCGCACCAATGTGCTGGTCGCCGTCGGCGCGGCGATTTTCGTCGACATGGCCAACCGTCTCGCCGGTGCCGAAGGTGCGGTGCGTGTGGTCGCCTACGTGGTCTCCGGCATCGGTTTTCTCGGCGCCGGGGTGATCATGCGCGAAGAGGGCAACGTGCGCGGTCTCAATACCGCCGCGACCCTGTGGACCTCCGCAGCGGTTGGTGCCTGTGCCGGGGCCGATCTGCTCGCCGAAGCCGTACTCGGCACGCTATTCATTCTGGCCGCCAACACCTTGCTGCGGCCGATCGTCAACAACATCAACCGCCAGCCACTGGACGTGGTCTCGGCGGAAGTCACCAACATCGTCTACGTCATCGCCCGACGCTCGCAGCAAACCGCCGTGTTCGCCTTGCTTGAGGCCGAGCTTGAACGCAGCAACTACCCGGCCAGCGATGTTGATGTGCATGCCTTCGGCGCCGATGAAATCGAAATCGAAGCGACGCTGGCGACAACGTCGGTCGATGGCGATGAACTGGATGCGCTGGTGGCGCGGATTTCCACATCGGCGCTGGTGGTGCAGGCGTTCTGGAGTCCGAGTACCACGGAATGATCGTTCTCGGTTGCTGAGAATTGTCCTACAAGGCGGCAAGAAAGAACCTACATTTTCACCCTTGGGTCTCGATCACTATTTGTTCCGGAGCAGAGATGCCCGGCGTCCTGATGACTCGATGCGTTATTACGGAAGTGCAATGAATACCTGGAAAGTTCGGCAGGGAATGGCCGGAAAGAGGGGGGAACCATTCGTTGCAGATTCCGTGATGAAGGTTGTTCGCTACAGCGAACAAGCCTGTTGTCGCTGATGAGTAATTGGGAGCCAGGCCGCTGGGCCGAATAAACAACTATCCCAAGAGATGTAAAAAATGAAAAAGATCGTCGCTGTTACCGCCGCTACCGTTGTCATGGGTCTCGCTTCTTTCGCCAATGCTGCGACGCCGGCTTCCGGCAACCCTGGCACCGTACGTTTCATTGGTGAAATCGTATCCGGCGCCTGCGGTATCGACGCCAGCTCTCTGGACCAGACCGTTTCCCTGGGTCAGGTGCCATCGAACCAGTTCAAGGCGATCGGTGATCGTTCGACGCCGACCAAGTTCGACATCATCCTGACCGACTGCGACACCACCACCCAGAAGAACGCCCGCTTCACCTTCAGCGGTGTGCAGGATCCAGCGGTTCCGGGCCTGTTCGCCACCACCGGCCTGGCGCAGAACGTCGGCATCCGTCTGCAGGCCAGCGCTGGCGAAATGCTCGATAACGGCACCGAGCAGGTCGCTCCGGTTGTGCTGCAAAACGGCAACAACACCGTGACCTTCGCCGCCATGTATGAAGCCACCGCTGCGACCGTCACCACCGGTGAAGCAGACAGCGTTGCGAACTTCACCGTGGCCTACAACTGATACCGCGGTATCGCACGTTGTAAGAAAAAGGGGTGAAAACCCCTTTTTTCTTTTCCGTCAAAGTTCTGATAAAGGCTATTTCCCGTGTACGGCCGAAAACTTTTCGTGTCTTGCGTGTTGATCTCCTGTGCGCGTTATTCAAACGCTGTGGAGTTTAATTCGGAGTTCCTGAATATCGATAAAAACGACGATATCAGTCTCGGACAGTTTGCCCACGCCCAATACACTGTGCCCGGTCGTTACTTGCTGGATATCACCGTCAATCAGCGTTATTTCGGCTCACGTTCGATCGAGTTCAAGAGCGGCGCCAACCCGCAAGAAAGTTACGCCTGTCTGCCCGAAGACCTGGTGGCGACCTTTGGTCTCAAACCTGCGTTGCTCAAAAGCCTGCCGCGTCTGGCTGAGGGGCAATGTGTGGATTTGCGTGGCATTGAAAATGCCTCGATCAAGTACATGAAAAACCTTGGACGTCTGTCGATCAGCCTGCCGCAGGCCTCGTTCGAGTATGACGATCCCAACTACATTCCGCCTGCCGCCTGGAGCGACGGGCTCAACGGCGCGTTGCTTGATTACCGAGTGATCGCCAACAGCCGCGAAACCAATACGCCGTCCGGCGATTCGCGTTCATTGCAAAGCTATGGCACGGCCGGGGTCAACCTCGATGCCTGGCGCATCCGCGCTGATTATCAGGCGCGGCAAGAGTCAGGTAGCCAGAATAATGATCCCCACGGCGAAGCGTTCCAGTTGAACCGCTTGTACGCCTATCGCGCGTTGCCATCGATACGTTCGAAGCTGTCGGTCGGTGAGGACTATCTGAACTCCGATGTGTTCGACACCTTCGCCTTGCGCGGTGCGACCCTGAGCAGCGATGACCGCATGTTGCCGCCGAACCTGCGCGGTTATGCGCCGCTGATCAGTGGCGTGGCGCGTACCAACGCGACCGTCACCGTGTCCCAGCAGGGTCGTGTGTTGTACTCGACCACGGTGACCCCGGGTGCGTTCAGCCTTCAGGATCTCAACAGCAGCGTGCAAGGCACCCTGGATGTGACCGTGCGCGAAGAGGATGGCAGCGAACAAACGTTTACCGTAGCCACCGCCGCAGTTCCGTTTCTGTCCCGTGAAGGCGAGTTGCGTTACAAGGTTTCCGCCGGCCAGCCGCGCCTGACCGGCAACGGCGGCACAGAGCCTGAGTTTGTCGCCTCGGAAGCGGCCTATGGTCTGCCAAGGGACTGGACGATCTACGGTGGCGTGCTGGCGGCCTCGGGTTATCAGTCGAATGCCATCGGTATCGGCAAGGACCTTGGCGTATTCGGCGCAGTGTCTGGTGATGTCACCACGTCTCGGGCGAAGCTGCGCTGGAACGGCGAAACCGTGGCCGGCAACTCTTACAGAATCAACTATTCCAAGCGTTTTGACGCCATTGGCACCGACCTGCGGTTTTTGGGTTATCGCTTTTCCGACAAGACCTTCACCAACTTTTCGCAGTTTGTCGGCGATGCCGATTCCTATGCGATGAACTCAGGCAAGCAACGTTATTCGGTGACCTTGGCCAAGCATTTTTCCTGGTTATCGACGAGTTTTTCCTACGACCATTCGACTTATTGGGACGCGCCGGCAGCCGATCGTTTCGGCATGACCGTGGCGCGCAGTTTTTCCCTTGGCAACGTCAAGAACATCACCGCAAACCTGTCGGCTTACCAGACGCAAAACAGTCGGCAGAATGACTCGCAGATCTACCTCGGCGTGACGGTGCCACTGGGGGGCAATTCGATGGCCTCCAGTAACCTGCAGCGCTCGGGTTCCGGCGATTCGTCCGCCAGTGTCGGCTACAGCCATGACGACGGCGAAGGCGTGAACTATCAGGTGTATGGCGGCGTTGGCGACAACCGCTACGTCAACGCCTATGTCGGTAAACGCGCTTCGAGTTACCGCGCCAATGCGTCGGCCTCCACCGATGGCAGCACCTATCGCTCGCTGACCGGCGAACTCGACAGCTCGCTGGTCGCCACCCGTTATGGAGTCTCGGCCCATGGCAATGGCACCAATGGCGATACGCGCCTGCTGGTGTCCACCGATGGCGTACCGGACGTGGCCTTCACCGGGCAGACCCGCACCAACCGGGACGGCTATGCGGTGATGGATGGCTTGCCCTCGTTTCAGGCTTACGAAGCGCGGGTCAACGTCGAAAAACTGCCGCTCAACACCGAAGTGTCCAACCCGATCCAGCGTCTGGCGCTGACCGAGGGAGCCATCGGCTACGTCAATTTCGCCACGGGGCAGGGCCGCAACGCATTTGTCGTGTTGACCCGCAACGACGGTAAACCGGTGCCTTTCGGCGCATCGGTGCAGGACAAGAACACCAACCGGGAGGTGGGCATCGTCGGAGAGGCGGGCGTCACTTATCTGTTGGGCATCAAGGTTGGGGCTGAACTGGTAGCGCGTTGGGATGACGCCGGCCAATGCAGTCTGGCCAAACTCCCTGAGGAGGACGTGGTGAGCAATATCGCCAAGCCTGCCCAGTGTCTGTAACCGCGTCTTCCAATAAACCCGGAGTCATCATGTCTCGTTTTGCCTTGTTTACTGCTCACCGTCTGTTTCTGGCCGCGGGCCTTAGTCTGCCGCTGTTGGCCAGCGCCGCTGTGGTGCCGGATCGCACCCGGCTGGTGTTCGAGGAAAGTGCACCATCGGTCAGTGTCACAGTCAGCAACAAAAACCCGCAGCTGCCATTTATTGTGCAGTCGTGGATCGAAAACGAGAGTGGCCAGAAAGTCACCTCACCGTTCATGGTCCTGCCACCGCTGCAGCGCATCGAGCCGAACGAAAGCAGTGTGTTGCGTATCGTGAAATTGCCCGAACTGGCCCTGCCGGCGGACCGCGAGTCGGTGTTCTATTTGAACATTCGCGAGATTCCGCCGAAGAGCCAGGCCGTCAACTCGATGCAGATCGCCTTGCAGTCGAAGATCAAATTGTTCTATCGCCCGGCAGCGGTGAAGCGTGAGCGTGGCGAAGACCTCGCGCTGGGCCTGAACCTGAAAATCGACCCGGCAGCGAAACAGCTGATTGTCGATAACCCGACACCGTTTCACATCACTGTGGTCGGGCTGCTGGCCGGCCCGGAAAAAACCAGAATGCCGATCGATACGGTGATGATCGCGCCACGCGGCAATGCGCGCTTTGCCCTGAGCAACACCGCGTTCAGCACCTTGCGGGTGTCGAACATGAATGACTTCGGTGGCCAGTCCGATACGTTGTTCAACTGCGTGGCGAACGTCTGCAAAGGCGTGAGACCGTGAGCCTGTTCTCCACGCTGACCCGGCTGGTCGCGGCCGCAGTGCTGCTGGGCGCGTCGCAGTTGGCTTCGGCGATGGTCTGCAAGTCGCTGGACGGCGGCAGCTACCTGAGCGAATACATTGGCCCGGTGTCGGTGCCGGACACCGTGCCGGATGGCACGATCATCTGGCGCTCGAAAACCCATGTGGTGCCGGCCGACTGCTGGAAACTCTTCGATCTGCACTTCAGGGAAGACGATCCGATCTACTTCTATGGCAACCCGGCAGGACTCAATGCCACCCCGTGGGGCATCGAATTCGGTCTGGTGTATCGCGGCGTGACAGCCTGGGACGGCGACTGGAGTTCCAACCCGACCCAGGGCGTGAACAGCGGATTCGTATCCCGTGGTTGCCCGGACGCGACCAGCGGCGCTGACATGCTCGCGTGTTCACGGGTGACGCCCAGCATTGCGTTTCAGGTGGTGATCCGCAAACGCGGATTGTTGCCCTTGCAGCGTCCCTCGCAAGACACCTACGACGTGTTCCAGTTCGACGGTCTCTATGGCTTGAATGGCGGGCCGAGCAACCCGGCGGGCAACTTCCGTTTTCAACTCTCCGGGTTGCAGAACATTGTCGGCACCGCGTGCACGGTCGACGTCACGGTGACGCCGGAGCCGGGCATTGTCGACTTTGGCGTGATTCAGAAAACCACCACTGGGTTCTCGCCGCCCAATCCGACCCGGCCCTTCAGCCTCGCGCTGGAAAAGAAGTGCAGCAGTGCGATCAACATCGGTGCGACGTTTGTCACCGCCAACCAGCAGGGGCTTTACAACATTCTGCCGACGGCAGGCAGCCAGTTCGGCATTCAGGTGCGCGATGCCCACAACAATCTGGTGCAGGTCAACGAGCCTTTCCCTCTGGCGAATTTTCCGGCGGACGTCAGCCATATCGATGTGCCGTTCAGCGCGTCGGTGGTGTCGCTGGGCGATCCCGAAGTCGGACCGTTCGAAGCGATCATGGTTGTGCAGATCGTTTACTACTGATGACGCATTAGCCTCTGGGAAATTTCCTACATTGACGCAGGATAAGTCCTGCGTTCAACCCTGCTGGCGCAGGCCACTATCCGGTCTCCCGGGTCAATTGAGTGATTAAAGGAAGATGACCTCCCCACGTATTCTGGTGCTGGAAAATCATGAGTTTGCCCGCAACGTGCTGGTCAGGATGTTGCAACGCCTGAGCGTGCGTGACGTGTTGCAAGCACCGGATGCCGAGCAGGCCATGGTGCAGATGCACCTGCAGGGCGGGGTCGATATCGTGATCTGCGACCTCACTGACCGGGGCCTCGATTGCCTGGAATTCCTCCGTGTTGCCAGCCACAGCGGTATGGTGCGCGCGGTGTTGCTGTGCAGTGAGCTCCCCCCGGAACTGGCGCGCACCTTGGGGCAAATGGCCTCGCTGGGCGGTCTGCAATTGCTCGGAGTGCTGAGCCGGCCGGTGCAGCTGCGTGCCTTGAACCGCCTGCTGTATCGCTATAAACACGGGCGGATCCCGCCGGTGCTGGCGCCACCGAGCAAAGAGTTGCCCCACGAAGATGAAGTGCGCCGCGGGCTGGCGCTGGGTGAGTTTCGGGCGTGGTTTCAGCCGCAGTTTCAATTACACAGCGGTGCGGTGATCGGCGTGGAAGCGCTGGTGCGTTGGCAGCATCCCGCGCGCGGGACGCTGTTGCCTTGCGACTTTCTCTCCGCCGTGCTGGCGTATGACTTGACCGACCAGATGTTCAAACAGTTGCTCGAACAGGGCCTGAACCTGCTGGGCATTTTGCGTCATCGTGGTGTGGCCTTGCAGTTGGCGTTCAATCTGCATGCCTCGCAACTGACCCATAGTGCTCTGGTGGAACACATCAAACGGGCGCTGGAGCGGCACGGGTTCAACGGATCGGTTCTGATGCTCGAACTGGCGGAGAACGGTTTGCTCGATTGCCCGCCCGGCACGCAGGAGAACTTGTTGCGTTTGCGCCTGCTCGGCTGCGGATTAGCGGTCGACGACTTCGGTGTCGGGTTTTCCTCGTTGAAGCTGATGTGCCAGTTGCCGTTCACCCAGATAAAACTCGATGGCCGTTTTGTCCAGCACCTCGACCGTCAACGCAACCGGGCGATGGTCGCCAGTACGAGGGTGCTGGCTCGTTCGTTAGGAATGGATCTGGTGATCGAAGGCATCAGCAGCCCAAAGGTGCTTGAGCATGTGCGCGAGCTGGAGTGCGAAATGGGTCAGGGTTATTACCTGGCCCGTCCCATGAACGGACATGACTTGCTGCAATGGCTGGAGAAGCCAGAGGGCGAGCGCTGATCGTTGTGCGGTGCTGTGCGGTGTTTTCCAAGAATTTTCCTACAATTCTGTGGTGCTCGTGTATGTTCTGCACGTGGAGCATCTGGACTGCTGTCCCATTGTTATTTGTGGCGTTGCCAAGTAGTTGATCAACGTCTTACAGGGGTTTTTATGTTGAAAGCGATCATCGTGGACGATCACCCGTTCATTCGCTCTGCGGTCAAGATGCTGTTGAAACAGGAACATTTCGAAGTCGTCGCGGAAGCGGACAATGGCGCCGATGCTGTGCAGCTGGCCCGCGAACATACCCCCGACCTGATCATTCTGGACATCGCCATGCCCAAGCTCGACGGCCTGGAGGTGATCTCGCGTATCCGCGCGCTGAACCTGTCTTGCAAGGTCCTCGTGCTGACGTCGCAGTCGGCACAGTTCTATTCCATGCGCTGCATGAAGGCTGGCGCAGCCGGATACATGTCGAAAACCAACGACCTCGACGAGTTGGTCAAAGCCATCAAGGTGGTGATGGACGGCTATACCTTCTTCCCCAATCTGGCCAGCAGCTCGGTGCGCCGCAGCGATGCCCAGGCCACCGATCTGGAACTGATTCAGAGTCTGTCTGATCGCGAGTTGACGATCCTGCAGCAACTGGCCAAGGGTTTGAGCAACAAGGAAATCGGCGAAGCCATGCTGTTAAGCAACAAAACCGTCAGCACTTACAAGACGCGGCTGATCGAGAAACTCAACGTCAAGTCGGTGGTGTACCTCGCCGATTTTGCCAAGCGTAACAACCTGCTCTAGATGATTATTTTCGTCAGAAATTGCCTGGCCGGTCTGGCACTGTTCGGCTCAATGTCGTTGCTGCAGGCCATGGCCGCGACGCAGCCCGATACATTGCAATTGCTCGGTCGCTCGGATGTCGACGAGTATGCCGTGCCACTCGATGAGCCGGACTGGAGCTGGTTGCGCCGCAAGGGGCGTCTGTTGCTCGGCGACAGCAGCCCTGATTACGCGCCTTTTGCGATCACCGGCAACGGCAATGATTACGAAGGCCTGACGGCCGATTACGCACAACTGATCGAACAATTGCTGCACGTCACGGTCGAGGTCCGGCGCTACGCCTCGCGCGGCGATCTGCTGACGGCGCTGAAGCACGGCCAGATCGATATGATCGGCACCGCTAACGGTTTTGAGGCGGCGGATCCCGAACTGGCAATTTCTTCGCCTTACGCTGACGATAACCCGACCCTGGTGACGCGCATCGATGAGAGTCACAACCTGCCGGAAGACCTGGCGGGCAAACGAGTGGCGATGCTCTATCACTACCTGCCACCGGAAACGGTCAAGGCGTTTTACCCAAAAGCCGACGTGCAACTGTATCCCTCGACACTGACGGCGATCGGTGCCGTGGCGTTCGGTCAGGCTGACGTCTATCTGGGCGACCTGCTCAGCTCCAATTACCTGGTCAAGAAGAACTACCTCAACAACGTTCAGCTCAGCGATTTTTCGCGTATGGAAACCCAGCCCTTCAGTTTTGCCGTGACCCGGGACAACACCCGGTTGTTGCACATTCTCGATGCGGCGTTGAAGGTCATTCCTGCGGAAGAGCGTATGAGCATCCGGCGCCGCTGGAGTGTCGGCGGGGTGGCCATTCCCGGCCAGCATCGGCTGCATTTCAGCGTGAACGAACAGCGTTGGCTGGATCACCATCCGCGTATCAAAGTCGCGATCAACGAAAACTTTCTGCCGTTGACCTTTGTCGATGAAGCCGGAAAGTTTCGCGGCATCAGTGCTGATGTGCTGGCCAAGATCAGCCTGCGCACGGGCCTGCAATTCGATATACAGCGTGTTGAGTCGGTGGGCGACCTGATCGGTGAGGTGACCAGCGGCAAGGCCGACATGCTGGCGGCGTTCACGCCGAGCACCGAGCGCGAAGGTCAACTGCGCTTTACCCGGCCGTACCTGATCAACCCGTTCGTGCTGGTCACTCGCCGTGGCGGCGAACCGATGACGCTGGATCAGATGGCCGGCAAGCGCTTGGCGCTGATCAGCGGCAACATTCTGCGCGAGTACCTCATCGAGCAATTCCCCAAGGTGCAACTGGTGACGGCAGGCAACGCCGCCGAGGCCATGGAGATGGTCGCGTTGGGCAAGGCCGACGGCGCGATCAATTCGCTGGTCAGCGCGCGCTATTTGATCTCGCGCCAGTACCGCGACACATTGCAGGTCACCAGCACGGTCGGCACCCAACCTGCACGCATCGCACTGGCCACCAGTCGCGGTGCGCTGGAGCTGTACTCGATTCTCGACAAGGCCCTGTTGAGCATCAGCCCGGAGGAAATGGATGAGCTGACCAACCGCTGGCGCAGCGAAGTGGTGGTGAATGACAGTTATTGGCTGCGCAATCGCGGCATGATCATCCAGGGCTTCGTGATCGCCGGCGTGTTGCTGTTGGTGGCGCTGGGCTGGATCGCCTATTTGCGTCTGTTGATGCGCAAGCGCCGTCAGGCGGAAATCGCGCTGAACGATCAGATGGAGTTCATGCGCGTGCTGATCGACGGCACGCCGCATCCGATCTACGTGCGCGATCGCGAAGGTCGCCTGGTGATCTGCAACAGCGGTTATCTGCATGTGTTTGGTACCGAGCGCGAAGCGGTCATCGGCAAGTTGGTCACGGACGGCGTGCTCAGTGATATGCAGCAGGCACAGACGTTTCAGGATGATTATCTACGGGTGATGGAGGACGGCTTGCCGAGCATCCAGGACCGCAGTCTGAATCTGGCGGACGGCCGCGCGCTGACCATCTACCACTGGATGCTGCCGTATCGTGGCAGCGACGGTGCAGTCAACGGCATGATCGCTGGCTGGATCGATGTCAGCGAGCGTCAGCATCTGTTGCAGGAACTGCAAATCGCCAAAGATGTTGCCGATGACGCCAACCGCGCCAAAACCACGTTCCTGGCAACCATGAGCCATGAAATTCGGACGCCGATGAACGCCATCATCGGCATGCTCGAACTGGCGCTGAAAAAGGCCGATCAAGGTGTACTGGATCGCTTTGCCGTTGAAGTGGCCTCGGGCGCAGCGCGGGGCTTGCTGGACCTGATTGGCGACATTCTCGATATTGCACGGATCGAGTCCGGGCGCCTGTCGCTGGCGCCGGAGCGCGCCAATCTGCGTGAACTGATTGAATCGGTTGCGCGCATTTTTGAAGGCCTGGCGCGCCAGAAACAGTTGCGTCTGCAACTGGACCTGGATGCCCTGAGCAACGTCGACGTGTTGATCGATCCGCTGCGTTTCAAGCAAGTGTTGTCGAACCTGTTGAGCAATGCGATCAAGTTCACCGATGTGGGCAAGGTGGTATTGAGCGTGCAGGTCGAGACCGGCAGTGATGATCGACTGCGCCTTTGCTTGCGCGTAACCGACAGTGGTCGCGGCATCTCGCTTGTGGATCAGGCGCAATTGTTCACGCCGTTTTCCCAGGCTGCCAACCATGGTCAGTCGGCTCAGGGCGGCTCCGGGCTGGGGCTGATGATCAGTCGCACCTTGTGCGAAATGATGGGCGGCAGCCTCGCGCTGACCAGCGAATTGGGGCAGGGCACGCAGATCGAGGTGCGGTTGAATCTACCGACACTCGATCCTCTGGATGCCGCGCCGGTCGAGGAAAACGTGGCACTGCAGGCCAGCCACTGTCTGAATATTCTGGTGATCGACGACTACCCGGCCAACCGTCTGCTGCTGTCGCAGCAGTTGAGTTATCTGGGCCACCGGGTGACGGATGCCGAGGACGGCGCCCATGGCCTGCGTGCCTGGCGCAACCAGACGTTCGACGTGGTCATCACCGACTGCAACATGCCGATCATGAATGGTTACGAACTGGCCCGGGCGATCCGCGATGAAGAGGCGACGCGAGGATTGGCGCGCAGCCTGGTGTTGGGGTTTACCGCCAATGCGCTGGCCGAGGAGAAGGATCGTTGCGCCGAGGCCGGCATGGACGACTGCCTGTTCAAACCGATCAGCCTCAGGGATCTGAATCTGCGTCTGGCCGCAGTCGTTCCACGGCCTCGTTCACCGACTGAAGACGAGCCCGGCGATGTCGGCACCGGTGACATCGATCTGGGCAGCCTCGAACAATTGACCCGTGGCGACCGCGCGTCGATCAACAGTCTGTTGAGCGATCTGGCCACGAGCAATGCGCAGGACATGGCCAAACTGATGCGCCTGTTTACCCAGCACGACATGCCCGGGCTCGCCAATCTGGCCCACCGGGTCAAGGGTGGCGCACGCATTATCAAGGCGCACTCACTGATCCAGGCTTGTGAAGCGCTGGAGGTTGCCAGCGAAGGTCTCGACACGCAGGTTCTGACCGAAGCGGTGGATGCCTTGCAGCAATCGATGGAGCGTTTGGCGGAGCAACTGGACGAGCGCCTGGCGTAACAAACTATTTCCAGTTTCCCTGTGTTTCTTGCGAATTTTCCTACATTCGTCACTGGCTCTCTGTCGCTAACGTGCGGTGGTCTCGGCATACAGCCGAGCTCACTTCACTGGTTAACATTTGGAGCTGTTGATGACCCTTCCACGTATGTCTTCCCGTGCACGATTGGCCGTCTGTGGACTGGCCGTTGCTGCGGCGTTGAGTGCCTGCGCCAGCGCACCGCTGCCAGAGCAACAGATCAGCTTGTCCAAGGACGCGGTCAACCGTGCGGTGTCGGCCGAAGCAACCCAATACGCACCTTTGGAAATGAAGGCAGCGCAAGACAAGATGTTCCAGATGGAACGCGCCCTCGGTGAGAAAAACTACCCGCAAGCCAAGTTGTTGGCCGAACAGATCGAAGCCGATGCCAACCTCGCCGAACGTAAATCGCGCGCTGTGAAATGGCAGAAACAACTGGCTGACGCGCGCAATGGCATTGAGGTGCTCAAGCAGGAAATGCTGCAAGACCCGGTCACCGGTTTCAATCCGCCAGCCAGCGCTCAATAAGGACTTGTTCATGTCGAATTTCAAACTGTTGCCCATCGCTTCGCTGATCGCTCTGACACTGGCCGGTTGCGCCACACCGCCTGAAAACCCGCAACTGCTGCAAGCCCGCGAACAGTTCGCGGCGCTGCAAAACAAGCCGGAAGCCAACACCCTCGCAGCCATTGAAACCAAGTCTGCCTTTACGGCGTTGAACGCGGCCGACCAGGCGTCGCAGAAGAACCGCCAGGCACCGCAAGTCGATCAATTGGCCTATCTGGCCAGCCAGAAAATCGCCCTGGCCGAGCAGACCATTGCCGGTCGCCAAGCAGAGGCGGGTCTGAAGAAAATCGACGCCGAGCGTACCCAGGTGCAACTCGACGTGCGCACTCAGCAGCTCAAGGCGCTGCAAGCGATGAAAGCGCAGAAAACCCAGCGCGGGGAAGTCGTGACCTTCGGCGATGTGCTGTTCGACACCGGCAAGGCCGATCTCAAGTACGGCAGCCAGCGCAACTTCGAACAACTGGCGCAGTATCTGGCGGCCAACCCTGAACGCAAGGTGCGCATCGAAGGGTTTACCGACGATGTCGGCGGTGACGATTTCAATCAGCGTCTGTCGGAGCGGCGCGCAGACGCCGTGGCTTTCGCGCTCAAGCAAATGGGCATCGGCGCTGATCGGCTGATCACCAAAGGCTACGGCAAGCAATTTCCGATTGCCGATAACGGCAATGCTCGCTCCCGTCAGCTCAACCGTCGGGTGGAGGTCATCATCTCTTACGGTTCAAGCGTGGTCGGTGCACGCGGCTGATGAGCGATCAAGCGAGCCTGCAACGGGCTCGCTTTCTTGCATCTGAGCATGGGTCAAGACCGATCAATGCTCTTGGGAAATTTCCTACAAAGACAAGGAAAAATCCTACTCAGAAAGTCCCTTCGATTCTCTAAATTGCCGGTTCCCCGAGTGCGAACCGGTTCCCTCAAAGGTTCTGACTCAACTCTATTTACGCCGTTGCCCAAGAGGGCGCACGTGAGGTTCTGTTGATGAAAACCCGTTCCCCGTTGTTCCAGCGCAACCCTGTCGCCGTGGCCGTCGCCATTGCGTTTTTGCTGCCACTGCACGCCAGTGCCTACACCTCTTCAGTCAATGGCGGGGCAGTGATTTATGACGAAAGCGTTACCACCGGCGTGCAATCGATCGGAACCAACGGCACGGCCCATCGCACCACGGTCAGCGGTAGTGGGACGCAGAGCGTATTTCAGAACGGTGTGACCTACGACACCGTAGTAGATGGTGCGACACAAAACGTTCTCAGTGGCGTCAGCCATGGCACGGTGGTCAATAACGGCGGCTCACAGATGGTGGGCACCAGCGGTATTGCCAATGACACCGTGCTCAATGCCAGTCAGCAGACCGTCACTCGTTCCACGGCCAACCGCACGCTGATCAATGCGGGCAGCGTACAGACGCTGGATATCATGGCGATTGCCAACGATAGTCAGGTCGGTGCTGGCGGTACGCAAAACCTGATCAACATGGCGGTGGCTAACGGCAGCGTGATTAACGCAGGCGGTGAGCAAACCCTGCGCCGTGGCTTGGTCGGCGGGGCGGTGGCCAATGACACGCGCGTGCAGGGTGGTACCCAAAGCGTGTACGCCACTGGCACGGCCAATAACAGTACGGTCAGCAACGGTGGTCAGGTCAATCTCTACACGGGTGCCCAAGCCAATGGCCTTGTGGCAGACGCAGGTGGCACGGTGAATGTCATGGAGAACGGCGTGAACACGGTGGACTCGCTGACCCTCAATGGCGGGCGTCTGGCATTCGCGCCGGGCAGCGACGGTACGTTCAAGACGCTTACGGTCAATGCTCTTTCCGGTAGCGGCAGCATTTTGATGAATACCGATATCGCCAATCAGCGTGATGATTTGCTGATCGTGCAAGGCGCCGGCATGGCCAGTGGTGATCACACGCTGATCGTCGGCGATAGCGGTAATGAACCGACGACCTCCGATGGCCGCTTGCTGTTGGTCGATACGAACGGCGGCAGCGCGAAATTCGCCCTGTATGGCGGCCACGTCGATGCGGGTGCATTCCGCTATACCTTGCGCCAACAGGGTGATGACTGGGTACTGGCGAGCGGGGGAGCGATTCCGGTTGATCCGGTAACGCCGGTGGATCCAGAGACGCCAGTAGACCCCGGCAATCCGGTGGAGCCAGTGACGCCAGTTGATCCGGTCAATCCAGTGGATCCGGTGGGCCCTGTGACGCCACCGCCGCGCCCGATCGACCCGGCGCCGGAAAACCTGTCCAAAGGGGCCAACGCCGCCATCGCCGCGCACACCGCCGGCGCCAGCCTGTGGAACGCGCAGATGAACGCTCTGGTCAAGCGCCTCGGCGAGTTGCGCATGGGCGAGGATGACGGGGGGCTCTGGACCCGCGCCATCGGCAAGCGTTTCGATGTGAGCGAGCATTCCAGCCGCGCCTATTCCCAGGACGTCAGCGGTCTGGAAATCGGTGCCGACAAGGCTTTCGCAGTGGACAGCGGCAAGATTTATGTCGGTGGCATGGTCGGTACTGCGCGTTCCGATCTGGATTTCGGTGAAGGGGCGTCGGGCGATATCGACAGCCGCATGTTCGGCATTTACGCCACTTACCTCAATGACAATGGCGTCTACGTTGACAGCGTCTTGAAGTACAGCCGTTTCGATACGGACATCAAAACGCCGAACAATCTGGGGCAAGCGGTAAAAGGTTCCTACAGCACTAATGGTGTCGGTGCTGATATCGAGGTTGGCAAACGCATCAATCTGAAGGATGGCTGGTTCGTCGAGCCGCAACTGGAAATCACTGCGACCCGCACCCAAGGGGCCAGTTACACCGCCAGCAACGGTCTGCGCGTCAAGTCCGATGATCTGGATTCACTGCAAAGCCGTGTCGGTTCGCTGTTCGGTCGCAGCCTGGAGCTAAGCAATGGCATGAAGGCCCAACCGTATGTCAAAGCGTCGTACATCACCGAGCATGCCGGCAGCAGCAAGGTCAGCGTCAATGGCAACAAACTCGATGCCGAGCTGCCGGGCAACCGCGTCGAACTCGGCTTCGGCGGCGTATTGCAGGTCAGTGAGAAAAGCAAGATCTCGCTGGATGCCGAGTACGCCAAGGGCAATGGCATCGAACAGCCATTCGGAGTGAGCCTGGGGTATCGCTACCTTTGGTGAGGCGGGTTGCCACGTCGGATCCTTCCGACGTGGCGTTGTTCTTCAAAGGGCGTCGGAGATTTCTTGGTATTTTTTCAGACTCGTCCTACATGCTTTGACGACTGTTTTGCCTAGTGTGTCGCCTCTTACGCCGCGAGCGGCGACCTTTTCTACCTCTGTCGAAACCAATGTCCTACAAAAGCTGGCGAATTCTGATTGCCGACGAGGAGCCTGCGTTGCACGCCCGAATCGGCAAGACCTTTAAAGAACTGGGCTGTCGCGAACTGACGCGGGTGCACTCGTTTCGTGAGTTGTTGGGCGTGACCCATTACTCCAGCGAGCCCTTCCAGCACTTTGACCTGATGATCATCAACGCGGGGTTGATCGCCGCCACTGGCGTGGATTGGGTGCGGTTCTTTGCAAGCAATGCACAGATTCGCCACGGGGTGATTCATGACACTGTTCGCGGCCAGCCGCAGGCTCAGACGATTTATGCCAACCACCGACGACAGTTGATGCTGATCCGTACCCCGGACCGGCAAACCCTTGGCCCTTTGCTGGAGCACCTTGATGTTCAGGAACAATCCCACAACCGTTGAGACCTCTGCTGGCGAGTCGAATACGCCATTGGCCACGACACACCATGCTCCCGGCATCGACGACTCAATTGCCGTGCCTGCTCTGCCGCTGCGTGTGTTGGTGTTGGAAGACCATGCGTTCCAGCGCTCGGTGGCGGTCAACATGCTGCGTACGCTGGGTTGTCGCGAAATCTTCGAGGCCAGTGACGGAGCTCAGGCGCTGGCGCTCTTGCAGGAAGTCGGTACGGTCGATGTCGCCCTGTGCGATTTGCAGATGGAGGGGATGGACGGGCTGGAGTTTCTGCAGCGGGTGGGGGCCTCGGGGCAGGTCAAGTCGGTGATCATCAGTAGTTCGCTGTCGGCAGACCTGCGTCGTGCGGTGCATCAGATGGTGGCGTTGCTTGGCCTGGAACTGCTTGGCGATGTAGGCAAGCCTTTGCATGTGCAAGTGCTGGCGAATCTGCTGAGCAAATCCCTCGACAGGCCGGCTCTGGCGCAACCCACGGCCGCTGCCGTGACGCTGGCCAGTGAGGCGTCGGTTCGTCAGGCGTTGGCGCAGCAGCAATTGCAGGCCTGGTATCAGCCCAAATTCAACCTGCAGACCGGTGAGGTCTGTGGTGTAGAGGTGCTATGCCGCTGGCTCCATCCAACCCACGGCATCCTTTCGCCCGCTTTGTTCATGCCTGTGCTGGAGCGTTGCGGATTACTCGACGAGCTATTGTTTGCGCAGATCGATCAGGCGCTGGGTGTGCAACGACGTGCCCGTGCGCAGGGAGTTTTCCTGAATGTTGCGTTCAATCTGCACGCTGTGCAGTTGGCCAATGCGCAGCTCACGACCACGTTGAAGAACCTTCTGGCGCACCACGGCGCTTGCGGTGCAGGTCTGACTTTCGAACTGACCGAAAGCGGTCTGCTAGAAGCGCCGGCCACCAGCCTGGAAAGCCTCGTCCGCCTGCGAATGATGGGCTGTCGTCTATCGATCGATGACTTCGGCGCCGGCTTCTCATCTTTGCAGCGCTTGTGTCAGTTGCCGTTCAACGAGATCAAGCTCGACGCCGAATTCATCCGCAATCTTGAGCACGAACCGCGATGCCGGGCGGCGATCAGCAGCACACTGGCGTTGGGAGAAACCCTCGGCATGAGCGTGGTGATCGAAGGAATCGAGACCGATGCACAGCGTCGTGAACTGTTGGCATTGGGGTGTTCCCAAGGGCAGGGCTACTGGTATGCGCGGCCGATGTCGGGGGCTGATTTGTTGCTTTGGTTGCAGCAGCACGATGATCGGCGTGACTCGGATGAGTGAACCTTCTTTTAGGAAAAGTCCTACAGAACCTGTCGTGTGGCTTGCGTAGTCTTGCCGCACCCAGAAACCGTGACACCGGGAGATTGAACATGATCAATAAAGCCCTGCGCATCCTGATTGCAGACTCGCAGCATTTCCACCGGATGAAAATCGAGCGTCTGTTCAACAGCCTCGATTACTACCGCGTGGCCCCGGTGCAAAGCCTCACTGAACTGTTGACGCTGGTGGACTACGGTTGTGAGCCGTTCGATGTGGTGGTCATCAATGCCGAGCTGGCGGCGCGTTCGCTGGATCTGCTGGGGTTTTTCCTTGATAACCCGCAGATTCGTCAGGCGTTGATCTACAACGAAGGCACGGCGCCGTTGCAACAGACTTCGGGGTTCGCTCAGGAGAATGTGCAGATCAGTCATTTGATGTTGCCTTCAAAGCAGTCGATCAGTCAGTTGATGGCGCTGGTCGATGTGCCCGCAAAGCCAGGTAAACCGGTCGCTCACAAGCCACACCCGCTGATGCAGTACGTTGCGCATGCATAAAAAGTCCCCGGCCGCAACTGTCAGACCTGACAGGTGCTTTGCTCCCCGTTCCATGCAACAGTCCCTGTGCAGCCACTGAGTCTGGATCAGCCCCCATCGGTGGTCTGACCGTCAGTCTTTGCACCGGGAGTGGCCATGAATTTAGCGCTGATCGTCGACGATCATCCGGTGGTGCGTGCCGCCATCCGGATCGTGTTGCAAGCCGAAGGATTCAAGCAGATATACGAGGCGTCCCAAGGCAACGAGGTGGTAACGCTTATTCGTGAACACAAGCCTCAATTGGTGATCCTCGACCTGAATTTGCCAGTGCTCGGCGGGCTGGAGGTGCTGGCCCGGATCAAGGCCAATGATCTCCATTGCCGAGTGCTGGTGTTCAGTACACACGAGCCGATGTTCTATCAGGAACGCTGTGTGCGCGCCGGGGCCATGGCCTACGTGACCAAAACCAATCAGCTGGAGCAGTTGCGCAATGCCATCCGGGCGGTGGTGTCGGGGCATACCTTTTTCTCTGCGCTCCCGGACCCGTTCAGTACGCTGAATGCCGTACAGATCACGGAAAAACAGATGATCGAGCAGCTCTCCGACCGTGAGTTGAGCATTTTTGCGCAACTGGGGCAGGGCAAGTCCAACAAGGCGATTGCTGAGGACATGCACCTGAGTCACAAAACCGTCAGCACCTATAAGACCCGTCTGATGAAAAAACTCGGGGTGAACTCAGCGGTACACTTGCGCGATTTCGCCAAGCGCAATCATGTGATCTGAGCGGACAGACATGAGGCAGGGGCGCCGGATTGTCTGGCTGTGGCTGTGGCTGTGGCTGACGCTGATGGCCACCTGCTGGGCAAGCGACACGCCGCAGGTGCTGCAAGTGCTGACCCGTACCGGACTGGAAAATGTCCAGCTGCGCCTGGATGAACAGGACCGGCAATGGCTGCGTCAGCACCCGGTGTTGCGCATGGGCATTTCCGGGCCGGATTACCCGCCGTTCGAGATCACCCGTAATCAACAGGAACTCGAAGGGCTGACCGCCGATTACGCCGACCTGCTGGGGCAGTTGCTCGGCGTGCGCATCGAAGTCCGCCGTTTCGCCAACCGCGATGCCGTGATGGCGGCACTCAAACGCGGCGATCTCGATCTGCTGGGAACCTCCAACAGTTTTGAAGCCGCCGACCCGGCCTTCATCCTGTCCCGTGCCTACGCCGAAGATCAGCCGATGCTGGTGACTCGACTCGATGAACAATTGCCCACCGATCTGGCCGGCAAGCGCCTGGCCATGGTCGAGGACTATCTGCCTCTGGCCAGCGTGCAGGCGTTTTATCCCCGGGCAAGTGTGCAGCGTTACCCGTCGGCGATGGATGCGCTCGGTGCGGTGGCCTTCGGCGCGGACGATGTTTATCTGGGCGACTTCATCAGTGCCAACTACCTGATCAACACCAATTATCGTAATGACCTGCAATTGGCCGGTCCGGCCGGGCTGGACGCCAATTCGTTCGGCTTCGCGCTGTTGCGCAGCGATGGGCGCCTCAAACGCATCGTCGACAAGGCATTGACGGCCATCCCCATGGAGCGGCGCCAGCGCATCGAGCTACGCTGGAGCGTCGGCCTCGCCGATATGGCTGAACAGTCGCGGGTGCAGCTCAGTGCGAATGAGCAGGAATGGCTGGACCAGCATCCAGTTGTCCGGGTCGGAGCCATCGAAGATTTCGCGCCGCTGACATTTTTTGATGCCGATGGCCGTTTCAGCGGACTGTCGGCGCAACTGCTGAGTCTGATCAGCCAGCGCAGCGGGTTGAACTTCGAGATCGTGCGCGGGACGTCGCTGGATCGGCAGATCGAACAGCTCAAGGCCGGTGAACTGGATGTATTGCCGGTGGTGACACCGAGCAGCGAGCGCGAAGCCGAACTGCAATTTACCCGCGCCTACCTGAATAATCCGTTTGTGCTGGTCAGCGCAATCACCGCGCAGGGACCGCTCAACCTCGATGATCTGGCCGATAAACGGCTGGCGATTTATCGCGGCCATCCGTTACGTGCTTACCTGTTGAGCCGCGTGCCGCGCATCCGTCTGGTCGAAGTCAAAAGCCCCGCTGAAGGCGTGGCGTTGATTGCCAAGGGGCAGGTCGATGCCACGGTGAGTTCATTGCTGGTGGCGCGCTTTCTGATCGCACGTCACTACCGTGAGCGTCTGCGCATTACCGGCACCATCGGCGATCAACCGGCGCGCATTGCATTGGCGACGGCACCGCAGATGCCGGCATTGCATTCGATCCTGAACAAGGCGCTGTTGAGCATCGCCCCGCCACAGATGGACGAACTGGTGGAGCGCTGGAGCCACGATGTGGTGGTGGAAGACAGTTATTGGTTACGCCATCGTCGCGAGATTCTCCTCGGTTTTGTCGGTGCCGCGGTGTTGCTGGCGCTTGCGCTGGCCTGGATCGTTTTTCAACGCCAACAGATTCGCCGGCGCCAGCAATGGCTGCAGCAATTGCAGGAAGCCAAGGACGCGGCAGACGATGCCAATCGCGCCAAGACCACGTTTCTGGCGACCATGAGCCATGAAATCCGCACGCCAATGAACGCCTTGATCGGCATGCTCGAACTGGCCTTGAAGCGCGCCGAGGAAGGCGTGACCGATCGCTTGGCGATTCAGGTGGCATCCAACGCCGGGCAACAGTTGCTGGCGTTGATCGGCGATATCCTCGACATCGCGCGGATCGAGACCGGGCATTTGTCCCTCGTGCCTGAGCGTGCCAACCTGCGTGAGCAGGTGGTGTCGGTGTGTCGAGTGTTTGAAGGGCTGGCTCGGCAGAAGCGCTTGTTGTGGCACATCGAACTTGATGCCCGCAGCAACATTGACGTGCTGATTGATCCGACGCGCTTCAAACAAGTGCTGTCGAATCTGTTGAGCAACGCGATCAAGTTCACCGAGGAGGGCGAGGTCAGTCTACGGCTGACGGTGACCACCGTGACGGCGGAACGCCTGACCGTGAAAGTGCTTATTGAAGACAGCGGGGTGGGGATCAACGCCGACGACCGACGACGGCTGTTCAACCCTTTCGTGCAGGCGAGCCATGACTCGCAATCAGCCCGCAGTGGTTCCGGGCTGGGGCTGGTCATCAGTCGCAACCTCTGTGAAATGATGGGCGGTACGCTGCGGCTTGACAGTGCACCGGGTGCAGGCACACGCGTCGAAGTCAGTCTTGAACTGCCGTTGTTGGCTGCTCTGGCTCGCGCGCCAAGTGCTCCGCAAGCAGCGCTTGCGGTAACGTCGTCACTGAGTGTTCTGGTGGTGGACGATCATCCGGTGAACCGATTGCTGTTGTGCTGGCAGTTGAGTGAACTCGGCCATCGCACCGTCGACACCGAGAACGGTGATGAAGGCCTGAGGCAGTGGCGGGCGCAGGCGTTCGATGTGGTGATCACCGATTGCAACATGCCGCGGCGCAACGGTTACCAACTGGCGCGGGCCATCCGCGATGCCGAGTCGCATGCCGGCCGCAAGCCTTGTCTGATCCTCGGTTTTACCGCCAATGCGCAAGCCGAGGAAAGGACGCGCTGCCTGAATGCCGGCATGGACGAATGCCTGTTCAAACCGATCCGCTTGCACGACCTGGCGCAGGCGTTGACGGCTGCCAGTCATTGCGAGAAGACGGTGGACCCCGGCGAGGTGCCCGCGCTGACGGAAATCGACCTGAGCACGCTGGAGCAAATGGCCGGGGATGATCGTGCCTTGATCGAACAGTTGCGCAAGGAAGTGTTGAACAGCGTGCGCCTCGATCTGCAACGTCTGGAGATTTTGCAGCAGGAGCAGGATCGCGCAGGGCTGCGCGAGCTGGCGCATCACATCAAGGGTGGGGCGCAGATGGTCGGCGCGGCGCGGGTGGTGGCGGCATGTGTAGCGCTTGAGCAGGCGTGTCGCGAGACGCACGCGGCGCCGTTGGACGTGGCGAGCGAGACGTTACGCGAGGCCATGGCCGGACTCGCGCAACGCTTGCAAATCTGACGGGCGCCGGCTCAGTCCCAGTGCGGCGCGATGCCTTTCGGGCTGGTCAGGCGATGGCTGCGATCAAGCGTGGCAATCAGCGCCATATCGGCGTCGCTCAGTGTCAGCGCCGTAGCGGCAAGGTTGCTTTGCAGGTTGGCGCGTTTGGTCGACGACGGAATCACCGCGTAGCCAGACTGCATGGCCCAGGCCAGGGTGACTTGCGCCGGGGTGGCTTGCAGGCGCTGGGCGATCTGCCGGATCAGCGGATCTTGCAGCACTTCGCCGTAGGCGAGGGTCATGTACGAAGTGATGTGGATGGCTTGGCTCTGGGCGAACTCGACCACTTTGCGGTTTTGCAGGTACGGGTGCAGTTCAATCTGATTAGTAGCGATGTTGTCGGCACCGACCGCCGCGATCGCCTGTTGCATCAGCTCGATGGTGAAGTTGGAAACACCGATCTGTCGGGTCAGGCCCAGACGCTTGGCTTCGAGCAGGGCGCCCATGAACTCTTCGACCGGTACCTGGTTTTCCGGCGACGGCCAGTGAATCAGCGTCAGGTCGAGGTAGTCGGTCTGCAGTTTTTGCAGGCTTTCCTTGAGGCTGTCGATCAAGCGATCCTGGGCGAAGTTGGCGACCCAGATCTTGCTGGTGATGAACAGCTCTTCGCGGGTGACACCGCTGGCCGTAATGGCATGGCCGACGTCGGCTTCGTTTTCGTAGATTTGCGCGGTGTCGATGGCCCGGTAGCCGAGTTCGAGAGCGGTGCTCACCGAATCAATGACGACCTGGCCTTGCAGGCGAAATGTACCCAGACCGAAAGCGGGAACAGACATGAAAAACTCCAGGGTTGCAGTGGGAATGGGCAGGAGTATCCGCGTCCGGATGGTTGAGAAAAACCGCTGGTGGGGCAAAGCACTGTTGACCGGAAGTCATGAATCATTTTCAGGATTTGTGTTGTCTGGGCTGGCCTCTTCGCGAGCAGGCTCGCTCCCACAGGAGATCTGTGGTGTTCACAAAATCCTTGTGGGAGCGAGCCTGCTCGCGAAGGGCGCACCACCGATTCAGGCAATGTCACTGTGGGAAAATTCCTCGCCGAGAAAATCAATCAACGTGCGCACCGACGGCAATAACCCGCGCCGCGAAGGGAAAATCGCATGCACCAACCCGCACTTCGGCGCCCAACCGGGAATCAACTCCACCACACGGCCGGCCGCAATGTCCTCACGCACCACTACACTCGGCAAATGCGCCACGCCAACGCCGGCAATCACCGCCTGACGCAAGGCAATCAAATCATCAGTGACCATGCGTGGCGTATGGCGAATCAGTGCCGTGTTGTCATTCGGCCCGAGCAGCTCCCATTGATATTCGCGCTGCGCCGCGCCCCAGTGCAGGCTCGGCAAGCCATTGAGGTCGGCAGGTGAGGGCGGTGAAGACCGGCGTTCGACAAACTGCGGGCTGCCGACCACTGACTGCGTGCTGTTGCCCAGCACCTTCATGACCATGTCGGTGTTCTCCAACGGCGGAAAGCGCACGCGCAGGGCGATGTCGAAGCCTTCGTGCAGCAGATCGACGCGGCGGTTGGTGCTCTCGATAAACAATTCCACCAGCGGGTATTTGAGCATGTAACGGGTGAGCATCGGCCCGACCCACGAGTTGAGCAGCGCTGTCGGGCAACTCAGGCGCACCAGCCCCTGCGGTTCGGAGCGGTTGCGTTCGATCAGCTCGGCCGCGCTTTCGGCTTCGACGCGCATGGCCGGCAGCGCTGGTAATAGGCCTGACCGATTTCGGTCAACGAACAATGGCGGCTGGTGCGGTGCAGCAGGCGCACGCCGAGGCGTTCTTCCAGTTCGGAAATACGCCGGCTGAGTTTCGATTTGGGCATGTCCAGTGCGCGCCCGGCGGCGGCAAAACCATGATGTTCGACCACTTGGGTGAAGTAGTAGAGGGTGTTGAGGTCTTCCACCATCGTTCTCCATATAGAACGCTAAGGCTGATTTTTGCAGTCTAGTGCATTAATGGCTACGGATTTAAGCTTGATCCATCGCGTCACTCACCCAAATTGGAGACAACCATGAAAAACATCATCGGTATCTACACCAGCCCGCGCGGCCATTGGGTCGGCGATGGCTTCCCGGTTCGCACGCTGTTTTCCTACGACAACCTGGGCAAACACATCAGCCCGTTCCTGCTGCTCGATCACGCCGGCCCGGCCGATTTCACCCCGACCACCGAGCGCCGTGGCGTTGGTCAGCATCCGCACCGTGGTTTCGAAACCGTGACTATCGTTTATGAAGGCGAAGTGCAGCACCGCGACTCGACCGGTAGTGGCGGCGTGATCGGCCCGGGCGATGTGCAATGGATGACCGCCGCTTCCGGGATCCTCCACGAGGAATTCCATTCGGAAAACTTCGCCAAAACCGGGGGCAAACTGGAAATGGTCCAGTTGTGGGTCAACCTGCCGGCCAAGGACAAAATGGCCGCGCCGGGCTACCAGACCATTCTCGACAGCGACATCCCGAGCATTGCGCTCAAGGACAACGCCGGCCGCCTGCGCCTGATCGCCGGCGAATTCGATGGCCACACCGGCCCGTCGCGGACTTTCACACCGATTGATGTGTGGGATCTGCGCCTGAACGCCGGCAAGTTGCTGACGCTGGATCTGCACGAAGGCCGCAATACCGCGCTGGTGGTGCTCAAAGGTTCGGTGCAGGTCAACGGTGTGGAATCGGTGCGTGAAGGGCAGTTGGCGCTGTTCGAACGTGACGGCCATCAACTGACACTCGAAGCCAGCCAGGACGCGGTGGTGTTGCTGCTCAGCGGTGAGCCGATCGACGAACCGATCATCGGCCACGGCCCGTTCGTGATGAACACCGAGCAGGAAATCCACCAGGCCTTCGCCGACTTCCAGTCCGGCCGCTTCGGCCAGATGCACGCTTAACGCACAACCACTGCGCTCTACACAGGACGCGTAGGCCGGTTCGCAGGCCAGGGATGGCTGTTGCCTATAGAAAAGAGGAAACGCCCATGAACACGCCCGTCCGGGCCAGATCAACGCCTGGGACAACGAAGATGTCGTCAAGGCGATCAAGGCCACTGGCAAGAAGCAATTGATCATTGCCGGCGTGGTGACTGAAGTTTGCGTGGCGTTCCCGGCGCTGGAAGAGGGCTTCGATGTGTTCGTGGTGACGGACGCCTCCGGCACGTTCAACGAACTGACCCGTGAATCGGCGTGGAACCGCATGTCCCGTGCTGGCGCGCAATTGATGACCTGGTTCGGGCTGGCCTGCGAACTGCACCGCGACTGGCGCAACGATATTGAAGGGCTGGGCACGCTGTTCTCCAATCACATCCCGGATTACCGCAACCTGATGACCAGCTACAGCACCCTGACTAACGGTAAATAACTCCGGGCATATGCAATACCTGTAGGAGTGAGCCTGCTCGCGATAGCGGTGGGTCAGTCAACGAGATTTCGACTGATACCCCGCCATCGCGAGCAGGCTCACTCCTACAAGGGTTTTGTGGTGTTTTTGCGCGGGCGTTCATCCTCTGAAATCAATTGCTCCTACACTTGCTCAATCTGTGCGATCTTCTCGCGATTGGCCCCTGTCGGAGTTGTTTGATGCTGTCTCTGCTCACCGAACATCCGTTGTTCTGCGCGTTGATCCTGATCCTCCTCGATCTGGGTTTATGGCGTCTGATCAGTTCCCATGGCAGCGAGTGGAAACTGCTGGTGCGGGTGCTGATTTTCAGCCTGTTCAGCGTGCTGCTGTTCAACGAAGGCCTCAATCCGATGGAGCCGGCGCCGTGGGCCGACAACGTGCCGCTGCACCTGGCGGCGACTGGCCTGCAGATTGGCTGGTGGCTGTTCGGTGCGCGCACCCTGACGGTGTTGATCGGTGCGGTAATGATGCAGCGGGTCGGCCACACCGGGCGGTTGTTGCAGGACTTGCTCGGCGCGGTGATTTTCCTCATCGCGATTATCGCGGCGCTGGCCTATGTGCTGGATCTGCCGGTCAAAGGCGTGTTGGCGACCTCCGGGGCGTTGGCGATCATTGTCGGTCTGGCCTTGCAGAGCACGCTCAGCGATGTGTTTTCCGGGATCGTCCTCAACACCACCAAGCCTTATCAACTCGATGACTGGATTTCCATCGACGGCACCGAAGGCCGGGTCACCGATATCGACTGGCGCGCCACGCGCTTGCAAACCAGTCAGGGCAGCATGGCGGTGATCCCCAACTCGCTGGCGGCCAAGGCCAAGATCATCAACTTCAGTCGGCCGAGCAATATGTTCGGCGTCGCGGTCAGCGTGCAAGTCAGCCCGCATGCGCGGCCCAGTTCGGTGATCGATGCGCTGGAGCGGGCGATGCAGGGCTGTCGCCAGTTGCTCGACACACCTGCGCCGAGCGTCGCACTGAAAAGCTCCGGCAGCAGTGGCGCGGAATACGAGATCAGCGGTTTCGTCGCCTCGATGGGCGAGAAGCGCGTGGTGCGCAATCAGTTGTTCGATCTGGCCTATCGGCACTTGCAGGCCTCCGGGGTCAATCTGCTGTCGAGCGATGAAAGTGCTGCGCCGACCAACCTGTCGCGGCCCCGGGCGTTGCTCGACAGCTCGCCGATTTTCTCCACCCTGCGCCAGGAAGAGAAGGACACCTTCAGCCAGAACATGAGCCTGCAAACCTTCCGTGCCGGCGAAGTCATTCTGGCGGGTGGGGAGGTCAGCGATCATTTGTTCATTATCGAGTCCGGTGTGGTGTCGGTGACGTTGAAGCGCCACGGCACACCGTTCGAGTCCGGGCGCATGGGGCCGGGCGAGGTGATTGGCGAGGCAGGGATCTTGTCCGATTCCGCATTGCCGGCAGACTTTTCGGCGAAGACCTTTTGCGCGTTGTATCGCATCGAGAAGTCGTACCTCAAACCGTGCCTCGATGCGCGTCATGATATCCACGACGCGATGCAGACGCTGCTCGATTTCCGCCTGCACAAGGCGCAATCCCTGACCGAGGAAGCGCCGGCGGTTGTACCCAAAAGAGGCTTTTTGCAGTGGCTGCGTAATCGCGCCTGAAGGGTCAAGTAGCGAGTTTCTGCTCCAGATGCAAGCGCACCTGCGGCCACTCGTCGTCGATGATGCTGAAGCGCACCGAGTTGCGCTTGCGCCCGTCCGGCATGATCCGCTCATGCCGGACGATGCCTTCTTGCTGCGCGCCAAGGCGCAAGATCGCATTACGTGATTTCTGGTTGTTCTCGTCGGTGGTGAACTGCACGCGCACGCAGTTGAGCGCTTCGAAGGCGTGTCGCAGCATCAGGTATTTGGCTTCGGTGTTGACGAAGGATTTCTGCCAGCTCGCGGCGATCCAGCTGCTGCCGATTTCCAGCTTGCGATTGAGCGGGTCGATCTTCCAGAAACGCGTTGAGCCGAGCACTTCGCCAGTGTCTTTGAGCACAATGACAAACGGCATTACCGTGCCGGCATCACGGCCATCGAGGGCTTTTTTCAGATAACTGTCGACAGTGCTGGGCGAAGGCACCACGGTGACGGTGAGGTTCCACAATTCGCCGTCAGCGGCAGCGTGGAGCAGGGCGTCGGCATCTGAATACTGAAGCGGGCGCAAGAGAATGCGCTGACCTTGCAGCGTGGTTTGCATGGGATTCCGGTCTCGGCAGTGCGGGCGAATGGCGAGCGCCCATTACGCCGCACGAGACTGATCCGATGCAACCGGCACGATGATCACGGGGTCACAATTTTTACAGCCCTTGGGCAGGAGCCTCAGCCGATGAAAAACCTGCGAATCGCCACTTACAACGTCAACGGTTTACGCGCACGTTTGCCGAACCTGCTGGACTGGCTCAAGCGCGAGCAGCCGGATATCGCCTGCCTGCAAGAACTCAAATCCGTCGACACGGCGTTTCCCGCAGCAGAACTGGAAGCCGCCGGTTACGGCGCGATCTGGCAGGGCCAGGCCTCCTGGAACGGTGTAGCAATTCTCGCCCGCGATGCGCAGCCGCTGGAGAGCCGACGCGGTCTGCCGGGTGATCCCGATGACAAGCACAGTCGTTATCTGGAAGCGGCGGTGCATGGGGTGCTGGTCGGCTGCCTGTACCTGCCCAACGGCAACCCGCAGCCGGGGCCGAAATTCGATTACAAACTAGCGTGGTTCGAACGGCTGATCAGCTATGCAAAAGACCTGCAAAGCAGCGATCACCCGGTGGTGCTGGCCGGCGACTACAACGTCGTGCCAACCGACATGGACATCTACAACACCCGCTCGTGGCTCAAGGATGCGCTGCTGCAACCCGAGAGCCGCGAGTGTTATCAGCGCTTGCTCGATCAGGGCTGGACCGATTCGCTGCGGCATCTGTATCCCGAGGATCGGCTCTATACGTTTTGGGATTACTTTCGGCAGCATTGGCAAACCAACTCTGGTCTGCGCATCGATCATCTATTGCTCAACCCGGCGCTGAGTCCGTATCTACATGAGGCCGGGGTCGACGCCTGGGTGCGCAACGAACCGCACGCCAGTGACCATGCGCCGACGTGGATTCGCATCGGTTCCCGCAAGAAACGCTAGCGGGCGATTGGCGAAATCAATTGTCGAAAACAGTGCCTGATCCCGTATACATGGCGACCATCAACGCAGTGACCTGCGGCCCCATGCATAAGGATCGAGCAATGAGTGAGCCACGCCTGACGAATCTGAAGCTGTACCTGCAACGTCTGGGTTTTGAAACACCACCGGAACCGACACTGGCGACCCTGCGCCTGCTGCAACTGCGCCATACCGGCGTGTTCCCTTTCGAGAATCTGGCGACGATTACCGGCGCGCCGGTGTTGATCGATCTGCCATCCATTGAAGAGAAAGTCCTGCTCGGTGGACGCGGTGGTTACTGCTACGAGCTCAATAACCTGTTCTTTGCCCTGTTGCTGGAACTGGGCTTCGAGCTCGGGCCATCAGCGGGCGCGTGGTAATGAATCAGCCCGAAGGCAGCTGGACAGCGCGCACACACCGTTTGAGTCTGGTGACTATCGACGACGTGCGCTACATCACAGATGTCGGCTTCGGCGGCATGGTGCCGACCGCGCCGCTGCTGCTCGATACCGAGACCGAGCAAGCGACCCCTCACGAACTTTATCGCATTGAAAAACAGGCCGACGGCTACATGCTACGTGCCAATGTGGCGGGTGAATGGCGGCCGATGTACCTGTTCGATCTGCAACGCCAGGAAGACATCGATTACACCATTGGCAACTGGTATGTCTCGACTCACCCTGAGTCACCGTTCACCCAGCGTCTGATGGTCGCGCGCACGGGTAATGGCTGGCGCAAGACCCTGAACAACGGCAGTTTCGCTGTTCATCGCATGGGCGCCAGCAGTGAGCGACGCGAGGTGACGCAGGTCGATGAGCTGATTGAATTGCTGGCGCGCGAGTTTGCTCTGCACCTGCCGGATCTGCCCCACATACGGCAGGCTCTGGCGCGGATGATTGTACCGGTTTCCGTTTAGGGCTTGGCGTCGGGCTCGAGCACACGGCGAATTTCTCCGACCGCTGCCGACAGTTTTTTCTCGAGACTCTTGAGGTCTGCAGCGGTGATGCCTTTCTTGAATTGCCCGCTCGATTCGGCTTGTTCCGGTTTGGCAACGGCATCGAGCAGGGCATGACGCAGGGTGTTATTGATCACCGTCTGATAACCGAACCCTTCGTTTTCCGCGACCGTTCGCGCCGCTTCGATGACGGCGTCATCCAGCATGATGGTGATGCGGGTTTTGCCCTTGTTTGAAGCCAACGCACCGCGTTTGCCCTGAGAAAAGTCATATTCGTCTTGCATCGATCAAGCCTCCAGAAAATAAGCGCTACGTTCGCTGGGTGTGGCGACACGCGCAGAAATGATTCGAACGACATTTGCATCCCGGTAACTGTAAGCAACGACCAACAAGCGCCCTTTGCCGTTGGCGCCAATAGTGGTCCAGCGCTGTTCGTCATGGTCGTTGGCCTCGATCGTCAGTGCTCGTTCGTCGTGAAAGACCGGTTCGGTCTCGGCGAGGCTGACGCCCTTGTGCTTGAGTTTGTTGGCTGCGTTCTTGCTTTTGTCGAACTGAATTTCAATTGACTTCATTATGCATACTTTATATGTATAAAAAAGAGCGCGACCGCACCGTCGGTCGCCGTGAACACTTCAGCGTAGTGGCGGCAGGCGAGGGCACTGGAGAGGAAGTGTTGCCGGATTTGTGGGGGATGGGAGCAGCGGGCTAGAAGCTTGGGTGGCTACCTATCCATTATGTGACTGATAAGTTGTATACAACTCTATGGACATTTGTCACGAGTATTGAATACAGTGTGCGCATAACAAAAACCAGGGAACCCCCCACCATGAAAACGCCCCATGTTTCACACCAACGGCCCGAGGACGAAAATCTCGGGGTCGGCGCGAATATGGCTTACGGCCTGCAACATGTTCTGACCATGTACGGCGGTATCGTTGCGGTGCCACT
>Ga0157373_10000428_pt1 | contig 33489 bp, 41 predicted proteins | sample C65metaG_FD_113460 | JGI IMG/M metagenome (GOLD analysis project Ga0157373, IMG submission 113460) | Corn rhizosphere microbial communities from Kellogg Biological Station, Michigan, USA - C6-5 metaG | ecosystem: Host-associated > Plants > Roots > Rhizosphere > Soil | place: USA: Michigan... | reverse complement strand
TTGGCTACGACTTCAACCAACGCAACGACCCTACCATGTCTGCCGAACGCTACCTGGCTGAACACAGTGGTGTGGCTGGCCTGACAGGCAATGGGATTAGGACGGAGGCGAGGACGTATGACGGGCAGGCTCAGCCAGAAGTTACGCAAGTGGTCAATGTGGTCGTGAACGGTCCGGTACCGCCGCTGCCGCGTGGTGGCGCGAGTGGTGTCAGGTTGCGCCCGCCCGGTGGTGATGGCGTTGGCAAGAACGGCGGCGGCAATGGCGCAATTGGTGGCGGTACGCCTCCAGCGCTTCCATAGCCCCTGTGTTTGTTGGCGGATTGACAGATGCGCACCGCGATGCTACTATAGAAAGAATTGTTTTTAATGAATCCAAGTTTGTAACAGTTATTACTTAGGTTTCATTCTGACAATCAAGTAATAACAGACAAGGATTTATTCATGCCATATTCTAGTCGCTCGTCACACGGGCGTTCTCGTGCTAACTCATCATATCGGCGGGCGTATCACGCGCGGCCGCAGGGAGGGTCCAAACGACGTGGTCCCAAGAAAGACTACATTCACCCATCAAAGTTCGTGAAGGTCGCCAAGCCAGTCGAAGAAATCGCGTACGAACCGACACATGTGTTCGACGAGTTTGACGCGCACGAGTTAATTAAAGCGAACATTGCCGCCAAAGGTTTTACCGCACCGTCACCCATTCAGGACCAAGCGATTCCACTTGGCCTGGAGGGCCGCGACGTCATCGGTATCGCCAATACTGGTACGGGCAAGACGGTGGCCTTTGCCGTGCCAGTGCTTGACCGTTTGATCAACGAACCGTCAGCTAAAGCGCTCATCATTGCGCCAACGCGCGAACTCGCGCAGCAAATTGAAGCCGAATGCAAGGCGATCGGCAAGGGAAGTGGTCTGTATGGCGCGCTGCTGATCGGCGGCGCACCCATGCCCCCGCAGCTGCGTGATTTGCGCGGCACACCGCAGATCGTCATCGGCACGCCAGGGCGGATTATGGATCACATGCAGCGCGGGTCGCTCAGTTTGAACAACTTTAATATTGTGGTGCTGGACGAAGTTGACCGCATGCTGGACATGGGGTTCATCAACGACGTACGCGCGATTTTGGGCGAGCTGCACGAAGCGCGCCAGTCGTTCTTTTTCTCAGCAACGTTGGACCGCAAAGTGCGCGATTTGATCGAAAGTTTTGCTAACGACCCCGTAACCGTATCGGTGTCGACCGGCAACACCAGCGACAGCGTGCATCAGGATATAGTGTGCTACGAAACATCGACAGATAAGATCACGCAGCTGCACAACGTACTGATTAGCGACGCTGTTTCGAAGGCGATCATCTTCGACGAAACACAGCGCAGCGTAGAACGCTTGCACGAAGAATTGCAAGCCCGCGGCTTCAAAACCGATGCAATTCATGGTGGCAAAACCCAAGGGCAGCGCCAGCGCGCGCTCAACCGGTTCAAGAAGAGCGAAGTTAAGATCTTGGTAGCGACTGACGTTGCGGCTCGCGGCATTGACGTTGCGGACATCTCGCACGTAATTAACTATTCAACACCGCAAAATTATGAAGACTACATTCACCGCATTGGACGCGCCGGACGCGCCGGACGCATTGGCTACGCGCTGACGTTTGTGACCGAATAAGCTCACAGCCGCGGGACACCATCTGAGCGCGTCGTGATGCCGTGCCGCTCGGTCATATACAGAGCGCCGCAGCCATATGTCTGCCGGCTCTACTTTGTTACAATACAGTCAAAGAGGAGGGCTTATGGCGGACGGCAAATCAGGCAAGCAACCAGACGAGCAGTGGGATTTTTCAGGACTGAAGGCACTGTTTTTTAACTGCACGCTCAAAAAGAGCCCGGACGTGAGTAACACGCAAGGGCTGGTCGACATCAGTCAGGAAATTATGCAGAAACATGGCGTGGAGGTCGACGTAATCCGGCCAATCGACCATGACATTGCCACTGGTGTGTACCCAGACATGCGCAAACATGGTTGGAAAACCGACGAATGGCCCGAGCTGTACAAAAAAGTCCAAGCTGCGGATATACTGGTGATCGCCGGCCCGATCTGGCTGGGCGACAACAGCTCCGTGACTAAACGGATTATCGAGCGTCTTTACAGCAACTCGAGTGAACTGAACCAGGCTGGCCAATACGCCTACTACGGCAAAGTTGGCGGGTGTTTGATTACCGGCAACGAAGACGGCATCAAACACTGCGCGCAAAACATTTTGTACAGCTTACAGCACATCGGCTATAGCATTCCGCCGCAGGCCGACGCTGGTTGGGTCGGCGAAGCTGGGCCGGGACCGAGTTACCTGGATAAGGGGTCGGGCGGCCCGCAGAATGATTTTACCAATCGTAACACCACATTTATGACCTGGAACCTCATGCACCTGGCGCGTATGCTCAAAGCAGTGGGCGGATTCCCGGCGTACGGCAACCAGCGTAGTAAATGGGATGCGGGGGCGCGATTCGATTTTGCCAATCCGGAATATCGTTAAATCAAAATGCCATATGCCCTTGACGCGCGGGGGCAACCTCGCTTAGGCTAAAAGCAAGATGTTAGATAAAGCCAAGAATATTGCCACTCAGGGCAAGGGCCATTTCTTCTCGTTCGGTAAAAGCAAAGATTTGACCGCCGAAGAAGTCAAGGTCGCCCGCGATTACATTAAGGCCTACTGGCCAAAACTGGAGCGTTACCACCCCAAAGACGACGGCAGCGTGCTGGGTTTGCCGCGCCCGTATTTGATTCCTAGCTCCGAAGAAGGCACTAACTTCGACTACAACGAGCTGTACTATTGGGACAGCTATTTCATTGTGCAGGGCCTGCTGAACGACCAGTACCAAGACCTGGTCGGAGGTATGCTGGAGGACTTGCTCTATCTGTTAAAACGATTTAAGGTAATTCCCAACGCTTCGCGTACGTATCTGACCGGCCGGTCACAGCCACCATTTTTGACCAGTTTTATTTTTGACGTATACAACGTGTACAGTCCGGGCGTGGAATGGCTCAAAGCAGCGATCGATCTGGCCAAGCAGGAATACCACGACGTATGGATGGGCACCGTCAAGCCCAACTGGCGCCAGGTGCATAAAGGGCTGAGCCGCTACTACGACATCAACATGACCAATGACCTGGCTGAGGCCGAAAGCGGTTGGGACTACACGCCGCGTTTTGGCCGTCGCGCGCTAGACTACCTACCAGTCGACCTGAACGCGCTGCTATACAAATACGAAATGGACTTCGCCCGCGCTGCTCGCATTTTTGGCGACAAGGCCGAAGTTACCAAGTGGGAAGCGGTCGCCGCCGGGCGCAAACAAACCATGATGGAACTGATGTGGGACCCGAGCCGCGGTTTGTTCTACGACTACAATTACGTCAAGCAAAAGCGCGGTAACATTAGCTCGCTCGCGCCATATTTTGCGATGTGGGCAGGGCTGGCCGATGGCCGTCAGGCACAGGCGATGGTCAAAGCGCTTAAGCGATTCGAACAAAAAGGTGGATTGTCTGCGACCGATAACCTGCCGCTTGGCCAGTATGTGCCTGGCGCGATTCCGACCCAATGGGCGTATCCCAACGGCTGGGCGCCGCTGCATTTTATTGTTGTCAAGGGGTTGCAACGCTATGGCTACCATGACGACGCGCGCCGCATCGCCATGAAATGGCTGCGCACTAACCTGGATTGGTTCAACGCCAACGGCATGTTCCTGGAAAAATATAATGTGGTTAACCCTGAAAAACCGCCGTTCAAAGGTGTATACCCATCACAAACCGGCTTCGGTTGGACGAACGGCGTATTTGAACGTTTTTGCCAGGAATTCGTGGACGGTATATCGCCTGAGCAAAACGACTCGTTGTAACGTTGCCCGGCAAGAGCCCGGTAAAGTCGTAGCGTTCCGGCGTGGGCCACGGTATACTTGACATAAGCGTAATGAAAAAGAATATGTACAGAACTATCCTCGCTCGTGTGTCGGCCGTAGTGCTGGCGGTGGGGTGGTTGCTCGTGCCCAACGCTGCCTTGGCACTCACAAGCCAATCGCTGGCCGTACCGATTTTTACCAGTCCTGCGAAAGGTACGTTTTGGAACGACGTGACCGCGGCAGGCAGCTCAGCTGTACCCTTCGTGGTAGCGAATCCGCACAATGGGCCGGGAACGGTGACTGAAGCGCCGTACGCCAGCGCCATTGCCAAAACCAACAGCGCCAGCATGCATACGCTTGGCTACATCCAGACCAATTACCAGCAGCGCCCGTTTCAGGCTGCGTACAATGACATTGATGCCTGGTACCGGTTGTATCCGAGCATCAAAGGCATCTATATTGATTCGGTGACCGAAGGAACAGCGACCGACGCGTGCTATATTGCCGGACTGTATTCACACATCAAAAACGTGCATCCGAACGACCTGGTGGTGCTGGCGCCTGGCACGCATATTTCACAGGCTTACGAGCCCTACGGCGACATCTTTTTAACCGCTATGACTGATTACGGTTCTTACCAAAACTGGCACGTGCAGTACCCCGGCTTCGAGGACAAAGTCAGCAACCAGAACCGTTTTTGGCACGTCATCTATGGAGTGAGTCCTGACAATTACAGCAGTGCGTTCAGTATGACGCGCGCCAATAATGCTGGCTGGACGTTCATCACCGATAGAACAGCGCCATCGCCGCTTACCCAGACCCCGTCATACTGGCAGAACGAAACGAGCGATGTAGGTGCGTTGCCCGCCAGTACCTTCCCGAACAGGGGTAAAACGACGTTGCCGCGCGGTTGTATTTCGCTGAATGCGTCGGCTGACAACACGATGGACACAACCTCTGTCAAGCAGTCCACTACGACCACCAACTTAACGGTGACCGACATTAGTACTGTTAACAACTCCGAACCGACCACGCAGGTACACGCCGTCAGTCTGCCTGCTGGCGTGACGCTCGCCAGCCTGAGCGGTGGGGCGGGTTGGGCATGCGCGCTGGGCACAACCAACGCCTGTAACTACGGCGCAACCATTGCAGCGAGCAGTTCAGTCAACCTGGCGGTAACGCTCCAGGCGGGGTGTAGCTATGGCGGCGGCGACGCGCTGTTCAGGGTGGTCAACTATGCGGGCAACCAGTGGGATATCAAATTGCCGGTGCGTGCGCCGATTGGCTGTGGCGCTTCGACGCCTGCGGGCAAAATCAACAAAGACACGACTGGGCAAGTCACGACACTGACCACTCAAAGCACCGAAACGACCCCGGACATCAACGCTTCCACGACGACCGTGCCTAAACAACTGCCTACCCAAACGGCGACCAAAACACTGTCGTTCGCCAAGGTTATGCTAATCATCGGCCTGACCATTGCGCTCGTGGCAATTATCATTGCGATCATTATTCTGGTCCATCGCCACCGCCGCTACAGCGTCCAGCTTTAATCCAACGACCAAATTAACAGATTGATTAAAGAGGCCGGTTCTTGTACAATAGTGACGTTGTGGCTCTTTAGCTCAGTTGGTAGAGCAGAGGCCTGAAGAGCCTTGTGTCCCCAGTTCGAGTCTGGGAGGAGCCACCAGAAATTATTACAGATACAAAAAGTTCTAGATTCTACTGTCTGGGACTTTTTATTTATATTTTACCCCTGTTATCTCAGTTCCAGTCTGGCAGGGTACTAATCTGCTATGATCAGAGTATGAAGAATGATTATGATGCGATAGCCCGATTTTACGATGCCTTTGTTGGCGACCCGGCCGAAAAAGCTGCTTGGCTGAAGAAACTCGTACAAAAATATCAGCCACACGCAAAAAACGTGCTTGAGTTAGCGTGCGGAACTGGCAATATCCTAAAAATTCTATCTGATGACTACGTAGTTGCTGGGTTGGACAACTCCGCGGGTATGTTGCAAATTGCCCAAAGCAAGCTACCACATGCTACGTTTATAGAAGCTGACATGTCCGACTTCAATCTTCCTGACAAGTATGACGTGGTGCTTTGTGTATATGATTCAATAAATCATCTAAGTAGTTTTTCGCAATGGGAATCTTTGCTCGACGCTGCTGCCCGCAACCTAAACCGTAACGGGCTTTTTATCTTTGATATGAATACTGTTGCTTATCTAGAGAAAATCAATCGCTCAGAACCTTCACTGTCTTCTTTTGAAGGGGGTACGCTGAAGATTAATGCCCGGCCGGGTAAAGACACATTGAGCGTTCTAGATATTGAAGTAACCGAAAAGAAAGTCGATGGTACTACAGAAACATATACCTCTGAAATCCCAGAAACATCTTTTGATTTAGCCAAGGTTAGGTCAACACTGGGCAAACATTTTGATATCTTGGATCAGCTCGACGAGCGAGCTTACAAAAGCGACTATTATGATAGCAAGGTCTTTTTTGTCTGTAGACTCGTTAGCCGTACGTGATGTTTTCGATATCCAATTTATCCAACTTCCAGTATTTCATGAGTATTGACATGTTTATACAACTTCCATACAATCATTGTATATAAGAGGAAGTAACACATGTCCACTCAAACAATCAATATATCTTTACCAAAAGAGCTTATTAAGAAGATCGATGATGCGGCTAAAAGTGAATATGCTAGCCGTAGCGACTACATTCGCCAGGCCTTGGTTGGCAAGTTAAAGGCAGACCAAACTCAAGCGGATGATTGGGATTTGCTTGAAGCGCTGTCCGTAGAGATTACCGAGAAGGCCCATAAAGAAGGCTACACGACTGAAGACGACTTTGTTCGCGCTACTAAAGAAGTTCGCCGCAATATATTGGCCAAGGCTTAGTTAAGCAAATAGATCCTCATGCGAATTCTGTATGACACAAATGTTTTAGTAAAGATGCTGTCGCGTCGTGAAGCTATTCTGGCGTTCAAAGAAGATGTCAAAGACGGAATCATCAATGTTTCCTCAAAATACATATTAGCTGAAGTTGAAGCTGTATTAGTAGAGAAGTTGGGCCTAACGAAACAAAAGGCAAAAACGACTGCTCGCTTATTAGGCCGACAATCGATTCTTGTAGAGCCGAAGAATGTAGAAAAAGTTTGCCGCGATCCATTCGATGATTACATTCTGGCTGCGGCCGCTACAGGCAAGGCTAGGTACTTAGTGACGGCCGACAAAGACCTGCTCATTTTGGACGAATATAAAGGCGTCAAAATTATAAAACCCAATGAATTTAGGAAGATTACCAAGGGTTAGAGTTTATTTATAATTGCTTCAATGTCTAGTTCATCCAACCGCTCACAAAAGACCTGCAAATCATCGAAGATGCAGTTCCAGTTTTCCCTGACAGAGCCCACCAAGTTTGAACAACAGATATAAAATCCGAGACAATAATTCTCGGATTTTATTTTGCAAAACCACCTCTGTCATTCAATTCGAGCCTGGCAGTGAAGATAGCCTTCCTTGCGCCCGCACGCTATACTGAGGCCATTAATCTTTACAGGATAAGTACTTACTATGTCCGATGAACTCATCCAAGTTGCTTTAGATAATTACTTTGACAGCCCCCACATCTTTTCGGCAAAAGTCATGGCTCAGGGTAAAGAAAACACGAGCATTTTAGCCGAAGGAGATTTTGGAAAAGTTGTGGTCCGCGTATGGGGCGCAACTCATGCGTATATGGGCGCCCGCCAGGCAGGTGACATCATGAGTGAGCTGGCATTTATGCAATTCTGCTACGAACGTCAGTTTCCAATACCTAAGATCTATACCTCCAAACAAAACCGGACTTTTGAAACGCTGCCAGATGGTGCGCAGTACGCGGTTATGGGCTATGTCGAAGGTGAGACGCCGACGAAGTTTACTACTGCAATGACACATGAAGTCGCAACTCTGATGGCTAGCCTGCACAAAGCTGTAGCGGACTTTAGTTTTCCACATAAAAGATCCTGGCCGGGAACGCTCATTGAAATGACCAATGATCGGATCCAGCAGTTTGAGGCGGTCGTTTTTGATCAGGCTGATGCGCCACAGGAATTTCTGAAGCGTCTGATTGCCAGATACAAAAAACAGCTTGAGGAACACGAAGCCGATCTCGCGGCACTGCCAATTGGAGTTATCCATGGTGACATTATGCGCGAAAACATTAAATTTAAGGACGGGAAATTTGAGGGTATGTTTGACTTTGATGACTGCCGGGAGAGCTATTTCCTGGAAGATATTCCCAAAACGCTGCTATTTGAGTTCGAAAATCCAGAGCACTGTCTGTTTGGTGAAGACGGTAAAAATGTGGCCGTTTTTCTGGACGCCTACCGTTCGGTAAGGCCATTGTCGGAATCGGAAGAAACAATGCTGCCGATATTCTTCACCGCCCGCTTCATGTACCAGGTCATTGGTTATTACGCGAAGCTGGCAAAGGACAAAAGCTACCTAAATAAAATCTTGCAATCCATGGATCGCTACGAGCAGTGTAAAAATTTTTTTGAAAAAGCGGCAGCATAAGTCGATACAGGCGAATGGTTTGAATCATCCGCAGCCGCGGATTGCCACAGTCAGCCGGCACGCGACATGTGTAAATAAATAGCGAAGGCACGCATGTTCACTGCGAAGACTGCTATTATCGGTAGTTTGTTAGGTCAGGACAGTAGCGCGCCGCCGTCCACGACGATCTGTTCGCCGGTCATGTAGCTGGCCATTGGTGACGCCAAAAAGAGAGTAACCATGCCGATTTCGTCCGGTTGGCCCATCCGATGCATCGGAATTTTGGCCATAAACGCCTCTATGGCTTGCGGCGAGCTTGCCTCGGCTGACTGGGATTGCATGGCCTCGACGCCTGGAGTCTGGATGCCGCCCGGCGCAATGGCATTGACCCAAATGTTGTGCGGCGCAAGCTCCAAGGCTGAGTTTTTGGTAAAACCCCAGACGCCATGTTTGGAGGCGTCGTAGTGTGCCAGGCCGACCATGCTGGGGTGGAGCGCATCGATGGACGTAATGTTGACAATCTTGCCCCCACCGTGTTGTTTCATGACCTCGCTAGCGTGTTTGGTGGTTAGGAACACGCTCCGCAGATTGACGTGCACCACGCGCTCAAACTCGTCTTCGGTCATGTCGGCCACTGGTTTTGGCGGGTAGATACCGGCGTTATTCACTAAGATGTCCACTGAGCCAAAGCTCTGCTGGCAGGTATCGATCATGTTTTGCACGTCTGCTTCGCTGGATACGTCGGTTTTGATCGCCTGCGCAGCCCAGCCCTGGCTTGTTAGTTCTTGCGCCGCTTTTTCGGCGCCCGCTTCATCCATGTCGGCTATGAGCACCTTCGCGCCAGCCTCGGCTAGACGGTAGCTTATGCCGTAGCCAATGCCTTTCGCGCCGCCCGTTACGATGGCGGCTTTGCCTTGCAAATTCAAAAGATCTTTTAGTGGAATAAGTGACATACACCCCCCTGTAGTGTGGTTTAAATGATGCGTTCGATGTGGTCGGCAGACGAATGACTTTTGGTTGTGAAGTCGGCATATTGCAGCACGCTGGGACGTAGCCGTAGCAACACAGTGCCGCCGTCGGTCAGCTTGCTTACGGGTGGGCGCCAGCTGAATTCGCCTGGCGGGTGCACGAGCACTAGTTTGCGATATGCTTCGTTTTGTTCCTCGCCGATCGGGACTTCTTCGACGATGCCGGTGACTTGCACGGTGGCTTGCGTGTCGTCATCGGCCACGGTTAGCGCGCAATGTGGGTTTTTACGGATGTGCTCATACTTTTTACTCCCTGTTCTGGTCAAAAAGTAAAAGTTGAGCGACTTGTCGGCGGCGTAGTAGATCGCGGCGCCCCAGATTTCGTTTTTGCCGTCAGAAGTCGAAAGAACGGCAACTTTGTGTTTATCCAAAAAATGGTAAGGCTTTTTGAACTTTTCTTCCATAGATTACGCCTCGCTATTACTTAGGTTTAGCGTCCTTTTGTATTGTACAACGTTCTGCGTTAGCACAAGCAATTTGGGGCAGAAAGTTGGGAAATAAAAACGTATGGTGTTAAATACAACCATGAGCACAGCAGAAAAATACGCCAAAATCGCATTATATATTGAACGTAACCCCATCGCTACCTTTGGCACCGTCGGCAAGGACGGCACACCGCATGGCGCTGTGGTATACGTCTGTCCTGACGACGTAAAGCGTGTGGTCTATTTTTTGACCAAAAACGGGACCCAAAAATACAAAAACATCCAGACCAACGACGCGGTGAGTTTGACCATCGTCAACCCGGCACAGAATAGCACCCTGCAGGCAAAGGGCAAGGCGTTCACGGTGCATGACTCCCAGGCACTCGACGCTGTCACTAAACGAATGGTTCGCGCTAATCCATTGGCTTCGGAATGGATCCCACCAGTTTCCAAGCTCGAAGCCGGCCAATACGTCGTTGTCGGCATCAACATTACGCATGCCCGGTTGGCCGAATTTGCTGGCATGGACGTGACGAGCGAAGAAATTTTTACTGAGGTCTAACATGGCGGACCCGGAAGCGTATCTCAAGGTTATGGATTATATCGAGCACAACCCTATGGCTGCGCTCGGCACCGTAAACAAAGACGGCACGCCCCACGGCGCTATCGTATATATTTGCGCACTGCGCAACCAAACAGTATGCTTTGTTACTAAAAACCTGACGCAAAAATATACCAACCTCATGGAACGGCCTGCCGTGAGCCTGACCATCGGCAACGATAGGGATAGCAGCACGCTGCAAATAAGCGGGGAGGCATATGTCATCCAGGATCCATCCGTCATGGAAACAGTGATGCGCAAAATCCATGCCGTGCACGCGCGGATGGCCGACTGGCTACCGCCCCTTGCCAAGCTGAGGGCGGGCAATTACGCAATTTTCGGTGTCAAAATAACCAAAGCCCGGCTTGGAGCCTTCCAGGGTTTGGATATTGGCAGCCAGTACATCTACACCGAGCTATAGCTATGGCTCCACCGCACGCCAGTGCTACGATAGGAGCATGGCGAATGGGGAAGAAATTGGTCACAGCGCATTTGATGACGATGCAAATCGCATGCTCGATTTTGAAGATATGCGCACCAAAATGGCGGTCATATGGGAAGCGCGGCGTGTGAAAAGCCCCGGACTAGCCGCATTCAGCGCTATCCGCGCCGAGGAACATACCGAAGACACCTTTCTTGGGTTTGAGCAAGGCGCCTCCTATGCGGATCATCCATCGGCAGGACGGCTGCGCCGGGCGTACAACGCGTTCATATTCTTTTTTACGAATCCCGATGACTTTGAGGACGAACCGGCCGAAGAAGAAATCTGTTACCTGCTCGCCTTGCTCGTTGGCAATCGGCCTGCCGACGAAACCGACATGACGGTCCTCATAGATGACTTTGAAAAAATGACGAGCGGCCTCATCGTGCACAGTTTGGTCCTGGAGGAGCAGGGCTTGCTGGAAGGATTGACATATCGGGAGCGATTACCACTGGTGAACAATGACATCCTGAGCGGCAAGCCGCTGTTGGATTGCAGGTTTTTGTAGTATAGGGCTGGCTCACCGCTCGGCTCGCTCAACAATCTCTTGAAATCCCAGGGGTGACTATGTATAATGATGAACGTTAAACATGCGGGTCTAGCTCAGTCGTTTAGAGCGCGTCCTTGCCAAGGACGAGGCCAGGGGTTAGAGTCCCCTGACCCGCACCACGAGATTATTACAGATAAAAAGGCGTTCCAGATCGGACGTCTTTTTGTTTTGCTCCGAAGTTTGTATCTGTTGCATTGGTTAGAGTCCTTTGTGACGGTATGTTTTATTTGTCGTCAGGCTCACCGATATCATATGTTATGTTGGCCTTGTCAAAGGCTTTTTGTGTGTACTCTAAAGGGTTATCAAACTTTCCGTTATGCTTTGTCCGATGCGTCATTGCTACAATGTATTTAAGCTTGGTCTTGACGATCTTGTCGGCACAGCGCGGACAAGGAAGCATTAGCGTATATAATTTTGCATCGGTAAGGTCAAGGCCCAACTCTAGCGCCTTGTCGATTGCATCCGGTTCGCCGCACTTCATGGCGTCATAAAACTTTGGGCGGACTCGATTAGCAATTTCTTGCTCGGTTAGGCCATGATTATCGTACAAACGATTAGCGCCGAAAACTCTTCGTCCGTTTGGCCAAATTAAGCAAGCCGCTACCTGCGTTTTTCTTTCACCAGATGCCTTCTCGGCAAAATCTTTTAGCTCGTGCCAAATTTCATCGTTTTGTGGGATCATAATTCCTCCATTATAAAGTATCTAAGACCACACTTATCCAGCTTGGTATACATGAGTATCAAGCTATCGTAAATCTGGTTCCACCTACTATCCACTTGTCGCACCAGAATTTATTACAGATAAGAAGATGTCGCTTAGTCGGCATCTTCTTATTTTGCGCAGCGCTTTCTATTTGATGCACCGGTCAGGGCCCTTTCTGCTTGAAAGAACACATAGTGACGTATAATAAAGACCATATGACAAAAATAGACGATAACCCCTGGCAAGTCCTCGATAGTAAAATAATGTATCAAAATCCCTGGATGAAGGTGCATGAGGACAAAGTTCTAATGCCAAGCGGCAAAGAAGGAATTTACGGATTTATAGAGAGCAAACCCGGAGTGTTTATCATTGCGTTGACTGGCGATGGCAAGATTTATATTATCGAATCGTTCCGCTATCCTACGCAAAAATGGCAGTGGGAGTTACCTACTGGCGGCATCGAAAAAGACACATCGCCTTTGGAGTCGGCAAAACATGAATTGGCCGAAGAGCTTGGTATGACAGCTGAAAAATGGACGCATGTAAATACCTTCGGGCCTTCGTCTAATGGATTTATGAATGATGTACAGGACGTATTTGTAGCTGAAGGACTTCATAGGAACGAAGAGAAGAACCTTGAAGAATTTGAAGCAATTCGTGCGGCCAAGGCAATAACAGTCGAAGAAGTTATGGCAATGATCAAAAACGGCAGTCTTATAGATGGCCAATCGCTCGCTGCGCTGATGCAATTCATTGCTTGGCGCGGTTACTAGTCCATCAAACTAGAAGCTATAGGTAATCTCTCCGCTACGCTGGATCAGTCCGAACCTATCCAGCTTTTTATACATCACTATCAAACGCGGATACAATTGGTTCCACCTACTATCCACCTGCCGCACCAACACAGTTTTCAACACCTCCTACCAGAGGCCAAAGTGTACCGATCGGTATTCCAACCCTTTTTCTGTAAAGAAGCGATCCTGTAGAATACATTCATGACCTATCCAGATGATCAGACAATTGTGGCCTTGCACAAAAAATATGCACCAAATGATAAATCTTTTCGTATTGTATATGAACACTGCCAAATCATTGAGAAATTAGCGCAGCTGCTAATCAGACAAAACCACCTTAAGCTTGACGAGAACCTCGTGCATGTCGCAGCATTACTGCATGACATCGGCTACTATCCGTTACTGGACGAAACTGGTTACGAGCCTAAAGGCGTCGGTATTAAACATGGCGTTATGGGTGCTGAAATACTACGCAAAGAAGGCATCGATGAGGCAATCTGTCGCATTGCTGAACGGCATACCGGGGTAGGCCTCACGCGCGAAGGAATCCTGAAGTCTAAGTTGCCAATTCCACCCCGGGATTTCATACCGGAAACAGCCGAAGAATGGCTCATAACATATGTCGACAAACTGCATAGCAAAGCCATCCTGGCAGATGATCCGCATGATGTACTCGGATGGTTTAATGCTCCTGAAACGTACTTGGAGCATGCCCGAAAGTTTGGGGCAGATAACGCAGCCATATTCGCCGGACTTATAAAAAAATATGGCGTCCCTGACTTGCAAGGCCTGGCCAAAAAATATAGTCAGGAAATTAAGTAGCTAGGATATTCTATCAAGATAACTTCGCCATCAAAATAGAATGCTATAATACACTTATGGCACAGACAACCAAGCTCCCAAGTAAAAAAGTACAAAACTGGACCAAAGACTTTATTAAAAAGTATCGTCCAGCCCTAAAAGAGTTGTCTAAAAAGTAAATGTTTAACGATGATCCTGAATGGGACCTGGCAATTCTTTGCTTTGTCCATGATCAGATCATCGAAGCAAGTGGTGGTTTAAGAGGTTTCCATGACCAGCGTCTTGTGGAATCCGCATTGGCTCGTCCAAATCAGAGTGTTGGCGGCAAAGACGCATATCCGGATATATTTATGAAGGCAGCGGCGTTGCTCGATTCAATCGCCAATAATCACGGCTTCCGTGACGGCAATAAGCGAACGGCTATGGCGGCAGCGGTCTTGTATCTCCATGGTAATAATATTGAAGTTCGCTTTGCCAACGAGGAATACGAAGAGGTTATGCTCCATGTAGTAAATAACAAGCCCTCGATACTTGAAATAAAAGAGTGGCTTATGCGACATGTTGGCTCCCGAGATTAAAGGTTGGAATAAATTCCCACCAGGCGCACCAAGCAGATTTTTCACCACCTCTCACCAGAGGCCAAAGTGTACCGATCGGTACACTTTTTCTTTGCCTGTTTTTCCAGGGTGTCTAAATATCTCTGTTAAAAGATTAGAGTCCCGTAACCACCACCTCATGCGCCTTATTCCAATCAATTCGTCTAACTTTCACCCGATAAGGTATTATTACCCTATGGACATACAAACAGTCATAATTGAGTAGGCCTATGCCGCAAATTCGCATAAACTTCTCGCCGTTGTTATACGATTACGTCGCCCGCGACAAATATAAATTGTACGCCCAAGAATGGGGAGATATGCCGTCGCGTGAACAATGCGAAGAGTGGACGGAAAACTACCGCAAGGAGTGGGCGAAATACGAAGACAAAATTCTGCCCGCGCTCACTAAAGCGCTCGGTGTTTATTTTCGTCAATCAATTATAGACGTTCACACCGTTCCAGGCATTCGCGACATGAGTGATCCAATCATCATGAATTTTATGACTGATGCCGACGAATTCGTTGATCGACTGACACACGAGCTCGTTCATAAACTACTGACCGACAACACGGCATATAGTCTCAACGATACCGACAAACCCACCTGGCTTGGTGACGAATGGCAAAAGCTCTTTGGCGATCACGACTTTGACGCCCTCATCCATATTCCAGTGCATGCCATACACAAATATATCTACCTGGATGTTCTAAAAGAACCAGAGCGTTTGCAGCGAGACATAGCCAGTACTAAGGACAATGAGCCATATGCCGCTGCCTGGCAATACGTAAACGACCACGATTACATAAAGATCATTGCTGACCTAAAGAAACTGTACGCCACCTTATGATAGCTAAACTCAAAAGCTACCACCCGCGTTTGGTTGTGTACGCTGGCACGGCGCTATTTGGGGCAAATATTATCTTAGCCTATATATTGTCTCCGCACTGGGGCGCATTGAGCCACTTTGCTGAACACTGGTACACATTTATACCTTTTGCTGCGGCTATGGGTGTAGCTATCTTTGAATTGATCTATGCTGCAAATCTATTACGCAAACTCGGCGGTATAACTACCGGTTCAAATGCGTTATATGCTAGCGCTGGGTTTATGACACTGGTTGTTTGTGTTCCATTTCTCGGCAGCCCATTGCAAAAAGACATCCACGACCTCGCTGCATTGTTGTTCGCTCTCTCTGTAATCGTTGGCTTTGCGGCAATTGCAAAGCGGCTGCGGAATTATATATTGGCCATATTGAGTGGGTTATTGTTCGCGATCTGCGTATTGGAGCTGATACTTTTGGCCCGCTACAATACCCATCCAGTGCAATCGTGGGTCTGGACGGCACTTGAGCTTGGCGCTATCGTATTGCTTGTTGCTGGGCTAGATGTTCTTGCGGCTACGGTCAGCCGCTTGAAAGGTGCAAAATAGTGGTATATCCACCTGTCATAGTTGTTGATGAGCGCGATAAATGAAATTGGTGTAGCGCCGCAGACGGCAAGTTGCTGCTAGGTAACAATACTTTTGACACCTGATGTTTTTCCTGCTACGCTCAGGCGGCTGGCCGTCCTCTATAGCATGAGCATGGCGCCGGAATCAATCTAAGGAGAGTAGGTATGAATACCTTTTACATCGCCCGTCACGGCGAAACAGAAAACAATAAAGCAAAGCGCCTCTCTGGTTGGATTGATACGCCATTGACTGAAAAGGGCCTGGAACCAACTAAGCTTGTCATCGAAAAACTACAGCATTTACCAAAAATCGACGCAATCTACGCAAGCGATTTAGGCCGCGCCTTTATCACAGCTTACGAAATAGCAAGGGGACTCAATTTCACTCAAGCAATAATTCGTAAATCTGGTCTGCGCGAAGTCAACTACGGCGACGCCGCAAATATGCCCAGTGTCAAAGCGTACGAGCTCTACCCAGAACTAGATCGCAATACTCACTACACGCCGCCAAATGGCGAATCGCTCGACCATATGCAACAGCGCATCCTCCAAGATATAGCCGAAATTGACGCGCAGCATACCAACGCGACAATAGTAATCGTCGCTCACTCCGGCGTCATGGCCGCATTAAATGCAAACTACCAAGGTGTTGATTTTGGCCAACACAATATTAGCGAAGCGTATGCACATGAATTTATTGGTGAATTTACTTATAAAAATGGCAAAATCATGTCCTTCAAAGAATTTAAAGGGTTAGAATAAACTCCACCAGGCGCACCAATTGAGACACTTTATATAGAACAGATCAGAATAGTGTTGGACTATCTGGTCTGTTCTCAATGTTGACGGGACACTTTTCGAACACAACATTACATAATTCATTTAACTCTATAAATATTATTCTCAGCGTTAATGATAATCCGTGGCACTATGCCGAGAATGCGAGGAATCATACCTTGGACTTGAACTGCTGGACAAAAAAGACGCTCTTCGTGCAAAAAGCGGTGGGGCTGGTCGAATTGTTGATGTTTGCGCGTGGCTGGCTTAACAGGGAGTAAAGTTCTGTCCAACGCAGCTATGTTATTTTCAACACTGAGTGTTTGTGGAAGAACGCTGCCAGTGAATTCATCGAGGCGCAACAAGGCTGCTTGCAAAGAAGCTTTTGTTAAATCCAGTCTGTCTACTCTTGCACTATCAAAGAGTTGTCTCACATATATTTTATGACTAGGGGTGAGTCCTCGCTGGGCGGAAATGGTCAAGAGTGCGCGTCTTAACATACCCGTGGCGCCGGCTAGGCCATTTACCCCTATTATCTCGGCGGTAAGCTCACCTGCCTCCATCTTAGCCTTGCGGAGTTCTTGAAGCGGCTGCTGCGACAGGGCTGCACCCAACCTACGCTCTACTAGAACGTCTGAGCAGGTTTCGATAGCTAAACGCCGAGGAGTTTCTATACTGTTCATGCAAAGGAGTGCCAATGCTATGAAAGGATTGCGCATTGTTCGTGTCGCAATATCTCCTATTTGAACGCCAGGAAATTCATTTTTGCTGCTCGCTCTAGCAAGGTCTCTACTGCCTTGTAGCACGAGGTGGTTTTCAATATATGGATTATTTAGCTGTCTTGCGAAGACGCAAATACCATGCCCGAAGCCATAATAGGCATTTGTTTCTAATGCTTCGTTGGAAAGATTGTCGACATGGCTACGAAGCCGTTGCTTGGTTTCATCTCCTATATCTGTGTAGTACACCGTTGGTGAGATCATGGAATTTGCGGTTGCTTCAAGCATTGGCCATTCTGGCGGTAATGGTCGTCGATAAGCCATGGAGTTACACCTAAAATTATCCTATTCCCAAAAAACGAGCGAATTGCTGCTGAAAGTCCTTACGAATGGTGAGCTGATGGCAATCCATTGGTTTTGAGTTTTGTTCTCGTTCGACCTTAAATAATCGTCCTCGAGAGTCAATATTAAACCCGGCGACGCCTGTTGCTCTCCGCACGGCAGGCTGTATGGAAAGGTATGCAGGTCGTTGCCATTCACCAGATGGAGCACTCATATCTTTTATCTTTCCTGGGGAATAAAAATTCATACAATAGGCCACGCCAGCCAATGAAAGTATCTTTTCGGCTAAGCTTATACCGCCAGCCTCCCGTGATTTTTGCAATCTCATTATCACTCGTTCCGGGACATTACGTAACTGAGCGCATACTTGAGCAAGCTCGGCCTTAGTGGCTTCGGACAGAATTGGTAACGCGTCAATATTCTGCAAAATCGCCGTTCGTGAAAGTAGCCTCGGTCTCTGCCATGGGCCCAAAGTCGCCTCCAGAGGCAGGCCTGTTACGGCCTGCCTCATTTTGCCATAGATGATGCCCATCATTTTATCCAATCCCCCCATGGCAGAACTTGCTGACGGCGAAATAAGACCATCCCATGATTCCTTAAATCGTAATGTGAATGCCAGGGGCATTATATCTATATCTTCGTCACGAGAGGGTGATTCGAAAATCTCGTACACGTCACTAGAAAATTGACCGGCATCAAAGTAATCCTTGATGATCATTTCTCCTGCCTTTGCCGCAGGATCTATATTAAGGGCATGCTTGTTCTTGGCATCTTTTTCCGGGTCAATGGGCACTAACGCAGGATATTCTTCAATCTCGGGAAAACATAAACAATGAGGATGAAGCGCTCTAACTCCTTGGATACCGCCTCGATCTCTGGTTTGATGGTCGATGTTTACGGCAATTCTCATAAAAGAATCTGTAAGATTGAAGGTCTGTTGTGTCCCTGGCTGCACGACATATCTAGCAAAGCCATGCATCCAACTAAGAACGGTTCTCCTGGTTTCATCAGAAGCATCGCCAAAGCTTATGATAGGACGATCGCCGCCAAATACGGAAATCATGGCGTCCGTTAGTGTATGTGGATTATTTTTATCTACAACCGCAATAAGATTATTGTCCACCTCGGTATGTGCTACCATGTCTGGAGCAAAACGCTTCCTTTCGTCGAGTAGCGAATTACCCGAAAATGCCTCCGGAAGCATAGGCTGAGAGTCCGGAGAGCTGTAGCCGTACCGAATGTGGTAGGCATCAGGAAAAGAAAAGCTAGTGGGCTGTTGCTCATAAATCATGATGATTTATAGCTCAAAGTGTGCAGAAATACATGCCGCAGTACGTTCTGGGAAGTGGGTGTCATGAACTATTCGTGCAAGGCCCGCTATCCTGGCATACCATTCGTCATGCTCGAAAGCATTATCGAATCCATTTTCTACCATACGCATACGTGCTTCTTCTGCTGTAATATTTCCTTTAATTACTTCTATGCCCGGGCGATACATCATGCTCGTCATGGGAAAAGTTCCTTCGTAACCATTCAGCATGGCTCGCTCAGTCTCTTCATAAAGGCCTTGCTTAACGAGCTCGTCGACACGGCGCCCCATTCTATCCTGGATCATGTCCCTATCTGCCCACGTCAAACATACGGCATTCTCTACGCCGTAGCGTTCAATAAGTGCCGTATTAAAACGGTAACTGCAACCCTCAATAATTGCTTTCTCTCCTCGTGCATGTAGATCGTTTACGGCGTTATCAATCATACCGAGAAATTCAGGCTGACTCGGAAGAGGAGCATATGGATCGAGTGCACCGAAGAGTGCCCGACTTCGTCCATCATTTAACTCGTGCTTGTTGAGGCCGAGTCCTAATGTGAAGTTTTCGCTGGCATAAAGATAGTATTTATCCGCGTTCACAATTGTGCCGCCAGTTTGGTCCGCTAAATGTTTAGCGACTTCACTTTTTCCAACAGTGGTGGGGCCGGCCAGAATAAATGGGGCCGGTTGCTCTAGATCACGCATGAATTCTCTACTATATCATTTTTCTTCATAATAAACAAAGTAGCTCTAATCTAAAGACCTAAAATACCACAACTTCATGCATCCACCCAAGCAGGTGTTCGAAACAAAGTGCATCAAGTGCACCAAATGTGACACTTCCACAAATAACAGATTAGAATAGTGTTGGACTAACTGATCTGTCTTTATATTGACGGGACAAACTTCGAACACACCAGAGAGGGCTCACCGCTCAGCGGGCGGAACGATGTTACTAGATTTGACTTTTGTAGTAGGCAGTAATTTATGTTATTGTATATATATGGTAGTCGCAGCGGAACTTGGCCCTCAGGCTGACTTTTTTATACACCCAGATTATCACCGCCTAGGCGGCTATCCGATGTCCGCAAGGGTAGAAAAATACGAAGCGGCACTGCACGAAAGAATCGATAGGTCCTCATTGCCCATCCTTCTCTATGCTCCCGGTATGGCAGAAAACGCTGGTGATTTCTGGGATCGTTTTCCGGCACAACAAAGGTTTCCGACCCTGCCCGACCGTGGCTCTCTCGAGCAAGGCTATAAGGCAAACACAAGTTTTAATCGACTGCTCAGCGATCGGGAAGTGCTTGGTGGTGTAGTGCATGGCAGCTATCTAGAAGCATGTGTGAAAGGTTTTAAGAAAAGCTTAAATGCCTTTGGCCAAAGCGGAGTTCTATATGTCCGTTCGCCCTTTCAGATAGGGTATGTGGATGATATTAGTCAGCCCGACACAGTCAAATATGGAATCGTTCTTAGTAAGAGAAACGGTCTCCGGCACGTCCTTCCTGAATTTGAGAATACGGAAGCTGGCTTGCCGCCAAAATACTATTCAGAAGATGCGTTCGTATTTCAAACAGATTAAAGTTGGCATACAACTCTGGTCGTTTCTCTGTGAATGTCAGGACGTAAGCTTCAGCTGACACAGCTCAACCACCCCAAAAGGTGTTCGAAACAAAGTGCATCACCCGCACCAACTGAGAATCACTAAACGAGTGACATAATATGCACTAGTTTTAATTTAATAAGGTATTCTTGCTATAATTAGCTTATTGCTGAAATTGAAAACGCCTAACGTGAAGACCGAACTGACAAATAACGGGACGCTTTATTTTTTAAGGAGTGCCAACGGTAAAAACACCGACCAACAGGCCGACTCACTTGCACCATAGGGGCGTCTATGATATAAACGTCGGATGATGGCCGAAATTCCATCAAACTTTGGTGAATATGAACAAACCCCAGAAGCTCTCTTAACCGCCGCTGTGGACATGCGCCTTTCTCCTTTAGCTGAACACCAACCCATTCAGGTTTTTGAGGAACCCATAAAGGGAATTAAGCGAGAATTGCAGCTAGTCGAAGGCGATGCGCTCGATAGGAAATATTTATATCTTAAAATATCCTCCGGCATCGGACCAGAGGCGGTAGAACAATACTCGGTTCGAGCATACAACCAGAATACCTGGGTATCTACTATATATACTTGGATCGCTGGTGAGCCAATCAAAGTTATAGACTGTGGAGATGATCGGGGGCTACAAGAAGGCGAAATTGAAAAGCTCGTTCAGCGCATTTACACTGCTCCAGTATACGATCCACGTTTACACAAAATAGACTTCCGGAAGCGAAGGCGCAAAGACGGCACTACCGATCTTATACCAGTTGTAGGTGAACATTCAAAGATCGGAAGGATGATACTCGATTTAATAAATAAATTTAGAAGGTACTAAGATTGCCGGCAGATGAAAAAGTGCCTCCTTTACAGCTAAACTTGCCGATCTTTGGTGTCAGCGGAAGTCTTTGACAGGTTCTATAATTTGCTACCAAACTATGTATTGGACTAGCTGGTCTGTTTTTGTTTTGTGGGACATACTTCGAACAACTCTCATTAGGTGGGGTATGCAGGGAATATTTAGTTTTAAGGGGGTTACATCACAAAGCGGCTCTATTGATGCTCCGAGGATCGTTCATCACCCGCGTATTGCACACTGGGTCACTCGCCACACTCTCGCGCCACGGCCTGGCCTTGTTGAGCGCTAGATCAAACTGCGGCGCACTACGGTCAAGCTCCGCGAACACTACACCCTCTTTTGTCTCAATAGCATTAATGGTTTGGCCGTTCGGGCCAATAAGTGCTGAGCTCATAAGGTGCGCCGTGTCCGTAGGTACTGACAAACTTACCCAATAGCAGTGGATAGCAGCGTGCGCGCGAGCTTTGAGGTAAAAGATTTCCGCTTCAGGGTAGGCCGAAAGTAGCAAACAGTCTACGCCTAAGTGCGCATATTCCATAAACAGCTTCGGGAAATTAATCTCAACGCAAATCATGCAGCCAAAACGGTAGCCGTCAACGTCGAAAATAACTGGTTCGCTACCTGCAGTATAAAACTTGGTGACTTCGGTGTGCGAAATGACGCGCTTGTCGTAGCGGTTAAGTAACTCGCCTCGGTCAGAAATTATGTATAAGCTGTTGTGCGGCCAATGCGGTGGTGTTAGCTGGTGCGCTGCGCCGAGTACGACCCACAGTTTTAGCTCTGCCGCGAGCTTCATAATACTCGCTAGCTCGTCATGGTTGGCGTGCCAATTTACTTCGTTCCAATCCATGATTGGATGTTTGGCGTAGCCAGTCAGCATTCCTTCTGGGAACTGGATAAGGCGAGCGTGGCCCTCGGCTGCTTCGCGCATGGCAGCCTTAATTTTCTTGGCGTTCTGGGCAATGTCGCCAGTAATTGGCAGCTGCGCTATGGCAATGCGAAGTGGTGCTTTAGTTTTTTGAGTCATAGAAAATACTCCTTTTGAATGGTTTTTATTTTTCTCCGAAGTCCTCACCAGACTTGTTTTTAGCATAGCACTACCAACTAGGCTCAATTAGTGTAGTAATGACAATGCAGTGCCGCCGCCGAACTGAATATGGGGCTAAGAAGGTTGACCTTAGTACGTCTAGCAGGCGGCATCCGATAGCAAGCGCAGTAGGTGTTCGAAACAAAGTGCGTCACCCGCACCAACGCAGTTTTCAACGCCTCCCACCAGAGGTCAAAGTGTACCGATCGGTACACTTTTTCTTTGTATAATTTTTCCAATTTTCTAGATTACCTCTGTAAAAAGCTAGAGTCCAGCAGCTTTACCAATATGACTCAAACGATTTTGAAACAGTATGGCTTCAAACATTAAAGCCTCAGCGAGGCTCTTTTTGTTATCACTGAACAATGAATGTAGCTTACGTTGATGCGAACGATCATGTTATAGGAGCTGGTTCAATTGCGAACGCCGTAGACAATGGAATAGCCGTGCGTATATCCAGGGTGTTTTTACAAAACTCTAAGGGCGAACTATTACTACAAAAACGGGCAGATACAATGTCTTCTTTGCCTGGTCGATGGGATCAGACCGCAGGAGGGCACGTTGATGAAGGTGAAGATTATAAAACCACTGCTCTCAGGGAACTAGCAGAAGAAATGGGAATTGAGGGAGTTGAACTTAACGAAGTCGTCATCTTCTATTCAGAAGAAAAAGACGAAAAGAAAGTAAAGAAACGTTTCAATAAAATATTCACCGGCGTTTATGATGGTGAAGTAGAAATTGACAATGATGAAGTAGATTTTCAGTGGATGAGCTTGGTGAACGTATGGCGCAAAAGCCTGAAAATTTTCCCGATGGTTTTATAAAAGCGTTTAAGATTTATCGAGAAGCGTCTGGAAAGATTAAATAACAGAGCAAGGTGCGACTTTGCTGCTAGCTAAAAAAATGCACAACGATAGTGACGCCCACTATAAGTCCGAGCAGGCGTCTTAAGTAGCTTGCTCCTTGCGTAAGTTCAAGATAAGCCCACGCAAATAAGAATGCAGTGCCTAGGCTTGCAAGTCCGGTATGTAGATTTGCCGTATGGAATATGTGTGCCGCTATGGCGCATACGGCCCAACCTATGATGGGTAAATTAGGGCGTTGCCAGATAACAATTCTATTATTTTTGTCACGTATGCATTTGTTGATGAGATGTTGGATATTCATAAATAATTAATCGCTACCCTTAGCATAACAGATATGGCCCGACCGGTCCGCTGTTTATCTTTTTATATCAAGCTTACAAATTTTACCCTGTAAAAGAGTTATAATCTATGGTAAGTCGGCTAAGTCAGCTTCGAATCTGCTTTTTTCGAGCGTGACGGCAAGATGGTGCCGGTCAAAAATGCCAAAGAAATATACGACCTAACAAAGCAAGTGCTTGGTAGCAATATGCTTCGGCTCCACGTCACGCTTTCTAGGGAAGGCGACTAAAACTCGATCTGCTACAATAACCGAAAAGAGAGGAATCGAATGCTACAAGACCTAAGTTACAAATACTACCATAAGTTGAATAGTAAAACTGTCTACCTGGTATTGCATGGTGGTGGCCCGGAAGGTATTGAAACCCCGTTTATCTCAAGCATCATAAACGCGCTTACCGCTACTAGCAACAGCGTGTTTGGGTTTAACTTCCCATACTGCGAGCGGGGTGAAGAAAACTCCAGTGGCGAAGAGCTGATAGAAGAAACCGACGCACTCGATAGAGTAGTGCAATTCTTGCGTGGCGAAGGTTACGAAAAGGTCGTTATTGTCGCCAAGTCTTTAGGGGGCATCATTACTAGCTATTGGCTTGAACAACATGCAGACGAAAACGTCGAAGTGGTAGTATTGGGCTATGTAATTGGCAGCGTTAAAACCGAAGCGTTGCAGGGCAAGCTGTGCTTGGTGATCCAGGGCGAAAATGATCGCTTTGGCAACGCTGGAGCTGTCAAAGAGGAATTGGCCAGGCATAGTGTTGAAGCCGATGTAGTAGAAGTACCAAAGGCTGACCACAGCTACCGCAACGAACAAAAAGGGCCAGTATATCAGGATGCAACCATTGAGTTGCTTGTACAAAAGCTGCGTAACCTGTAGCGCCGACGATTGCTCAGAGGTCAATGCTCATCTTGAGCTAGAGGGATAATACTATTTGCCCTAGCCAGCTTAAAAGGTGTTCGAAACAAAGTGCATCAAGTGCACAAAAGAGAATACTTATCTCCGCTCAGCGTCCGTTTGCTAATTTTTTGCCTTAGGTTTATGCTAAAAGTATAAATAACAACAAAGGGTGGAACCATGAAAATGAATGCATTAGACAAGCTAGCGCTTCTCTTGCTTATTATTGGTGGCTTTAACTGGGGTCTCGTTGGCTGGTTGAAGTACAACCTCGTTGACAAAATCTTCGGCGTGGAATCTACCATGTCACGAATTATTTACGCTCTTGTTGGCGTGGCATCGCTCTATTGCATATACACCTTGGCTAAGGCGATGAGCAGCTCCGCTAAAAAAGCGTAACCTCTGGCATTCAATATGAAGAAAAAGATTACTACCAAAGGTTTGGTCAGGTCTAATCTGATCATGGCTGGGCTACACGCGGCGCAAGCCTTGGCGGTTTTTATGCTGAGCGATCCGAACCGCGGTGTATGGAATATAACAGCTAACCATCTGACACTTGGCCCTGGATCAACGCCAGATAAACCAGTTTTAGTATCAGCGACACAGCCCATTTTTGATATCAACGTAGCATACCTGGTAGTGGCGTTTTTCTTGCTGAGTGCCGTTGCTCATCTATTTGTAGCTACCATCTACCGTCGACGCTACCAGGCCAATCTGGAGCATGGTATCAACAAGGTCCGTTGGGTTGAATATGCCCTCAGCGCCAGCACTATGATGATTAGCATTGCGTTACTATCTGGCATTTATGATCTTGGCTCACTGGTTATGATTTTTGGACTGACAGCTATCATGAATCTTATGGGCCTTGCAATGGAAGTGTACAACCAAGGCCGCGAGAAGGTTAGCTGGTTAGCGTATATCGTAGGTTCGTTTGCAGGAATCCTGCCATGGGTGGTCATTGGCATATATTTCTGGGCTGGCGAGAACTACGGATCAGGTGAAATTCCGACCTTTGTTTACTACATTTATGGCAGTATCTTTCTGTTCTTTAACTGTTTTGCTGCCAATATGATTTTGCAATACAAAAAGGTAGGCAAATGGCGTGATTACCTCTACGGTGAAAAAATTTATATTGTTTTAAGCTTGCTAGCGAAGAGTGCTCTAGCCTGGCAAGTATTTGCCGGTACACTTAGGCCGTAGCAACCTATCTGAGATTGATAGGATGAAAATGCCAACGACTTGTAAAATCGATACGTACCATAGCAGATAAGAGGCTAGCTAATGTACCTTGGAATAAAATAGACGCCGTCTATCCCAATGCTTCTCAAGTATTAGTTGATCTTACTGTAGACACGGCCGACGCTTCGTTCAAGTCATTGATCTGGGATCACCAGAGAACGACGCGCGCATTTGAGCACGAAGCAATTCCGGACGAAACTTTTGAAAAGGCCATATTGTTATCTTCCGTCGGTAGCTTGATGTTGCCGGCCGATCCGGCATACGCGGTGAATATTTAGGTTGGAATAAACTCCCACCAGGCGCACCAATTGAGACAATTTATTTTCAAACAGATTTCTAATCTGTAAAACAGGTCAAAGTCGTGTTCGACTAAATGGCCTGTTTTATAGTGACGGACAGGTTTCCAATACGTTGGTTTTCGGTGGATCAACGGTTAAAATGCGGTATCATTGACCTATGAGAAAACAGCAACAAATCTGGCACGACGAACATGCCAACCAAGCCACTCTACCGACAATGGCTAACGCCAAGCCGGCAAGTGGCGTTACGCAATTTACTGACTATCTCAAGGAGCACGACGTAGCCTTATCCGGTAAGGCTGTAGACATCGGCGCAGGTAAAGGCCGCAATAGCATACATCTCGCAAAGCTTGGTTTTGAAGTATACGCCCTTGAATATATTGAGCCCGCCATTGCCGCAGCGAAGCAGCTGGCCGAACAAAACGCCGTAACCAACAACATACACTTCCAGCTTGCCGAAGTAGACACCGACTGGCAGTTTGCTGATAATTTTTTCGACGTCGCCATTGATTCATTCTCGAGTATCGATATTGAAACCAAAGCAGGCCGCGAAAAGTGCCGTGATGAGATGTACCGAACGCTAAAGCCTGGTGGCTACGCTTTAGTTACGGTCGTTTCAACGGATGACGAATGGGAGCAAGAACTGATCGCCAACCATCCCGGTCCCGAGCCAAACAGCACATTATGGCCGCAAAATGGCAAGTTCCAAAAAGACTACGACGAAGCCGAACTGCGCGAGTTCTACAAGGCATTTGAAATCGTCGAACTCCAGAAAAAAATCGGTAAAGCAACAATCAAACTGGGGCGCGAGGGTACACCGACGAACTGGTGGCTAGTGCTGAGGAAGAGGTCGTAAGGTTCATGCTACAGTGTTCGCATGGATAGTCAAGTAGCGACCAAAGCAGTGACTCAAAATAGTGACGGAAAATTCCTTATCGTCCGTGAAGGTGAGCGATGGCAGGCGGTGGGTGGACGTTTGGAAAAAGGCGAACGGCTCGAGGAAGGTTTGCGCCGTGAGGTTCAAGAAGAAACGGGTATTACAGACCTTGAAGTTGGCAAAGTCATCCACGTCGATGAGTGGTTTGCTAAACCTGAAGGCGAGCTAAAGCACATCGTCGCAATCTTTTTCCTATGCAACACAAAAACGAGCGTTGTAACGCTCAGCGACGAACACGAAGAATACGCCTGGGTGTCCGCAGACGATCTAGGGAAATACGGCGATTCATTAGAACCCGAGATTAAGCAGGCAATTATTCTCGCTACAATGTAGTAACTTTGATTATATTAATCTGCCCACTCTGGCAAAATAGGCGGATTATATACATACGATAAGGGTTAGTGAGGCGCATTTTGTACTAAAGGACGGTATGCCGATGGCTGATCGCCGTCCTGCCGAGATGCTAGTGCGGAATGGATTATTGAAGGTCGGAGCGGAACTGGGCGACCGGCGGTCCACTGCGGGTTTGGCCATCCGGGCGAAGGTCACCCAGACGTCGCAACTAACGCGTTTTCATGCTATTTTCATATCCACGCTATATATTCCTTTTGTAAATTGAGAGGGGGTCAACAAACGGCGAACAGGGATAACCATTACGAATGAGCGGCATAGAAATGGGATTAGCATAAGATCTGATTGATGTAACGTGCGAATATAAGGAGTGTGCATGCACAAAAATATCTTTACCCGAATTAATACGTGGCCCAAAAAAGTATCGTTCATATTGGCCGGAGGACTGGTTGTGGCCGGGTCGAGCGGCGGCCTCGCCGTAATGAACAGCGCGCACGCGGCGTCGAACACCGGTCAAGCGAGCCTACAACAGGCCATAGACGCTGTCCTGGCCGATGCCCGCCTGAATGGCGCGCAAGTCGGCGTGCTTGTACGCAGTGCGAGCGATGGTTCAACGTTGTACTCGCACAATCCGACAAGCTTGCTTGTGCCTGCTTCGAACGATAAACTTTACACCTCGACTGCCGCAGAAAAAGTGCTGGGAACCGATTATCGTTTTACCACGACCGTTGCTGCCAGCGGGCAACAAGCTGCGGGCATTGTGAACGGCAACCTATACCTTAAAGGCACGGGCGACCCAACCATGCAAGCCGACGATTATGACACGCTCGCCGCTGCGGTTGCCGCCAAGGGTGTTAAGCTGGTAACCGGACAATTGGTGGCCGACGACAGCTTCTTTGACCACCGGCAGTTAGGCTATAACTGGGGATGGGACAGCAATCCGTTTTATTATCAGCCCGAGATTTCAGCGCTGACCGTAGCCGCTGATGCAAAATTTAATATTGGCGCGCTGACGGTTGAAACCACGCCTGGTGCTGCCGTCGGGCAGCCCGCCCAAATCAAAACCCTGCCCGCAACCAGCTACGTCACCATCGATAACCAGACGACGACGGGCGCAGCAGGCACGGCCAACACTATTAGCGTTGAGCGCAAATTGGGCGTCAACACCATCGTTGTAACTGGCAGTATTCCACTGCAGGGTAGTACCGAAGATGATATTTCGACGGTAACCGATCCGACAGGCTATGCGGCATCATTATTCCGCGACGCGTTGGCACGACACGGTGTGACTGTCCTTGGCCAAACGTCGCGCAGTACAACTCCGGCAAATGCAACGACCATCACTACCAGGCAATCAATGCCGCTTTCACAGCTGTTCACGCCCTTTTTGAAACTGAGCAATAATGGCATTGCCGACACGCTACTCAAAACTATGGGTGCCAAAGCGAATGGCCAGGGTACGTTCGATAATGGCGTCGCAACCGAGCTACCAGTGCTTGGCAGCGAAATGGGCGTCGACACCAGCCGCACAGAGCTTGTTGATGGTTCTGGCCTCAGCAACGTTAACCTGACTACGCCTGAGCAGACGACCAATCTGTTGCTGGCTGCACGTAGTAAGCCTTGGTTCCAGAACTGGTACAATGCGCTGCCTATCGCCGGCCAGTCCGATCCATTGGTTGGCGGCACGCTGCGTTCACGCATGGTTGGTACGGCCGCGGCCGGCAACGTGCATGCCAAAACAGGGAGCCTCGATAATGTCAGCGCGCTGTCGGGCTATGTGACCGATGCCGATGGTCAGCCGCTCGTGTTTTCGATCATGGAGACTGACTATATCGAAAACTTCTCACCCAAACCGTTAGAAGACAAGATTGCTGTGGCGCTAGCCAACTTCAGCCAAAACGGCGGTGTCAAACAAGCCGGGCTGAACTTCCACCCGAACGCCAGCGCTGCGCCAGTCACGCAGGCCAAGGGCAAAGCGGCGCCGCACAACATAGAATGTTCCTGGACGAAGCAAGGCTGCTAAGCTAGCACGCAATTAGCGCCGTAACACCTACTTATTCCAGCCTGAGCTACTCTCGCAAAGAGACGCGAAGGCTGGAATTGTAGTAACGCAACTACTGCTGTTGCTGCGGTTCCGCCGTTTCGGCAAGCGCGCAACTGCCCAGGCACGCCTGATCATCGGCTATGACTTCCTCGAAGTCCCCCTGTATCGCGGCTGATGTTTCATAGAATCGGGCAGTTGTCGCCTCATTCAGTGGCAGGCCGACGGGTCCTGCTACGCGAATACTGTCCAGCGCGGCCTGATATTGTACTCCCAAGCGTGCAATCTGTTCGCAGGGATTACCGGAATTCGGACACAGTCCATTACGAAAGAATTCCGTATAAGCGATTTCTCGTGCTTCTGGTGGCAGCTTTCGCTTGGCCATAATTTCGCAATTATAGTGTAAATACGTACATCTGTCAAACCGCTGCACGGTTATTGCGCCTCGAACTTTAGGTCGAAACCTTTATGCTGCTTGTGGCGGGTGGCAACGTGACCGCTCGCTGCTTTCGTAGTATGCTTATAATATGATCGTTTTGCTTCATATCGTTATTGCGATTGCTAGCCTGACATATACGGCGGTTCTGTTTGCGGCTCCGACTAAAGCAAGTTTCGGGGTTAACTATGGCCTGATTGCCATGACGATTGTAAGCGGCACATATCTGATCGCCGCTACCCATACGCCTATGACTGAGACCTGCGTGACGGGCGTCGCTTATCTTGTCATAGTCACCCTCGGCACAGTACTGGCCCGCGTTCGGCTTGCCAAGGCCATCGCAACGTCAAGGCGCTAAATTGCTAGTTGCAGATCGGTTTGTAACCTTTTTGCTTTATAACGCATATACCTAGGTATGAAGCAAGACGAACAAGAGCTGATCGCTCATATTATGGACGGTGACGAAGCGGCGTACGCGACGCTCATTGACCGTTACAAAACAGGGTTATACCATCATTGTTTCAAATTCGTGCACGATGAAGACGTGGCGGAAGATCTGGCGCACGAAGCATTTATTGAGGCGTTCGTGCATTTGGAAACCTACGATTCACGTTTTCGTTTCAGTACATGGCTTTACAAAATCGCAACTAACTTGGCGCTGATGTATGCACGCAAACGGCACGATGTCCGCATGGACGAGGGCGAAATTGACCGCATCCTAAGCACGCTTCCTGGCACCGAGCAATTCGCTCTGTATCGGGAGCTGCATGAGGCGGTAGACAATTTGCCAAGACCTTACCGCACGGTGGTTGCTATGCACTACTGGCATGGCAAAAGCTACAGCGAAATCGCGAGCAGTATGGGCACGTCGGTCGGTTCGATTAAGGGGTGGATGAGTCGTGCAAAGCGACAGCTAAAGGAGGTGCTGTCATGAAAACTACGAATACTATGGACAAATCCGTGCCGCGGCGGCCGCTCAGGAGCGACTTTACGGCTTACACTATGCGTCACGCACAGGTGGCCAAAAAACGCGCACACCGGTGGGGCAAAGCACAGTATGCAGCGCCAAACACATCTACAAGGGAGAGTATCTATATGAAACTTATGCACAAACCAATCTTTGCCGTGCTTACGGCCGCCGTGGTTGTTGGCCTAGGCGGTACAACATACGCTGCGATTGGCGGCATTGATAGCATCACGGCGCTTTTTGGTGGCGCCAAACAACTGCCAAGCAGCCGGATCGTTAAGGTCGACCTACAGAACTGCCATGACGTGAACGCATTTAACGTAGTTACCGGTACGGGCAAAGGGAACGCCCCGCGGTATTACGAAGTACAAGCCAATGCACATGTTAGTGATCAGCAGATGGTGTCTATGGCGCGGTCGATTTGCCGTGCAAGTTACAATCCGCAGATGCAGCAGTCGGCGTTGGCCAGCATTCAGAACATGCCCCAGAACAGGGACAAACTTGTGGGCAACGCCGAAGGCACGATCGTTGCGCTTACCGGCCACAGTATGGACATCCGGGTGTCCGGCAATGTGACGAGTGACCGGCAGCCGTTCGTGGAGCATTTTACGAGCCTGGACCCTGAGCTTGCGGTGTTTGATGCTTCCGGTATGCAACAGAAATTGCCGACGCTACAGGTAGGCGACGTCGTCTATAGCGAGTATCGGGCATCCGGTGATGCACTTGTTAGCTCCGAAACCATGCCGCTTAACAGGATTGACTGGAGCAAGCAGACACTCGTTGTAGTGTTCAAGCAATCCCCGGATGCCGCGGTGTACGATCAGTACCAGAAGCTTGTGTCGAACCATTCTGTGCAACAAGTTGTGCCTTGCCATGCGACCGCGAGCGGCTACTGCACATTCGAGCAGCTGCAGCAGGCCAAACATTAGTTAGCCCTAGCTGTTTCCTCAGGGCGTGCCGCATCGTAGCCGGCGGCACGCCACAGTTCTACCTAACTGCCATTTTACGTGCCGCTCAATTAAGATAGAATGTTGGTAGACGTAAATGGGGGTAATCGCATGAGGAGAATAATCGTCCTGTCGTTTATTACATTAGATGGCGTGATGCAGGCGCCGGGTGGGCCCAAGGAAGACACCTCGGGCGGGTTCAAATATGGTGGTTGGGTCACGCCGTATTTTGACGAAACTTCTGGTGAGATTATGGCGCAGCAGATGAAGTCTGCGGACCTGCTGCTTGGCCGTAAAACGTTTGAGATTTTTGCTGGCTACTGGCCTAGGCATGCGGGCGATTGGCCAGGTATCAACGACGTCACCAAATACGTTATGTCTACGACTACCAAGCAGTCGGATTGGAAGAATACGGTGTTCATTGACAGCGTGGCGGATATTCGAAAGCTCAAACAATCTGAGGGCGGCGACATTCAGGTGCATGGCAGCGGCAAGCTTATCCAGACGTTGCTGGAACACGACTTGGTGGACGAACTTTGGCTCAAATTTTTTCCGCTTACACTTGGCACGGGCAAAAAGTTGTTTGCTGAGGGCACGATTCCGGCGGCTTTCACGCTCACCGAGACTCGGGTTACGCCCAGCGGTGTGATTTTTGCCAATTACAAACGAGCGGGAAAGGTGGAAACCGGCACTGTCGGCGAGTAATGCTGCTATGAACACATACCTCGTCCTGATGCGTGGCATCAATGTTGGCGGCAAAAACAAAGTGCCAATGGCGGAACTGAAAAAATGCCTGGAAGAAGAAGGCTTCACCGAGGTGGTGACCTACATCGCCAGTGGCAATGTGATTGTTAAGACCGCCAAAACCGCTACCCAGACCAAAATCGCCATCGAAAAAGCGCTTCCCAAATACTTCAAACTGGATAGCGAGCTGATCAAGGTGCTGGTGCTGACCTACGATCAGTTGCAAGCTATTGTTCGGTGCAAACCCAAGGGCTTTGGCGAGCAGCCCGGCACATACCATAGCGACGCGATTTTCCTGATGGACATTGACGGGGCTGCGGCCACGGCTGTGTTCAGCCCACGGGAGGGCGTGGATAGGGTTTGGCCGGGCGAGGGCGTCGTCTACTCGCAACGCTTGAGTGCGCTTCGGACTAAAAGCCGGCTCAGCAAAATTATGGGCACACCTGCGTACAAGTCCATGACCATTCGTACTTGGAATACCGCGACTAAACTGCTGGAACTCATGAAAGCGGCGAATGACATGACAGACATGAGTACCACTAAAGAATGAGTGCGCCAGCACAGATTACTATTACTTATGATAAAAGCTATACTGTTTGACTGTTTTGGAGTCGTGCTCACAGACGCATTGAGCGAAATTGTAGCCAAGCTGCAGCAGCGCGACCCATCCAAGGCCGACCGCATCGTTGGCTTAGTGGCTGCGGGCAGTAACGGCCGCATGGATGCGGTGGCCTCGCGCGCAGCCGTGGCCGGTGAGCTGGGCATGACGCTGGACGAATACGTTCACACCATGCGTAGTGGCGAGGTCAAAAACGTGGCGTTGCTCGAATACGCCAGGACATTACGGCGCAGTTACAAAACCGCCATGC
>Ga0157373_10000425_pt1 | contig 33716 bp, 30 predicted proteins | sample C65metaG_FD_113460 | JGI IMG/M metagenome (GOLD analysis project Ga0157373, IMG submission 113460) | Corn rhizosphere microbial communities from Kellogg Biological Station, Michigan, USA - C6-5 metaG | ecosystem: Host-associated > Plants > Roots > Rhizosphere > Soil | place: USA: Michigan... | reverse complement strand
GCAGGGCATCGTGCATTTCGGGCAGGGCAAGTGGTACCCGGGCGAGCAGCTGCCGCGCTGGTCGCTGAACTGCTTCTGGCGTCGCGACGGCGAGCCGGTGTGGCGCAACAACGCGCTGATCGCTGATGAAAATGAAGATTACGGCACCGACAGCGAGACCGCCGGGCGCTTCCTGCGCAGCGTCGCCGAGCGCCTGAAACTGCCGGCGCGCTATGTTTTCCCGGCCTACGAAGACAATTTCTATTACCTGTGGCGTGAAAACGCCTTGCCGCAGAATGTCAGCGCCGAAGACTCGCGCCTGGGCGACGAGCTTGAGCGCAAGCGCCTGAGCAAGGTGTTCTCCCAAGGGCTGGACAAGGTCATCGGCCATGTTCTGCCGCTGGCGCGTACCGCCGCTGATGAGCATTGGCAGAGCGGGCGCTGGTACCTGCGCGACGAGCATTGCCGACTGGTGCCGGGGGATTCGCCGCTGGGCTATCGCCTGCCGCTGGCCTCGCAGCCTTGGGTCAAGGCCGCGGAATACCCCTATATCCACCCGACCGACTACAACCAGGATTTCGCAGATCTACCGAATCGCGCAGACATCGAGGGCAAACTCGGCAGCCTGAGCGAGCAGAAAAACCTCGACGCCGAGCGCCCACCGCAGGTCGACGAATCGGCGGACTGGCTCACCCGTACCGCGTTGAGCGCCGAGGCCCGTGGCGGCCGCCTGTACCTGTTCATGCCGCCGCTGCAGTCGCTGGAAGCCTATCTGGAACTGGTCGCGGCCATTGAGGCCACCGCCGAGGAGCTGCATTGCCCGGTATTGCTGGAAGGCTACGAGCCGCCGAGCGATCCGCGTCTGGCCAACTTCCGCATCACGCCGGACCCGGGCGTGATCGAGGTCAACGTGCAGCCTTCCTCCAGTTGGGATGAGCTGGTCGAGCGCACCGAGTTCCTTTACGAACAGGCACGCCTGACTCGGCTGACCACCGAGAAGTTCATGATCGACGGGCGTCACACGGGCACCGGCGGCGGCAACCACTTTGTTCTCGGCGGCGCGACGCCGGGGGATTCGCCGTTCCTGCGCAGGCCTGATCTGCTGCGCAGTCTGCTGAGTTACTGGCACAATCACCCGTCGCTGTCGTACCTGTTTTCCGGCCTGTTTATCGGCCCGACCTCGCAGGCACCGCGCGTGGACGAAGCGCGCAACGACTCGCTCTACGAGCTGGAAATCGCCTTCTCGCAAATGCCTGCGCCGGGTGAAGAATGCCCGCCGTGGCTGGTCGACCGGCTGCTGCGCAACCTGCTGATCGACGTGACGGGCAACACCCACCGCGCCGAATTCTGCATCGACAAACTGTACTCGCCCGATGGCGCGACAGGACGTCTGGGTCTGCTGGAGCTGCGTGCCTTCGAAATGCCGCCCCATGCGCGCATGAGCCTTGCGCAACAACTGCTGCTTCGAGCACTGGTCGCGCGTTTCTGGCGTGAGCCCTACGCACCGGCCAAGCTGGCGCGTTGGGGCACCGAGTTGCATGACCGCTTCATGCTGCCGCACTTCATCGAGCAGGACTTTGCCGACGTCATCGTCGAACTCAACGCCGCCGGCTATCCGCTGCGCGCCGAGTGGTTCGCCGCGCATCTGGAGTTCCGTTTCCCGAAGGTTGGCGATTACGCGGTCAGCGGCATCGAGCTGGAACTGCGTCAGGCCCTCGAGCCCTGGCACGTGCTGGGCGAGGAGGGCGCGGCCGGTGGTGCGGTGCGTTATGTGGACTCGTCGCTTGAGCGTTTGCAGCTCAAGGTCACTGGCCTGCCGCCGCAACGCTACATGCTCACCTGCAACGGCGTGCCGGTGCCGTTGCAGCCGACCGGGCGCATTGGCGAGTTCGTCGCGGGCGTGCGTTATCGCGCCTGGCAGCCGTTCAATGCCTTGCAGCCGACGATTCCTGTGCATGCGCCGCTGGTTTTCGACATCCTCGACACCTGGATGCAGCGCTCGCTGGGTGGCTGCGAGTATCATGTCGCCCATCCTGGGGGGCGCAACTACGAAACCCTGCCGGTGAACGCCAACGAAGCCGAAAGCCGGCGCCTGGCGCGGTTTTTCCGCGTCGGCCACAGCCCGGGCAAACTGGCGATCCCTGCACTGACCCGCAATGATGAACTGCCCATGACGCTGGATCTGCGTCTGCATCGATAAAAACGGCCCGGACGGATCGCCTGCCTGCAAAGACAGGCGATCTGGCTCAGAGAGCGGCCGCAGGGAAGCGAGCCACTACGTGTCACTTTGTCTGCGCTAATCTGACTCCTTTAGTTGTCTGCCGAGCCTTCCATGCCCGACCTGCTTGACCGATACCCGCTTTCTGCGGGCACTTATCACGAGATGCTCGACGCCAGCGGCGCCGTTCGGCCGCATTGGCTGCGCTTCTACGAGCAGCTGCAACGCAGCACCCCCGCTCAGTTGATTCAGCGTCAGGCGCTGCTGGCCCGGCAGATTCAGGAAAACGGCGTCACCTACAACGTCTATGCCGACCCCAAGGGCGCGGATCGCCCGTGGGAGCTGGACCTGCTGCCGCACCTGATTCCTGTCGACGAATGGCAGCAGTTGGCCGCCGGCATCGCGCAACGGGCCCGGCTCCTAAACGCTGTGCTGGCCGACCTCTACGGCCCGCAGAAGCTGATTGCTGAAGGGCTGCTGCCTGCCGAGCTCGTGTTCGGGCACAACAACTTTCTCTGGCCGTGTCAGGGCGTGACGCCGCCGGAAGGCACTTTTCTGCACGTTTACGCGGTGGATTTGGCGCGCACCCCTGATGGTCGCTGGTGGGTCACGGCGGACCGCACTCAAGCGCCGTCGGGCGCAGGTTACGCCCTGGAAAACCGCCTGATCGTGTCCCGCGCGTTCCCCGAGCTGTATCGCGACCTGGAAGTGCAGCACCTGTCCGGTTTCTTCCGCGCGCTGCAGGAAACCCTCGCCCGCCAAGCGCCGAGCAGCAACGAAGCGCCGCTGGTGGTGCTGCTGACGCCGGGGCGTTTCAACGAAAGTTATTTCGAGCATTTGTATCTGGCGGGCCAATTGGGCTACCCGCTGGTGGAAGGCAGCGACCTCACGGTTCGCGACGCCACGGTCTATCTGAAGACCCTCAGCGGCCTGCGCCGGGTGCACGCGATCATGCGGCGTCTGGACGACGACTTCTGCGATCCGCTGGAGCTGCGCACTGACTCGGCGCTCGGCGTTCCGGGCCTGCTGGAGGCTGTTCGTCAGGGTCGCGTGCTGGTCGCCAATGCCTTGGGCAGTGGCGTGCTGGAATCGCCGGGGCTGTTGGGCTTCCTGCCGAAGATCAACGAATTCCTGTTTGGCGAAGAACTGATCCTGCCGTCCATCGCCACCTGGTGGTGCGGCGAGCCGCCGGTGCTGGCACAGGCGTTGGAAAAAATGCCGGAATTGCTGATCAAACCGGCGTTCCCTTCCCAGAGTTTCGCCCCGGTCTTTGGTCGCGATCTGAACGAAGAACAGCGCCAGGCCCTGGCTGCGCGCATGCAGGCGCGGCCTTATGCGTATGTCGCTCAGGAGCTGGCGCAGTTGTCCCATGCGCCGGTCTGGCAGGGCGTTGAGGCGCAGCTTCAGCCTCGCGCCATCGGCATGCGCGTGTATGCCGTGGCCACGGCCGATGGCTATCGCGTCCTGCCTGGCGGCCTGACCCGCGTGGCCGCCGATGCCGACGCCGACGTGGTGTCGATGCAGCGCGGCGGGGCCAGCAAGGACACCTGGATTCTCGGCGAGCGCACCCTGGGCAGCGAGCCCTGGAAGGGCCGCCACTCGCTGGGTGTGCATGACCTGATTCGCCGCGACCCGTATTTGCCGTCGCGGGTGGTGGAAAACCTGTTCTGGTTCGGCCGTTACTGCGAGCGTTGCGACGACAGCGCGCGGCTGCTGCGCATCATGCTGGCGCGCTATGTCGATGGCGATGACCCGCTGGCGCTACAGGCCGCGGTCGAGCTGGGCGAACGCCTGAATCTGGTCCCGCGGGAAGACGAGGACGAGCCGAGCGAGCTGCATGATCGCCTGCTTGCCGCCTTGCTTGGCGAAGACTGGCCGTTCAGCCTGCGTTCCAACCTGCAGCGATTGCAGTGGGCGGCCTCGCAGGTGCGCGGCAAGTTGTCTCGCGAGAACTGGCAGGCGCTGGTGGAATTGCAGCGCGAAGCGGCGAGCCTGGACACCGACACGCCGGACTTCGGCGAGCTGCTGGACTTCCTCAACCGTCTGGTCATGTCTCTGGCGGCGTTGTCCGGCTTTGCCCTGGACGACATGACCCGCGACGAGGGCTGGCGCTTTTTGATGATCGGCCGACGCATCGAGCGTCTGCAATTCCTCAGCACCAGCCTTGCCGCCTTCTTGCGCAGCGATGCGGTGTTCGATCAGGACGCGCTGGACTGGCTGCTGGAGCTGGGCAACAGCAGCATCACCTACCGCTCGCGTTATCTGGCGCTGCCGCAGTTGATCCCGGTGCTGGACTTGCTCCTGCTCGATGCCCAGAACCCCCACGCGGTGCTGTTCCAGCTCAAGCTGGTGAACCGCTCGGTGAAGCGTCTGAACGACGATTTCGGCGTGGCCCACGAGAGAAGCCTCGCCGTGCTGACTCAGCGTCTGGCGACCTTCGACCTGGGTTGTCTGGAGAATGGCTTATTCGGCGAAACCAGCGTCAAGGCGGCGTTGCACGGGCTGGCGGATCTGCTGCAAAGCATTGGCGATCTCAGTGGTCAGGTGTCTGACCGGCTTTCTCTGCGCCACTTCGCCCATGTCGATGATGTCAGCCAGCGTACGGTGTCCGTCTGATGAACAGCGCCCATTACCAGATTCTTCACGATACCCATTACAAGTACGACAGCCCGGTGTCCCTGGCGCAGCAACTCGCCCACCTGTGGCCGCGTCACAGCCCGTGGCAGCGTTGCCTTGAGCAGCAGTTGGAGATCAGCCCGGCGCCGACCACGCGGCGCGACGAGCTGGACGTGTTCGGTAATCCGCTGACCCGCCTGGCCTTCGAGCGGCCTCATGATGAGTTGCAGGTCAACGCGCGGCTGCGCATCGAAGTGCTGGAGCGCCCGGCGCTGGATTTCACTCAATCGGTGCCGTGGGATGTCGCGCGCAGCACCCTGACCTACAGCGCCTCGAAGATGTCGCCGGACATTCTCGATGCCTGCCGTTATCGCTTCGAGTCTCCTTATGTGCACCTGAAGCAGTCGTTCGTGGAATTCTCGACAGCGTGTTTCCCGCTTGGGCGGCCGCTGCTGTTGTGCGCGCAGGCGCTGATGGAAAAGATCTTCGACGAGTTCACCTTCGATGGCGAAGCGACGCAGGTGGCGACACCTCTGGTCGAAGTGCTGGAAACCCGTCGGGGCGTCTGTCAGGACTTCGCGCATCTCATGCTCGCCTGCCTGCGCTCACGCGGGCTGGCGGCGCGTTACGTCAGTGGCTATCTGCTGACTCAGCCACCGCCCGGGCAGCCGCGTCTGATCGGCGCCGACGCCTCTCATGCCTGGGTCTCGGTGTTCTGTCCTACGTTGGGCTGGGTGGACTTCGACCCCACCAACAACATTCAGCCTGCGTTGGAGCACATCAGTCTGGCGTGGGGGCGCGACTTTTCCGACGTCTCACCGCTGCGTGGGGTGATCCTCGGCGGCGGCAGCCATGACCCGGAAGTCAGCGTAACGGTCATGCCGCTGGCCGAGTGAATCGGCCTGTATTTTCCCCCGCTCGTTCGTTTCTTAAGCACAACCGCCTGATGCGTTTTCGCCCATCAGGCGTGGGCGGCTGCGCGTTGATAGGGGCTGTAATCCTGGGTGGCGCTGTCGTAGCTGCCGCTGGCGCCGCAGGCATAGGCGGCGAGCAAGCTGCGAAAAAGGCTGTTGAGTTGCATGGCGATCGTCCTGATTGAGGGGTGACAAGCGCATCTTAGGAGGTCACTGTAGCGTCCGCTGCTTGATTGTCTCGATGGCCCTGATAGACGCCACCCAGACATGTTTCATAATCTGTGGTTGATAAATTGTTTAAAGTTAAGGCACTCTTTGTATACAAAAAACAAGAGCAACCCCATTCAGGAGACTCAAACATGATTCGCAAGCTTGTTGCTGCATCCCTGCTGACCCTGGCCAGCGGGCACCTGTTGGCCGCTGAATGTTCGGTCGAGGTGGATTCCACCGACCAGATGTCGTTCAGCACCAAGGCCATCGAGATCGACAAGAGCTGCAAGGAATTCACCGTCAACCTGAAGCACTCCGGCAGCCTGCCGAAGAACGTGATGGGGCATAACCTGGTGATCAGTAAAGAGGCTGACATGCAGCCGATCGCCACCGACGGCCTGAGTGCCGGCATCGACAAGCAATATCTGAAAGAGGGTGATGCGCGGGTTATCGCCCACACCAAGATCATCGGCGCGGGCGAGACCGACTCCCTGAAGATCGACGTCTCCAAGCTGGACCCGGCAGAGAAATACGGTTTCTTCTGCTCGTTCCCGGGGCACATCAGCATGATGAAAGGCACGGTTACGCTGAAGTAGGCGTGCTTTTGTGGGAGCCGGCTTGCTGGCGAAAGCGTCGTGTCAGTTGGTATCAATATCGCTGAAACAACGCTTTCGCCAGCAAGCCGGCTACCACAGGTATTGCGCTATACCCTCAAGACGCCGTCATCTTGAAAATGCCCTGGGCATTGCTGCTGTCGAAATTCAGATCGAGCTTGCCGGTGTCCGGATCGATCTTGCGCTGAATGAATTCCACGAACGACCCCGGCACCTGATGCGCCCTGGCCACGCCATTGGCGTCCAGCAGCCCGCGGCTCACGGTGCAGGCCTTGTAGGCCGTTTGCATCACGCGGCCCGAGCCCGACACCTCGATGCTGTCCTTCATCGGCCGTTCGCGCCGAATCTGCTCTTCAACCGTGGCTTCCAGGTTTTCCACCCGGTCGGTCAGGTGGTTGAAGCTGTTGCCCTCCGTTGAAATCCACGCCATTTCCGCGCTCTCGCTGAGCAGCTGGCGGTAGTCGGCTTCCTGCACCACGCCATGCTGACGACCAAAGGCGCGATACAGGCCCGGCAGCAGGCGCGTGGCTTCTGCGAGGCTGCAATGACGGGTGGTTTGCAGGCGCTTGAGGATGCTCAGGTCTTCAGCGCTCAGCGGATCGCGACTCGACGCGACGACGCGGCTGACGGCGTTCTGGAACGCCTGGCTCAGACGCCCCGGATGCAGCTCGGAGACGAAGAACTGCGCGATGTCTTCGGGCAGGTCCATCTGCCGATAACCCCAGCCGGTCATGTTCAGTTTGGTCAGCGGGTAGGTGCGCACATCGGTGAAACCCAGCGGCTCCAGCAGGCGCGAAAACGCCAGACGCCCCCGTGGCAGCTCACCGTTCTCGACCCAGTCGACCGTGCGAATCGCGCCATGATCGAACACCACCTTGCGCCCGCTTTCGAACTGCTCGTCGACGTAACGCAGGCCATCGGGCACCGCTTCCACCAGCTTGTGGAACAGGCACAGGTTCAGGGCTTCGGCCAGCCAGACGCGATGAACCGCATCGTCCGACCAGGAGAAATCCTGCAGCGCTTGCGGGACATTGACGCGGTGTTTGAGCCAGTCTGCAGCAGGCTGGCCGACGGTTGAAGCAACGAGGGAGAACAGGCCTTGGAAAGCGGTCATCGATAGCGTCTCTGAGCGAGAAAGTCAGGTCGCTATGTAAGCCTCGATGGCGTGGAGGGACAAGCGAAAAAAAACGACGGGTTCATTCCGTTTCAGAATGAAGGGCAGATTCAGGGTTCACGCTGACCCTCTTTAGCAGCACGGCTTGCCGGCGGTTGCGTCCGTGAAATCGCTACCGCCGGTAAGCCGTGCTGCTACAGGGTGATCAGCGAAACCCTCAAGGCGCGTACGGAAGATCGCGCTTGTGCTGTGTCTTGCGGTACGTGTTGACGATGATCTCGAACGCTTCCTGACGCAACGGCTGGCCGTGCAGGAAGGCGTCGATCTCGGCGTAGGTGACGCCGTGGGACGCTTCGTCGGGTTTGCCCGGCACCAGGTCTTCGAGGTCAGCAGTCGGAATTTTCTCGACCAGATTCTCTGGCGCACCAAAGCTGCGAGCAATCGCACGGACCTGATTCTTCACCAGACCGCTCAATGGCGCGAGGTCGCAGGCGCCGTCGCCGAACTTGGTGAAGAAGCCCGTTAGATTCCGCCCCCCGAAAAACTGCACATTCCTATGTGAATCCTAGCTGGGAGTCACTGTCAGGCGCTGTACAAATTCTGCTACTGCACAACGAAAAATAAAAGCAAAATTTTTCAGTGAGCTCCTATCCCTCTCCAAATTTGGAGCATGGGTTGGAAAGCGTATCAGGCATAATGAGGAGGATATCGCGAGGTGCTGCGTCCTATCTTGCAGATCCCGCTCAAGGCATTTCTGGAGGAACGATGGAACAACGTTTGAGAGTGGTAATGGCCCAACTGAACATCCGAGTCGGGGATGTGTATGGCAACGTTGAGAAGGTTATCGAGGCAGCTCAAAAAGCTCGTGATGACCTCAAGGCCCAGATCATCGTCTTCCCAGAGCTGACCCTTTGTGGCTATCCACCTGAGGATCTACTCCTTCGTTCGAGCATGCAGAGTCGGATCGAGAAAGCACTCTCCCAAATCAAGGAAAGGATCAAAGGCATCGTCACCGTGATCGGGTTTCCTTGGGTTGAGGATGGAGCTCGCTACAACAGCTGTGCTGTGATCTCGGATGGTGAGGAGATTGCTCGTTACTACAAGCAACGGCTCCCTAATTATCGTGTCTTTGATGAGAAGCGTTACTTCGAGCCAGGTAGCGGCCCTACAGTCGTTGAGCTCCAAGGAGTAAAGGTTGGGATCACGATCTGTGAGGACATTTGGTTCTCTGAGCCACTCAAGCAAGCCTGCGATGCAGGCGCTCAAATCATGCTTACCCTTAACGCCTCTCCATTCCATCGTGGGAAACAAGCAGAGCGTGAAGAGCTACTCGCGAAGCGTGCTAGTGAGGGTTCAATCCCGATGGTTTACGTTAACCAAGTAGGTGGTCAGGACGAACTCGTCTTTGACGGCAACAGCTTCGTGGTTGATGGAAACGGTAGGGTTACCCAGCGAGCTCCGGCGTTCGAAGAGGGGCTATTTGTCACCGACTTTGAAATCAATGGGAGCACTCTCACACCTATTCCTGGAGAGGTGAGTGAAGTACCTAGTTTGGAAGCGAGTGTCTATGGTGCCTTGGTCGCTGGAGTGCGTGATTACGTGCAGCGCAATGGCTTCAAAGGTGTAGTACTAGGTCTCTCAGGAGGGATCGATTCTGCACTCTGTTTGGCTGTTGCAGTCGACGCATTGGGAGCAGAGAACGTTGAGGCAGTGATGATGCCTTATCACTACACCGCGCAGATGAGCCAGGACGATGCCAAAGAAGAGGCTGACATCCTCGGTGTTAAATACAGCGTGTTGCCTATCGCTCCAATGGTGGAGGCATTCCTTGCAACCCTTGCTCCAGAGTTTGAGGGACTAGCTAAGGACACCACAGAGGAAAACCTCCAGGCTCGGTGCCGTGGGACGATGCTGATGGCGATCTCCAACAAGAAGCGATATCTGGTACTGACCACGGGTAATAAGAGTGAGATGGCTGTCGGCTACGCCACTCTCTACGGCGATATGGCTGGTGGCTTTGACGTTTTGAAGGACGTGCCTAAGACTCTTGTCTTCCGCCTCTGTGAATATCGCAACACCCTAGGCTACGTGATCCCACAGCGTGTGATTGATCGTCCACCTTCGGCAGAGCTAGCGCCCGATCAGAAGGACGAGGACTCTCTTCCTCCATACCCTGTTTTGGATGAAATTCTTCGCTTATACATCGAGCAGGATCTTTCAGCCGATGCGATTACTCAGCAGGGCTTCGACGAAGAGATCGTTCGTAAAGTAATTCGCTTGGTCGACCTCAACGAGTACAAGCGGCGCCAGGCAGCTGTTGGGCCCAGGGTTACGGAGCGTGGCTTTGGGCGTGACAGGCGTTATCCCATTACCTCGGGGTGGAGCATTGGCGATTAGTTGCACGAGCATCATGGTTGACGTCTCGGCGAGTTAGTCTCTGATGGGCTGCGTAGGGATGACCAGTCGATGATTTCTACAACCGGAGCGCGCTAGGACTAGGGCGGTTTCAAAGCTGCTGGCGGACGGACTTGACTACGTTGCTTGGGCCTAGGAGTGTTCGCTGCCCGTTAACGGACTCCAATTTAGTAGGGGTAAAATGGATATTTCGAAGGCTCGACTCGACAGTTTGGTGAGCCGCCTTTCTGAGGGTTTGAACGTTGAAATCAAAACGTGGATCGATCCCAAAGCAGATGAGAGCATCGCCAAGATCACCAAAGCCGTTATAGCCCTGTACAACCGCAATGGCGGTTATTTGATCATAGGGTTCGACAACAAAACCCTGCTCCCAGATAAGCTGCGGGCACCGGATGATGTGAAGGCAGCGTTTCATGTCGATGTAATCCAGGGCATCGTTTCAAAGTATTCGTCAATTTCCATCGAGATTCAGGTAGGGTTTGTAGAGCTTGAGGAGCTGCTATATCCAGTGATAGCTGTGCCTCAAGGGGTGACGGTACCTGCAGCTGCAACAAAAGATCTGCATGCCCAAGATCGCAAAAAGCCCTTATTGATACGGGAAGATACGGTGTACTTCCGCACCCTCGGTTCGAATGGCACCCCCAGTACGTCCGCAATCAAGGCAGCTGACTGGCGCGACCTTCTCGAGATTTGCTTCGATAATAGAGAGGCTGATATTGGTCGGTTTCTCAGGCGCCAGCTGGGCAATGTGGGAGCGAACATCTTCAGTTCAGTACTTAATAGCCCAACCCTTGAAGACCGCACGCGCTCAGTTCTTCAGGAGGGCGAACGTTCTCGCGAGCGGTCAATCGAGGCCCGCAAGCTAGATCCTACTGCTCAAGCACTTTTGCAAAAGGGGACTTGGGAGGTCGCCTTGGTTTTCGATCCGCCAAGGGACGTAGAGGATTCCACCAAGGACTTTTTGATGAAGGTTGAATCCGCTAACCCGGAATATACCGGATGGCCTGCCTGGCTGGTGTCTTCAAATTTCAGCAACGTTGATGATCGTCCCTATAAGCACGAAACTGCATGGGAATCGTTGGTTCTGAGTTCAAGCCTCGATCACCTTGATTTTTATCGTATGCATGCACGAGGGCAATTTTATCAATCACGGATCTTGTTGGACGATTTGACTAGTAAGGTAACGCCAGGTACTGCTCTAGATCCGCGCTTAGCAGTGTATTTTGTGGCTGAAGTCATCGCGGTGGGCCTTCGGTTCGCGGAAGCATTTGATTTCGACACTGATGCCAAGCTTGGCTTCATGTTTCGGTGGAATGGCTTGCGCGGACGCCATATTGATCATTGGGTTGATAGCGGTTTCTATTCTCCTCATGGGGAAACCCGCGAAGACTCCATCGAAAGTTATGTCGAGGTGCCTGCCGATACTCCCGCGAGCAGCATTGCTCCTTTCGTTCAGCGCGCTACCTCAAGGTTGCTCGGAAGCTTTGCTGGTTTTGAACTGAAATCCGATGCCATTGAGATAGAGGTTAACCGGCTGCTGAAACGTAAATGAGACGATCTCAGCGGCTATATTTACGCTAAAAGTTGGTAAGCATCCGCCCAACTCATCTTGCTTAAGTCTGGCTGGCATCCACTGATGCAGTAGTAGCTGTCCGACGTCACTGGCTCGAATGGCTGTAGCGAAGGGCGAGTGAGAGCTGACTTTTGGCTCAATGAGTTCCACGCTTGCTCCACCGTTTGCTCCTTCTGCAGACTGATTGAAGACCATGTGTCATCAGTGATACGGAGCGCACAAGTAGCATGCAGTTTCTTCTTCATATCCTTCACGAGGAGCTACAAGACGATGCTTAAGGAAGAGCAGGTGGGTGAATTGCTGCATGTATGCGAAGAGCTTGTGGGAGGCGCTCTGACGCAGATTCGAGGCAACCTCACGAAGCCGGCGACTCGCTCATCTGCAGTGTTTGAGCTACTGGCGATTCAAGCATTCTCCGCTATTGGCCGGATCGATTACGAGCCGTTTCATAATAGTCCTGATCTACGTGTCACTCTTGCTGACGGCAGCACTCTTTGGGTGGAGGTCGCTTTCCTCCATGAGAAGTTTTGGGAGCTCGAGCGGCAATCGCGTGAGCTTGCAGCTTCCCTTAGAGCGGAGGGTAAGCGTGTAGGCGTTGCTCCCGAGAAGCTCTGGTGTGAGTTTCGTGGGCATGCGAGCAAGGATGGGTATAAACGTGAGCTGCCCCAGCAACACCAGCTTAAGCAGTTTCTCCGTAGTGACTATGTTAGAGGCATTTTCGAGCGAATTGCTGCAGAGCCTAATGAGCGCTTCAGCGCTGCTCATCCTGAGTACACCGTCATAGTCTCCTACCTACCTCAGGCAACATCTGCTGGTGGCGGGGGAGTTGTTCAGGAGGCTCCCAAGCATCACAGCCGTCATCAGTTGTTCAAGACCATCAAGCAGAAAGCCCAGCAGCACTCGGTTGAGGGCATGCGACTTCTCTGTGTTGGTAGTGACCAGAGTAATGCGCTGACGAACAGTTCGGCTCCAGGAACCATTACACCGCTTCAGGCAGTCCGGGCAGCGTTCAGCGAAACTTCTTCCATTGGCGGCGTGGTGACGGTATCTATCAGAGACGTCCAGCAGCCATTGGGTCGCAGTGGAAAGCGAGCATTTCCATGTTACTACGCAAACGGAAATGCTAAGGCCCCGCTCACAGCTGCCGTTCAGAGTGCGATAGAGAGGCTGGATTTCAATCAATGGCACTACTACTTTCAGCTGAGCAAATATGAAACGCCGGGCAATGGGCTTGGTAGAAAACTCATCGGCAGCATGAGATATACGATTCGAGGTAGCGACGTGACGATGGAAATTCCGTGTGCGATGTTGATCGAAATGCTAGCGGGCCGAGCCAATATGCTTGATGGTAAATTTGGTCATGAAGAGCAGACCGCTCGGTTGCTATCTGGCGATTATCGGATCGAATCCTGCACATTCGTGCCGGCCAACATTCAAGCAGGAGAGGGGGCAAAAATCCTACTTGTGATGAAGGAAGATATGACTGCTATTTTCGACAGGCTTCGCCCGGCAAAGCTGGAAGGTGAGTAGGTGTGATGTGACCTGTTGTCGGCCCACAGCCTGCATTTCTGATCGCGCTATGGCATATTGCCCGGCTTAACCGACGCGACATCTACAGGGATGTGCATGACAACAATCATCATCCGATATTTTGAGCAAATAAAGGATCCCGCTACATCGGCTATCACCTTGGCGCCGTTGGGGATGGAGACTCTAGAGTCCATCTCAGAAGTGCTTCTCCCTAGCGTTTCTGGTCACAAAGTATTCTGCATCAAAAAATTTACCGATGTCGCGAACTATCGATGGTACGTAGAAAGCGTCGCGCGACTTTCAGATCTCGGGGTAAAGCCTGCTGAATACGTTGTCACGCTCAGCAAGCTGTTTCAGAGCCATGGGGCCGAGGAGTATTTGCAGCAGACGCTAGCCAAAACCAAGCAAAGCCTACCTAGTTTGATCTATCCAAGCACGCTTGTAGAGGTCGAATACGGATTCATTCAAACGGTAGCTCGTGAAGACGGTGAGCTACGAACGAACAAGCGGTATTGCGATACTTTGCAAAAAGGCGAGATGCACAAGCGGCGCCTGGCAGTGGTTATCCGGGCCGCGCGGGGGGTCGTGCAAGTGGCCCCTGTCACGTCCGAAGCGCCTGCTGCAGGGGACAAGACTAGCTTTGAGCTTAGTAGGGACACACTCGACCAGTTAGCAACCTGGGGAGGAAGTGGCAAAAATAGCTGGGTTCTTACAGGGATGATCGAGACAGTATCCACGAGCAGAATCCTACCTCCGGTCTCCTTTTACACAGTCGGTCAGCGGCAGCGTACTGGGCGTAGCACCCATTACAAGTTGCGTCTGACGGCTGATGAAAAGCAAGAGCTGAAGACAAGCCTCGCTCACAGCGTAGGAATCACTGACTACCCTCAGGTGAAAGCTAGTCTTTTGGATGCTAAGGAGCAGTTGGCTGCTGTGCCCAAGACAACAGCAGATCTAGCAGCAGCCCTTGCAAAGAACGCTGCGCTGGAAGCCTTAGTGGGTGAGCTTCGTCTGGTAGAGGAGGTTGCGAAGGATTGGGCAAAAGGAATGGGGGACAATAGCCTCGCAGACCGCGTCGACGATTTGCGAAGGCTCTACGCTGAGATGGAGCGAGAAGTCCCGGTATCTGTAGCTGGCGGGTCTAGCGCCTAAGCACATTTGCTCTCCCTGTGACAATCTGATTGACACGCTCATCGATTGTCTTTTACTATTAACGAACTGGTGGGGATCGCTGGAGCAGTACCGGAACCTCGCGACAGCCTTCGGGCTATACTGCAGAAGAAAACGTAAGCAACGAACCGCCTTAGGGCGGTTTTTTGTTGTCCGCGATTTTCCCGAGGCCACGACTAGTCAGCACGCCTCCAATTTTTGCGCATGCGAGCTAAGCCACTATCACTAATGGCTATAGCATGTCTTTCTAAGCGGGTGGCTTGATCAGCTTTCTGCTCCTGCGAGCTTCCAAAGGTCATGCACGGTCGAACGGGGGATGCCCAGTCTCTCAACCGTCTCTTTTTGAGTAAGGCCTTGGCGTCTACATTCCTGGATAGCAGCCAGTTTCCTCTGTTTCTCACGGCTCTTGTTAGGAGCCTCACCTGCGACTTGCTCGGCTAGTAGTGAGAGACCGCCTCTTTCCTCAAACGCTGTAATCTCCGCTTGGACTCGCTCAATTACCTGCGAGACAGGAATTTGATCTCTGGCCGCGACGCTCAGAGCGACTAGGGTTGTGAGGTCTAGCTGAAGTGCAACTGACAGCTTCTCCAGCTTGCTGAGGGTGGGGGACGATTTTCCGTCCTCAAGCATCCAGATATACCGGGGAGCGGCGGTATCACCCAGATCTTGCTGTGAAAGACCTCTGACTGCCCTAGCGGATTTTAGGGCTGCGGCCAACCCTTTGTTCAACGACATAGGCATCCCTCGAAAAGGGAGGATGTAGCCATGTTGATGAATCCGGTACGACGGTATATATTTCATTAACCGGATTTAGCGGCGCGCAGCGATGATATTGCTTGTACCGCCAAGGTCGGTCTCGGCTCAGGTGGAGTAGGCCACCGATCAGGCCCAATGAGATTTGACGATATCCCTATATTGCCAGTCAGCTTCTTGCCTCTCCGATAAGACGTTGCTCTTTCGAACCAGAAGCTCAAGGTTTTCCAGAGTTCGCTGTCGGCCTCCGATGCCGGGGCGGCAGTGCGACTCGCAATGAACTACCTGGAATTAGCGAATGTTTTCAGTTCACGAATCCACTCATCGTGGCGGCGGAGAGCTGCTCGGTGATGGGTACCACAACTTCAGAGTTGCCGAATGGAATCTGACACGGCACTGGTATCACGTTGTGGTGAGGGAGGGGAGCGGCCAGTCCGCCTGGACGAAGGTTCTCATGCTTGGTGATGTCGCGGAGCTCGAAGAGATCGTTTCACCTCGCAATGATTATGAGCTGTTGGATGTCCAGATCATGGCGCCGCCATGGATGAATGGAACGGCAGGATGGTCGCTTGAACGGGTAACAAGCGTGGTGGTTGGTCACGACTCCCAAGGCATACAGATCACGCAGCACCACATCGAAGATCAAAAATCGTATTCCGACGTTCCGGGCAGGCTCATCGACGTCGGCTCCACAAAAGGGGTTCGGAAGCTTTTCTGAGCGGTCGAGCTGACGAGGCCGCCCCATCGAAATTCGCGCCACCGTGGCGCGCTGACCAGCTGTGTTTTCAAAATCAAGGATGTTGTTCTGTGGCTAAATTTTTTTACCGGGATTGTGTAATCACCGACGCCTTTCGTCCTACCGGCGAGGGGAAGGTATACACCGCGACCATTGATGGTCGTGAGATTAAAAAGCTGATCATGGAAAGGGAGGTCTATGACTACCTGATGGGTGTTGGGAAGGGGACGACTAACCGAGTTTGGTTCATGTCTTTCTTCAAGATCCTGACGGTCATTTCCATCAAGACTCAGGCCGGGGAGCGCCATTATCACAAGAACACGGCGTTCCATAAATTCTACGACCTCATCATTCGTCCACCGTGCTTTGGCTTTCTTGCCTGGCTTGCCGCATGGGCCGTATTGATCATTCCAGTCGCGCTCCTTTACCAAGGCAATGGGCGAGAAATCACCGAGCTCATGTATCCGCTGACGATCTATATCGGCGTCGCTGGGGGCATCTGCTGCTTCTACAAAATCCTAGTGATGCACGCCAAGATCGCGAACACGGATAGCTGGACTGAAGGAGACATCAATCCGTTCACCAAAGCTGTGAAACCGAAGTTTGGTTCTGCTCTCGGTGCTGCGAAGGACTAACTCGTTTCTACGGAAAGGCATAGGCGGGCGGTGCCCGAAGCCTCGAGCTTTTAGGCGAACCGTTGGTTGAGCGCCTAGTCGCCCCTGCGATTGTTCGCCACGTAAACGCCCGTGCTAACTGATTCAACCCAACATGTTTATCAATCAAGGATGTAGTTCTGTGGCCAAGTTTTTCTACGCAGATTGCGTGATCTCCGACATTCATCAACCAGGCTTTGTGGACGAGATCTACACGGCGTTGATCAACGGACGTGAGACCAAGAAACTGTGGCTCACCCGTGATTTCTATCGGTACCTGACCGGCGTAGGGAAGGGCACCACCAATCGGGTTTGGTTCGTAGTCTTGGGCGGCCTGCTGACCGTGATCGCGATGGAGAACTCTGCGGGTGAGCGTCTAACACGACCCAATCCTACGGGGCACATCTTCTTTGACGTGGTCATTCGCCCGCTGTGCCTCGGCTTCATCACGTGGATCGTCGCATGGGTTCCTGTGGCGATTTACTCTGCGGTGAAGACTGGCGATATGTTTGGGTATCCGGGTGCTTCTGTTGCATTGGGTGCCCTTGCAGCTCTGCTTCTCGGTGCCCATGCGCTGCGAACGCATACCAAGTTGGCGAACCCGAGCGCTTGGGAGCAAGGTGATCTGAGCCTCGTTACAAATGCTCTGAAACCTGAGTTCGGCTCTGCTCTCGCCGCGAAAAAAGAGTAGCGCTCGTGGCTGGTGGCTCGCCGTTAGGCAGGCTTTCGCCCGAATACTCGACTGATTTGAAGCAGTTGAGCAATCAGTACCTCGACCCACTGGCGAGACTCAACATGCCAACCGAACCCAACCTCGACGACCTCTTCGACGAACTTTGCAAGCCTCTCAAAGGCTCTGCTGAGTCGCAAGAAGCGCTCGTCGAAGCTGTGCAGCAACGCTTTCCTGGTAAAGGCTTCTGCCTTGTTCAGGCTTGGCGAGTTCTACGGGCTGATCTGAATGAGCGAGAGCTCGCGAAGGTCGCTGACGCCGGCCACCTGCCTTTATTCATGCAGTCTAATAGGGTCATCGTGGATAGCCGTGGACGCTTCCTGCCAGGTGACTCAGTGCGCTCGAGCATGGCAGTGTCTTTCAGCGATGGCGTGATGTTTGAAACCAAAAATACGGTGTACGTACTTATGGGCGATGGGCATGAAATGCTTGCCGATCTCAAAAGCATCTTTTCGTTTTTCTAAGCTGGTGAGCGCGGGTGAAACTGTTGGCGCGCCGGCGGAGGGCGGAGACTGGTAACGCGATTTCTGCACAGTAACAAGGCCAATGTTACTGTGCAGGATTCATGTTACTCCACCAGGTTCTCAGCTATTGGATTTGACTGTCATGGATGATCGGGAGGAGGGCATGCATTAAGTCTTTTGGACATCTACCCAAACGAAGTCGCGGCTCACGACCACATGATAGTTGGCATGATGCAGCGGCGAATCCGAGACATGGCCAAGGCGGATCTGCCACTGCAAACGCGAACTCTTCAGGTGCGTGGAGCTGCCCGCATACCTCTCAGAACCATGGCCGACTAGGTTAGGTTGGTACCAAGGGCCAGCAGCGGCTCGACCTGAGGGATGCTACGCCAGTGACTGGCTCAGGTTTGTCAGGCGCTGGAAGGAAACGCTTCGGCTTCTAGAGCATCTGCGGCAGAAAGTTGAGCAGTTAAGCGATAGTGAGGGGCGACCATGAACGAGTCTGAAGTTTTGAAACCTGCTGAACAGATTATCGTCCGTTGCCAGGATCATGAGGATGGCAGTGGCGATCTCATGATCGAGATTCCTCAGGTGGTGCTGGACACGATGGGCGTTGGTGTTGGGGAACAATTGATCGTCGAACGAAAAGGCGAACTGATCTCAATCATGCCTGTAAGATAGGAAGGTTGGTCAGTCTAAAGCGCAATTTGCAGTTTTCCCCTGAGCCACCGATGACGAGAAGGGGTGGTCTTGTTGAAGCCATTTCTAACGAGTCGAAAAACGTAGCCGTCTAATTAAGATTTGTTGAAGGACAAAAACAACAAATATCCGCATCTTCACGTGACGGCACCTCACAGCGTTCGTACCGATCAAAAATTCTTGTTTAGGTGGTAATGTCGTGCGCAATCGGCACCCCTCGCTGAAACCGGTCGTACTCCAAATGGTGTGTTGCCAGGTTTGAGTGGCTATTGACGAATTATCTGTTTGTGGTGAAAATCTCGAGAATTTTATCGTGATCTGGCAGCCATATGGACATGAAATCGCTCACTAGCGTATACGATGTTTTTACACCCACTACCCCAGCAAAAGCATCGTTTGTGGAGCGTGCTGAAGTAAACGATAAGTTAGTCGATGCTCTTCGAACGCCCGGCACGCAGTTAGTAGTGTATGGCTACTCCGGCTCAGGAAAGTCGACGTTGCTGCGCAACAAACTTCGGCAAGTTTACGAGCACGAGGTAATTACTCGATGTACCTCCTTGTTGAGTTTTGAACAACTGATGTTGAGTGCTTTTGATGACTTGAACGCCTATTATGTCTCGGAACACTTAGCTAAAAAAACTACGACTCTATCCGCGTCAGCTAAAGCAATATTTTCCGCCATCCAAAGCGAGGTGTCTCTCGCTAAGTCGTCTGCCTCAGAGGACTCAGCTAAGAAGGTAAGATTTATCCCGCCTCAGCTTACTGCTCAGAATCTTGCGAAGCTCATGGGCGAGGCTAATTGTTGCTGGGTCTTAGAGGATTTTCATAAGATTGAGGAGTCGGAGCGCACTAAGTTATCCCAAACCATGAAGGTTTTTATGGATATGGCTGATGACTACAAGGCGGTGAAGGTTATTGCAGTTGGAGCAGTTGATTCTGCAAGGCAGGTTGTTCAATATGATCCGGAGATGCGCACGCGCATTGCAGAAATTCATGTTCCGTTAATGGATCCGTATGAGCTACAAGGGATAATCATTCTAGGGGCCAAGCTTCTCAAGGTTGGCTTTAGTCCTTCGTTGACCAATAAAATAAGCCACTATGCAAACGGGCTTCCTGCGATCTGTCATGCATTATGTCTCGATGTGTGTTTGCAGAACGACATATTGATTGAAGTTGATAGGCCTGTTAATCTTAGCGCTGATGAGTTAGAATCTGCTTTAAAAAAATACCTTGGTAGATCCTCTGATACGCTGAAAATGGCTTTTGAAGCATCTTTAAAGCAGGATCGTAAAACAAAATATAATCATCCAAAGTTGATAATTCATGCATTGGCACAGCTTTCTCAGGACGGCGCTACCAAGGCGGAAATACTGAGAAAGATTAATAATGTTGAGACTGGTTATTCTTCTCGGAGTTTCACTAAGGCTATCGACAAGCTGTGTAATGCTCAACGTGTTCCGCTCGTCCGTTTTGATGAGAATTCCGGTAAGTATTCGTTTATCGATCCTTTGTACCGAGCCTTCGCCATGGCGCTGAATTCAAATGAGCCTAAGACCAAGTTCGATGTGGATATCAGCAATTTCATTCACGTTTTGGTAAGCGGGATTACTGGTATAAAAAAGTAGTTTTTGACTGCGCGCAACCTGTAGCCGTGCCAGCGGAGTGACTCGTTGATGGTATGCTCAGTTCAAGGAATTACCCTCTGATCGAAGAGGGGTCGGCATATTTATATTTGAAAGGAGTGGTTCGTGGAATCGCAGACTTCTTTTTTTGATCTGGGGAAGTGGCATGGGGCGATTATTTTCAGCGCCGCCGACTTTAAAGATTTCAAGAGTTATCTTGAAAACTCCAGTGCGGTGAATTTGCACCTTGCAGGCGTACGATTGATATCTGCAGACGACGATGGAAAACTTATCCATAGAAGTTTATCGGATGATTCGCTATCGGCTGCTTATTCTAGCAAATACAAAACATCTCTGAATGACTCACTAGTCACTCATGCAAACATGTTGCTTGTTATGGCTGGTGCGTATTTTGAGAATATAATTTTTGATTTCTTTCAGAATTACTTCATTCATAATCCTAATGCGCTTTATGATTTTGTAGGTGAGGAGGGGAACCGAGGTGGCATTAAGGTTTCCGAAATTTTCACATTCGATAGTATGAGGGATTTTGTCCGAGAGTTGGCGTCTCGTGGTGCAAAGAATGCTGGTTCAGGCTCTCCAGACGTCATTTTTAAGCGTGTATCTAAACTGACCAAAACTCCTGTTCCGACAGAGCTAACATCTAGGTTGAAAACGCTAATGTCTCAACGTAACACTATCGCTCATGAGGTGAGGCAGTACTCGCTGAGTCAGATAAATATTCCAGATGTTTTTGATACGTTAGAGCAAATGTTGAAATTTTTAGGAACGGTTTCGCGTGATCTAGGGCTCCCGCTCCATGATCCTGGGCATTTGTTATCCTAATTGATAACTCATTAAGTCGATGAATAAGGGCGGTTCCCTCATTTGGCGCTAGCGTGTTCGGTGTTAAACTGTAAACAGGCTATTGTGCGATGGCGACCCGGCCGAATTCCTTTATCTCGCTATTGAAGTGCGACTCATGGTCTAGGCTATCAACGCCGCAGTGAGTCGCGTCTTGAGTTATAAAGCTCGGTCGAAGTGCTTCTTCCTGATCTTCGTCCGCTCAGCAAGTCAACAGATGATCTGTTTATTTATTCGAAGCCTACGGCGACTGACAAAGTGATGAGAGGGTCAACTGGCTCCCGTTGGGCATGTCTTTCACGCCTAACCGTCTTACACAGAAACCCGGTGAGCTGCCACAAGCAGTATTCGCATAGCTCTTGTCGCCGAATGTCAGGTCGTGGTTAAAGGTAAGCTTGGCCACGCTTATGGATGGTTTAGCCTGTTCATTAAGATCAAATACAGCAAGGAGTCCTGTGGTGATGACCCATGGAACGATGAGCGCGTAGACTGCCACGTGGAAAGTGATCGAGTATGAAATTGTTTGTTTTGAATGTCAGGGTCGTCAACACCTTGGCGAAAGTAAAGCCGAGTTCAAGCACTTGCCAGGGGGCGCGACGATCCGTTTGCTCGAAGCGATTCGGTTATTCTAAGTCATGATGTGCGCTTATCTGACCAAGCGTTGTGTGCACACAAAGAGCGAGCACTTTGGCCGGGCTGCTACCCCGACCCCATGTCCAGTTTCAGTCTTCGCGGTCTAACTGTGGGGTAATGGGCTCAACCAAATGCGGCCCCTGATTCCGCACGTTGCCCACATCCTTGCCCACCTTGTACCACCGAAAATTCTGAGCTGGCCGGCAATGCTCAACCGCAATCTCAGCCGCACGCTCCGGTGACGTCCCAGGGTCTACCCACTCCCTCGCATGCTCAGGCGCAAGCACCAATGGCTTGCGATCATGAATGTCGACCATGCCTTGGTCGCTCGCTGCTGTGATGATGACAAAGCCATCGCGGTCATCCGGCTCAAGGCCTCCATGCACCTCAGCCAGGCCTGCGAAGAACATAGGTTTCTGCTCTTTCAAGGTGATGAAATAGGGCTGCTTCTTTTTGGGATCAACAGGATCCTTCACCCACTAGTACCAGCCGTTGGCGGGAGCCAGGACTCGGCCATTGGGCCAGAGCTGTTTAAAAAACTTCCCGCTCATGACGGTCTCGACCCTGGCGTTGATCGGATCAGATCGCTTGCCCTTGGCCCAGAACGGAGCCCATCCCCAGCGCACTTTGTCTACGCTCAGGCCTTCCTCTACAGGGCGGATGATTTCTACCCGCGTGGTCGGTGCGACGTTGTAGCGCTCGATGGGCCAGAGGTCGTAGCCATTGATCACCAGCTGCTTTGGAGCAAGCTCCTTGAGGTAGTGATCCATGGATTCGTAGATCGAGTAGCGTCCGCACATGATGTCACCTGTCGAATTTTCTCTCTTACGAGATTGACCGCAAGGCGAGGAGAACGTTAACTGTATATCCGTACAGTAACCCACAACAAGGCTTGCATCATGAGCATCACAATCCTCGGCCCACTGGAAAACGGCGGCGAAAAGCTTCCTCTTTACTCGTTCAAGGTGCCTGCAGGTTTCCCATCGCCTGCCGCCGACCACATTGAAAAGCATATCTCGCTGGATGAGCTTTTCGATGTCCGTGCACCTCATGTGTACTTGGTGAAGATCGAAGGCGACAGCATGCAGGGGGCGGGGATCTACAACGGCGACATGGTGATCGTTGACCGCAGCCTGTATGCCGAGCACGGTGACATCGTCATCGCAGCCCTCAACAGCGAGCCGGTCTGCAAGCGCCTGGACATGCACGGTAACTCGGTGATCCTGAGATCGGAGAACCCGAAGTACCCGCCTCGGCATGTCATGGAAGGCGACGAGTTGGTGATCTGGGGCGTTGTGAAATACAGCATCCGCGATCATGACAACGCCTGAGCCTGTCTTTGCCCTGATCGACTGCAACAGCTTTTATGCAAGCTGTGAGCGAGTCTTCAGGCCGGATCTTGCACGCACTCCCATTGTTGTTCTCTCCAACAACGATGGGTGTGTGATTGCCCGCTCATACGACGCGAAGCCTTTCGTGAAAATGGGCCAGCCGTACTTTCAGATCAAAGACCATCTGCGACGAAACGGCGTGGTTGCCTTCAGCAGCAACTACGCGCTGTACGGCGATATGAGCGAGCGCGTGATGACCATCATCGAGTCCATGGTGCCGGCGCTCGAGGTCTACAGCATTGATGAAGCGTTCGCAGATTTGACCGGCATTCCGGGCGACCTGACGGCCTTTGGCCGGAACATCCGCGCGACGATTTTCAAGCACACCGGCATCCCTGTCGGCGTCGGGATCGCTCGAACCAAGACCTTGGCCAAGCTTGCGAATCACACCGCAAAACGCTTGATCGATCAGACTGGCGGTGTGGTCGATCTTTGCGACCAGTTCAAATGCGATTGGACGCTGCGCAACACCCTGGTTGGGGAGGTGTGGGGTGTCGGTAAGCGGATGAAAGCGCACCTTGAAGTCATGGGGATCAAGACCGCGATGGACTTGGCCAAGGCCGATGCTTGGACGCTCAGGCAGAAATTCAGCGTGGTGATTGAGAAGACTGCTCGTGAGCTCGCTGGCACTCCATGCCTGGAGCTCGGAGAAGCTGATCCGCCCAAGCAGGAGATTTGCTGCAGCCGGATGTTTGGCAATCGCCTGACCGACATTGAGCCGATCAAAGAGGCCGTGGGCACGTATACCCAGCGGGCGGCGGAAAAGCTTCGGGCGCAAAACTCACTGTGCAAGAAAATCCGCGTGAGCATCCGTACGGGCATGTTCAACCCGGAGGAAGCGAAGTACGCCAACGGCGCGTTGGTCGAGCTGCCCTATCCCACCAACGATGTGCGACTGATGACCAAAGCTGCCACCGAGGCCGTAAATCGCCTTTACAGGCCCGGCTCCAAGTACAGCAAGGCCGAAGTACTTCTCCTCGATCTACGCCAGCCAGGCGAGTACACGGACGATCTGTTCGCGCATTCGCAGCCTGCTGTGGCTGACAAGGTTATGGGGGTTCTGGATGAGATCAATGGCCGCTGGGGAAGAGGTGTACTCCGTTTGGCTAGCGTCCCAGCGTCTCCGGGGTGGGCGATGCGCCGTGATCTCATGAGCAGAAGCTATACGACCAAGATCGATCAGCTTTGGACTGTTAGAGCGATATAGGAATAGGAACTTGAACAATTTGACCCAAAACCTTCGCAGAGACCTTCAAGGAGTCGCTGCGGATTTGAAATGGTCAGCAGTAGAGTTGGTTAGGATTGCCGACCGTTTGAGTCAGGCCGGTAACGAGCCCGATGCCCAGGCCCTCCACCGGATGATTAAGGTGTTTCAGGATGGAGAGGAGAAGGTGAGCACCATCGTTGATGGGATAAATGTCGGCGGAATCGTGCGATTGGATTCAGTTACTGCTTAGTCGGCGGGAGATCAAAGACGGCGATCATCCACGCGCCTTATCAAGAATCTGGTGCAGATCTGCCCATGGCTTCGAGGCTACCTCATCTTTGGCGGCACAGCTTGGATCATGAGGGAATGGTTCTTCGGCTTTCGAAATCGGTTGGCTCTGCATACAGCCAGTGCATGTCACTACTCCACCGATCAGTGCCCACTCTGCCGACCAGGCGATCATGCGTTGGTTGCCGTCCATGGTTGTGCTCCCTAAGTGGTTCCCTGACAACGAACCTACCCTTGGATCGACAACCTGTATACGCCCATATGAAGGGCCTCAAACGAGGGGTGCAGCACTCTGCGTCAGTGCGTGCTCAGCCTCACAATCATTCCGGTGCCTGCTTCCTTTGAATGCCGGCGCACTTTGTCTTCGGCCTCTTGAATCCCCTTGGCCAAATCAATCAGCACCATGGCCTCCTGATCTTGCCCTGCTTCAGCCAAGCGCACTGCCACCGATAACAGTGAAGTAGAAGAGCTTTTCAGAGTGACGGCGACTTCACGCATGCTTCGAATCAGCTCTGCGGTTGGGGCATTGGTGGGGGCGAGTTTGTTCACAAGTCTCGATTCCATGATTAGGGGAAAGCGTCCGACCGGAAAGGATATCGTCGCAAATGATCAAGGGTGAGGGATGGTCTATGATCGTGCGTCCTTCATGTACGGATATATCATCTGCCCGTACTGCGTAACCAAAAAACGCGTTTACTCAGTGATTGCGATTTCATCCCACCATCTCAGAAGTACTCCTCGGACAATATAATGAAATGTGTGAAGAGCAATAGGGGCATCGTCAGGAACCCATCGTCCGTTCAGAGTGGTCGTCGCCAGTGCAGTAATTGCTCGCTCTGCTGGCATGCGGTCTTCATGCCAATTATCAGGGCTTCTACACATTGGCGCTGGAAACGGTACGCCAGCATGTAGCGCTTTTGATCGAAGGTTATATACGGTATTAAGGATCTTCTTTAAGGACTGCCAAGTCCACTCTACCCTCATCCCCTCTAAGCTTGGACGATTGGGTGGGGGTGGGGGCATGAATTGCTCGCAGATCATCAGAAATTTTTTTGTGGCTCCAAACAACGCCTTCAAGTCCTCCGCAGCAGCTCCAAGCAGCTCGCTACCTCCGGCGCTTTCCAACAGCTCGGCCAGTTTGGGTTTGAGCTCTTTCAAGTTTTCAGCGGGTGTGCCTGATTGTGTGTGACGGGCGTTCGCCGCTATTTCCAATGACGAAATGAAAAGAAGCCAAGCCATATGGGGCTCCGATTCGGATATCCACAGTGCATCTTGGTAGGCTCGCGCGGCACGCACAAGCTCGATATACAACCCTGCCTTTAGCTTCGGAATGCTCTCCAAACGTGGCCGTAATTCATCGACGGACACGTACTCGGGCATGGGCATAATCGGCTTCCTGAGACCTAAGCTTATGCTAGGCGCAGGGCTCCATCGGTGTGCATTGAATCTGCCATAGGGATCGCTTCCGTCAAATCTGCGGTTTGCGTCGCCTGATTTTAGGCGTATTCCAAGGCCAAGCGATATCAGTGCTGTGATCTCCTCAGCTAGGTGGCCTCCGTGATAAAGCTCAGTATTCGTTTTTAGATCATTTAAGCCCTGTCTATGAAAGTCGAGGTCATCGAATATAAACGTTCGTAAGGTCAATACGACCTCGCCGCTTTTAACAGTATCAAACGGTACAGCATTAAGAATCTGATACGGGCCGAGATCGCTCGCGAGCTCACCAGTAATTTTAACGTCAGAGTACAAGGGGTACTCAAATCCACCAAAACAGACTCTTTCCTCTGCGGTCTCGGCTTTGTTAAATTTGATCCAGTTTGATTGGGATGGCAACCGACGCTCTGATTCTGGTCGTGCTTCTGTCTCGTTATTCATCTGATGCACCGGAGTTTGATCCGATTCTAAAATCGGCCATAGGGTATGGGTGAAGAACTTGCTACGCCCTCAATCTGATGGATTCGATATCTCCATCGTCCAAGTCAAACCACTCGCCATTTATTCGCTTACTGGCGAAGCGCTGGTGATACCGAGCCTCCGCTGAATGACAGTCTTCGAACCAGGCAACCAGTGGAATTGTGTAGATGAATGGGAGCTTCACGCCAAATGCTCGCATACGATTTGGAACGTTACGCGTCCGGCCCACCTTGTAGCCATAAGCGGATTTCAGGAGGTACACAACCCCTGACCTTGCGCCTTCGTATGGTTCGCCCACTACCTCTACGGGGTTGAGTCGCTGGGGGGCAACCCCATTTACGCGACTCTTCGAGCTGACTTTTGGGGTATCCGCCATTGTGGCGTGGTCGCGAAGCTGTAAGTCTGGAAAGTGGCTATTCCACAGTTCGTGAAGCCCATAGTCGGTAATTTTCTTCGGGGCAAAAGCAAAAGCCCCGTTTTTCCACCTACCTCTGCCAGTACCTGTATCGACCCATATCTCTGCAGATGTCGGTTTCCATTCGATTTGGCACGTTGAGCCTGACGTTGAGATGACCACTCCGATCCATCGAAGGATCCCTGTCTGAGAGGCTTCGTCGTAGGCGGCGATGGTTATGCCGTGACCCTTGGCTGGTGGTGACTTGTGGCTTGCTAGGTCGGCTGGTAGGAGAAAAGAAAAATCTGGTTGAGAGATTTCAATGTCTAGCTGGCAGGCAACTCGCCAATATTTTGCCGGGGTCAGCATTCCGTGCTCTCCATGTTCGAGACGGCAGATGCTAACGCATTTGTCGCGTCCATGGTCGAGGGCACTACGTTGTTGTTAGTAACCAGCGGGAGTATTTGCTTAAAGGCACCTAGCGGCCCGAGGGGACGCTAGGTTTTGGAGTGAAGGGAGTAGAGGAAAGGATTAAGCGGGTCGTGCCACCAATGCCTCTGATGCCAATTGCTCAGCCGGAATCATCGGCTTCCTGGTCATGCTCAGAATCACAATCGCACCAGTTACCAGCAATCCACCTGCAATGGCGAACGCCCAGTTGTAGCTGCCCGTTTCGTTGATGACATAGCCAGTCACAACGGGAGCCAACATGCCGAATATGTTCCCACCCACCACGACGAAAGCCATCGCCCGGCCTACATCGCCCGAGCTTGGGAGCATGTCGTTGAGCAATGAGAAGTTCAGCGATGTTGTCGAAGCAATGCCTGCCAAGGTGAGGGAGAAAATAAGTACCAGGAGGGTGATGTTGTCGGCGAACGGGATCAGCAGAATGCAGCTTGCAACCAGCATGGTCAGCGCGATGACGTTGCGACGTTTGCCCGACGCAGCGCCGCTGCCGTTTTTCAGGTACTGGTCACTGAGCTTGCCGATCACGATGCATAACACCACGGCGGCAGCATAGGGAATGGCCGTGAACAGGCCGCTCTTGGCGATGGTCAGGTGCCGCACTTCCTGCAGGTAGCTAGGCAGCCAGGTCAGGAACAGGTACTGGGTGTAGACGTTGCAGCCCTGAGCGATGGCTAGGCCCCAGAGGGTTGGCGTCTTCAGCAGCTTTTTGAGCCCATAGGCGGTAGTGGAGGTGTTACCTGCCGAGCTGGTAGCGCGAGTGGCGACGATGTGTTCGCGTTCTTCTTTCGCCAGCCATTTCACCTGATCAGGTTTGTCGTAGAAGAAGTACCAGGCCACTAGCCAGACAAAGCCAATGGCACCTGCAATCACGAACGACATGCGCCACCCGAATGCTGCCACCAGTGTAGCCAGCACGACTGAGCAAATGGCTGGGCCTGCATAGGAGCCACTGTTGAAGATGGCGGTGATGGTGCCGCGTTCGGTGTTTGGAATCCATTCACGGATGACCTTTGCCCCCACTGGGTTGCTGACGGATTCACCAGCGCCCATGATTAGGCGTGCAGTCAGCAGGCTGGCGAAGCTGGAGGCGGCTCCGGTCAGAGCTGTAGCCAGAGACCAGATAAAAATACCCAGGCCACCGACGCGTTTGACGCCGTATTTGTCGATCAGCAGGCCGACTGGAATCAGGAACAGCGCGTAGCTCCAGATGAAGGACGAGAACAGGTAGCCCATCCCGACTGATGTGAGGTGAAACTCCTCTGCGATGGGTTTGGCTGCGATGGAAAGCGCGATGCGATCCATGTAGTTAATCATGGCCAAGGAGAATAGGAAGACGGCTATCCAGCCTCTACGGTATGACATGTATTCACCATTATTTTGATTGTGCGGTGTGCGTGTTCCGAGCTTCGTGCATGGATTGTGTTCAGGCGGGCACGCATGCGGGAGCTCGTTTCTCTTGTTGAGGTAAAAGTGAACTTTGTAACGATATAAGTCAATCTGTGTTTTGTGAAAAGCAGATGAAGCCGACGACTAGCTTGAGGTGTCGGGGGCAATCAGACAGGCAGGAAAAAGCGCACACGACCTGGACGGATCGCGTGACGGCTCTGGAGGGGGATCGGTAAGACTTATGCGAAGAGAGCGGGGTCGACTTTGTGGCGTCTTGCTTGTTCCAGATGGCGTCGCATCTGATCTGCAGCTGCCAATCGGTCGCCTCGCTCTAGGCAATCAAGAATCGCGAGGTGCTCCTCGGCTTGGCCCTTACGCGGAGTACGAGAACTGGCTTGGCGGTATTCAACAAGGCGTCGCAGTTGGTCAAGACGACGTACGGTTTGCTGCAGGAAGCGGTTTCCGGAACAAGCAGCCAAGGTCTCATGGAATTGAGAGTTAGCTTCGAAAAGCTCCTGAGGCGTCATGGTCAGATAACCGCCGTTGGCAATGAATTCCTGCTGACGACGACAGGCAGCCAAGGTCTCGCGGTCAATCTGAAAGGTGGGTGACAGAATCCCTGACGGCTCAATGGTCGCCCGGAAAGAATAACTTTCTTCATAGGCCTCGACAGAGTCGATCATCGGGAGCAGACGCCAACCCTGTCCAGCACGCTGTTCGACCCAGCCTTCTTGCTGAATACGGGACAGTACAGCTCGCAGCGCCGCCCTGGAGACGTCAAACTGGCGCATGAACTCGATTTCAGTAAACAGCTCGGGAAGCTGCCTGCTGAGTCGAAGCTCTGCAAACTTGAGGTAAAGAGGATCGTCGCTGTTCTCCATAACCTCAGAAACCAGGTCGCCCAGATCATCGCTCGCGCGAGCTAGAAAAAAGCCCCGGTTGCGGTCGTAGGTCAGCATTCCTTTTTCGACCAGATGACCCATGGCGAATTTGACCGGCGTGCGCGACACGTTGAGTGCCGTAGCCAGTTGGGATTCGACCAAGTGATGACCAATAGCGAAGCGCTCCCTACGGACGTGAGAAACGATGTCACGCGCAATGCGTGCTTGCAGAGGGCTTAAAGGCATTGGATCGGGAACCAGAAAGAGCTGAACCAGAGGGCTACCATTCTAACGCGTCATTTAATGTAGCGGCAGAGACCATTTCTGATCTCTGCCAAGGTGCTGTGCGGCGCAGATACTTGCTTAGCGAACCTGATAGAGCGGGAACGCACCGAACAGTAAGCCGCCAACCAGCAGTCCGAAGCTTGCCAAAATGGCCCATTTTAGTGCAAAGCGTTGGTGGTCGCCCAAGTCCACTTTGGCCAAGGCCACCAGCAGATACAGTGAAGGCACCAGTGGGCTCAGGAGGTGTACTGGTTGTCCAACGACCGAGGCGCGAGCAATCTCCAATGGAGTAATACCGTACTGAGTAGCGGTTTGAGCAATGACTGGCAGGATCCCGAAGTAGAAGGCATCGTTCGACATAAAGAAGGTGAACGGCATGCTGACCAGGGCAGTGAATACCGCGAGGAACGGCCCAAAGCTTGGAGGAATGACGTACAGCAAACTCTTGGCCATCGAGTCCACCATACCAGTGCCCGACAGGATTCCCGTGAAAATGCCTGCAGCGAATATCACAGCGGTCACTGCCAGAACGTTAGCGGCGTGAGCGCCAATTCGTGCTTTCTGATCCTCGATCTTCGGGTAATTGAGCATGAGCGCGATTGCAAATCCGACCATGAACAGTATTTGAATTGGCATTGCGCCCAAGATTAGGCAGGTGATCAGGGTGAGAGTGAGGATCAGGTTTGGCCAAAACATCTTGGGCCGGCGATTCCCGTCACACTCTTCGGCAGACCCATTGCCCAGTGCCATTGGGCTGTTGTGAATGTCATCCAGATGAATGATGCCCAGGCGAGCGCGCTCCTTTCGTCCCAGAATCACTGCGGTAAACACTAGGCAGGCGGCGCCGATCAGCATCCCTGGAATCATTGGCACGAAGATGTCCATTGCATCGACATGAAGTGCTGCCGCTGCGCGGGCGGTAGGCCCGCCCCATGGTGAGATATTCATGATCCCGCTGGCGATGTTGACCAGGCATGTCATGCCCAGAACGCTCATGCCTAAACGTTGATACAGCGGCAGAAAGGCGGCGCACGCAATCATGTAGGTGGTGGAGCTGTCGCCGTCCAATGACACCAACATGGTCAGCACTGCGGTACCGACTAATACCTTCTGAGGATCGCCTTTCACCAGCTTCAAGATGAAGCGCACCAGACCGTCAAACAGGCCTGCGTCAATCATGATCCCGAAGTACAGGATCGAGAAGGTCAGCATGACACCCGTAGGGGCCAGCGTTTTCACGCCGTCGAGCATCATCCCGCCCAAACCGGCGTAGTGCCCACCAATCAGTGCGAACAGGATGGGGATCAGGATCAGAGCGATCAACGCCGAGAGGCGCTTGGTCATGATCAGGTACATGAAACAGATGACCATTGAAAAGCCGAGGATTGTCAGCACGGTCGAACTCCCTTTTTTCTTGAATTTGTAGGGCGCCTGTCAGCCTGACGGCTGCAAGGTAGCCGGCGTGATTCAGGTCGAGACAGGCTCGATACGGATGGGAGGGCGAACGGAGTTTGAGCGCGAGAGCTGGATCATGAAGGGCCTCAATTTTCTTATGTTTATTTTTCTACCGTACCTGACTGGAGCCATGTCGCCTTGGCGACCGGGAACAGTAGAACTCATCGGTTGGGTACGTCCGATCTCATTGGCTGAGTGAATCGGATGAATCAACATTGATCTATATCGATACAAAGTGCAATATGCGCCTCACAAAAACATTGCCTGTACAGCCTGTGAGGATTAGCCAATGCCTAAGTCAATGGGTCAAACCGTTTCCGCCAATGGAATCGAGTACCGTGTCAGCGACATTCGTGGGGTCGTGACTGACCTGGGCGGTGATTACGTGAAGCTGCCCTACAGCTTGCGAATCCTCGCCGAGAACGTTTTGCGTGGAGAGGCTGAACCTGAAGCCGCACTCAAAGTCATCTGCGCCCGCTCCAAAGAATTCGATATTCCTTTCCGCCCAGCTCGCGTCGTCCTGCAGGATCTGCTCGGTACGCCGGCGCTGGTCGATCTCGCGGGGCTGCGTGATGCTGTTGCCGAGAAAGGTGGCAATCCACGCTTGGTCAACCCGGTTACCCCGACCCACCTAGTTGTGGATCATTCGCTCAACGTAGAGCGTTGGGGCGATGCCAGCGCACTCGCGGATAACGAAGCCATCGAGCGTGAACGCAACGCCGAACGTTTTCAGTTCTTGGACTGGTGCAACAAGGCGTTCAGCAACCTGTCGATCATTCCGTCGGGCAAGGGCATCCTTCACCAGATCAACCTGGAGCGCTTGACTACCGTTGTGGGTACCCAGCGTCGGGACGGCGAACTGTGGGCCTTCCCGGACACGTTGGTCGGTACTGACAGCCACACCACCATGATTAATGCCATTGGCGTGTTGGGCTGGGGTGTGGGTGGTATCGAGGCTGAAGCAGCGATGCTTGGTAAATCCCTGATGCTTCGTCTGCCCGAAATCGTCGGTGTGCGTCTGGAAGGCACCCTTCCTCAGGGCTACTTGGCAACAGACATCGCGCTGGCTCTGACTGAACAATTGCGCAAGGCTGGCGTGATCGGTTCGTTCCTCGAGTTCTTCGGCCCCGGTGTACCCCAGCTGTCGCTGGCCGACCGTGGCACCTTGTCCAACATGGCGCCCGAGTTTGGCGCGACCGCAGCGATGTTCGCGATTGATGATCGCACTCTGCACTACATGCGCATGACTGGTCGCGGTGGTCAGATCTCCGGCCTGACGGAGGCTTATGCTCGAGCTCAAGGCTTGTGGCATGACAGCCTTGGTGCTGCTGAGTACAACCGCGTCGTAACGCTGAATCTCAGCTCTGTGGCACGTTCGATTGCGGGGCCGAAGCAGCCACATCAGCGGATCGTATTGGGTCAAAAAGCTCCGGCCAGCAACCTACCAGTTGGCTTGGACAACGGCTCGGTTGTGCTCGCCGCTATCACTAGCTGCACCAACACTTCCAATCCGCGCGGTGTGATCGCTGCCGGCCTGGTTGCTCGAAACGCACGCAAACGTGGCTTGAAGCGTGCTCCTTGGGTCAAGACGTCCTTTGCCCCAGGCTCGATGGTTGTTTCTGATTACCTTGAGCGTTCCGGGCTCAACGAAGATCTCGACGCATTAGGTTTCAACCTGGTCGGCTATGGCTGCACCACCTGTAACGGTATGTCGGGGCCACTGCTGAGCCCAGAGATTGAAGAAGAGATCCGCACCCGTAAGCTTGAAACGGTTGCTGCGACCTCTGGCAACCGTAACTTTGAAGGCCGTGTTCACCCGTTGGCTCGCGAAGTATTCATCATGTCGCCGCCGCTGATCGTTGCCTATGCGATTGCGGGTACCTACCTCATTGATCCTGAGAAAGATGCGCTGGGCCTGGATGAGAATGGCGTACCTGTTTATCTGCACGAGCTGTGGCCAAGTGATGAGGAGCTGACTCGAATCGAAGCGGACAACCTCACCGCTGACCTGTTCGACAAGGCCTATGAGGACGTCCCACGCGAAGCTGGTCTAATTGCCAGCGACCTGCGCGCCGGTGTCAGCGATCAGTACGCATGGCAAGCGACCAGCACCTACATCCGCAAACCTCCGTATTGGAGCGATGCGGTGTCGGCCACTGACATCAGCAAAGACCTGAGCAACATGCGCGTCCTCGCCATGCTGTCGGACAACATCACCACCGACCACATTTCTCCATCGGGTGCGATCCTGCCGGAAAGTGATGCTGGCCAGTACCTGCAATCGCACGGTATCGCGGTGCCAGACTTCAACTCCTACGGCACACGTCGCGGCAACCACGAGGCCGCGCAGCGCGCCACCTTCGCCAGCCCGCGCCTGAAGAACGAGCTCCTCGAAGACAGTCGTGAAGGCCCATGGACGCTGCTGCTGCCTGAGAAAGAGGTCACCACGATCTTCCAGGCTGCCGAGATCTACGCAGATCGCAAGCAGTCCCTGATCGTTGTCGCCGGCAAAGAATATGGCAGTGGTTCGTCTCGTGACT
>Ga0157373_10000424_pt1 | contig 33838 bp, 30 predicted proteins | sample C65metaG_FD_113460 | JGI IMG/M metagenome (GOLD analysis project Ga0157373, IMG submission 113460) | Corn rhizosphere microbial communities from Kellogg Biological Station, Michigan, USA - C6-5 metaG | ecosystem: Host-associated > Plants > Roots > Rhizosphere > Soil | place: USA: Michigan... | reverse complement strand
CTGTCCTTCTTCCATCACCCGTTACAGGTTATCCCATATTCCACGTAAGTCATGGATCAAAGTTTCCAGTGTAGTTTCATGACTTTCTCTTCTGATCGCCTGTAGTGTTTCTGCCCAGATGATGGACCCGCCATCTTTAAGGTCATCCCTGTCTACAGAAGTAATGACACAGTGTTTCACCTGCATGAGTTTCACTGAATTGGCAACCCTGTTGGGTTCGTCTGTATCAACTGCCAGCGGGCGGCCCGTGGCTACTGCGCAAAACGAGCAGGAGCGTGTGCAGATGTTTCCAAGGATCATGAATGTTGCCGTTCCTGCACCCCAGCATTCGCCCATGTTCGGACAATTGCCGCTTTCGCAAATGGTGTGTAGTTTATGAGTGTCGACAAGACTGCGTACTTGTGCATATTCTTTACCAACAGGAAGCTTTACTCTAAGCCAATCTGGTTTACGTTGTACTGGGTTTTCTGAAACAACCGGAAGTGCGATCATGTTACAAAGTTAAGCAATAGGTTTGAATAGTTATAAAGATGAAATGTTTGAATGATGTAATGTTGTAAGAACGGAGATGCTGTAATGTTGTAGGAATCGAAAATTATATGAATCTTGTGTCATCAAAAAAATTGTTATGGCAACATCAAAAATAACTTATAATGGTGGTTTGAGGACTACCGCTGTGCATGAGCGTTCAGGTATAGAGATCATTACGGACGCTCCTGTTGACAATAAAGGAAAAGGCGCGGCTTTTTCACCAACGGATTTGCTGGCCACATCTCTTGGGAACTGTATGCTTACCATTGTGGGGATCGCAGCCAATGAACATGGCTTTAATATTGATGGAACGACCTGTGAGATTACAAAGATCATGGCAGAAAACCCAAGGAGGGTTACAGAGATCGTTGTTGAGTTTCAGCTTCCCTCAAATGATTACTCAGATAAGGTGAAGCAGATCATTGAGCGGTCTGCGCGGACTTGTCCCGTAGCCTATAGCATACACCCGGATATTAAACAAACGATTTCTTTTAATTACTAATGACTTCAGCGACTTCCTCTGCGGAGATGTCGCTGTGGGAGGCATCAAGAATGCAATCGCCATCCTTGATGAGGAGGATCTGAGGCGATTCATGATGCACCTGGAATGTTTCGGCTATTTGTGCGGATATCGCACGATAGCTGATCAGATCCAGAAAGTAGAGTGAGGTGTTTTCAGGGATGGCTTCCCAATCCATTTCAAACCTTCGTTTCGCCATCATGCTGACGGAACAGCGTGTACTGTGTTTGAAGATAAGGCTATAACCCGGTTTGTTTTTTATTTCGCTGATCTGCGAAGGATCATTAATCATTTTCCACTGCATCTGTATTCTCCTTTAATGTGATTTGCGGGCCTATCTTCTTCTTCTGCCTTCTGGATAAGAACTGTAAGCAGGGCAGATGCGGTTAGAACAGGCTTCCAACAACGCTATTGCAAAGAACACGCCAAGTAATAAGATCGCTACTTTTTTCATTTAAATAGATTTATCCGTACTAAATTACATCTTTTAACAAAACAATGCAAACATTGTTAGGCAGTTGCAGTAAGTTCAGCCATTTTTAAAGCGGTAATTGCGGCTTCGTCACCTTTATTTCCATGTTTACCACCTGCACGATCGATAGCCTGCTGAAGGTCGTTCGTGGTCAGTACTCCAAAAATAACGGGTTTACTGTGTTTCACGCTTACCTGTGTGATCCCGTTCGCCACGGCGTCGCAAATGAAGTCGAAATGTTTGGTGTCTCCCTGGATGACACATCCGAGGCAGATGACAGCATCAAGCTCCTTGTGTTTCTGCAAAAGGATGTCGGCTGCAGAAGTTAGCTCGAAACTTCCAGGAACCGCAATGGAAAGAATGTTTTCGGCAGCAACGCCATGTTTCAGTAAGGTTTCCAATGCGCCGTTATATAGTGCTCCTGTGATTTCTGCATTCCACTCTGCTACTGCGATGGCGAATTTATAACCTGCGCCATCAGGAACAGTGGTATGAGAAAAGTCGGATAGGTTTTTTAGTTGTGTTGCCATGCTGCAAATATAGGGAAAGGGTATAAAAAAAGGCTAGCAGTGATGCTAACCTTTGTCATAATATTTTTTAGTACTTATTTCACCTGTGCATTTGCACGGGCAATGTATTCGTCAATCATTGTGCCTTCCTGGCTTTCAGGATATTGTGTTTTGATCTTTGTATAAGCTTCTTCAGCAGACTTGTAGTCTCTAAGGTTTTCATAAACCAGTCCCAGTTTTTTCAGGAACAGTGGAGAGGTGAATTTGTTGCTTGACTTATCAGCCGCTTTTTTGTAATAGGTAGCAGCCTGTTTGAAATCTTTCAATTCGCTGTAGGCATCACCCAGCAGGCCAAGTGCCAGTGGATCTGCAACAGGGCTTCCTGTTTCAGAGTACTTACCCAATGCATCAACTGCTTTTCTGTAATCACCTTTGCGCAGGTAGATGCCACCAAGATAAAGGTTGGCAAGGTTCGCTGATTTGGTGTTGTCATACTCTTCGGCAATTTTCTCTAACCCAGGGTATCCACCATCGCCATTGATGGCTTTGTTGGCCAGAGAATCGGCGGTCAGAAATTGTTCTGCTCTGTACATTTTCGCCGAAGCTTCTAATGCTCTGTTCTTTAAATATACATTTTGGTACCAGAAGTAAATTCCAATTAGGGCAACGATTGCAACTCCAATGAATAAAAGGCTTTTTGAATTTTCTTCCAAAAAGGAACCCTTTCTTACCGGGTGGATGATTTCTTCTTTTTCTGTTGTCGACATTTTATTTAAAAAAATTAAGGATTGCAAAAATACATTTTTACATCAAAGTATCAACCTTTTTTAGGATTTTAAAGTAAAAATCTATGGCGATAGCGGAATCAGAACTGCCTGATGATGAATATTCTAGTGTTAGGGGCTATCCCTACGGAAAACAACCGTCTTTTCAGAATGAAATAAATCAGGCAGCGTCCCACCCAATTCACAATGCGAAACGGTAACTTTGTGGGATAATAGTTATGTGGCTAAAAAACATTACACTACTCAATTTTAAGAATTATTCAGACGCAAACATCAGTTTCTCAAAAACGGTGAATGCTTTTGTAGGAAACAATGGTGCCGGCAAAACCAATTTGCTGGATGCCATACATTACCTGTGTTTGTGTAAAGGCTATTTCAATCCTATTGACAGTCAGCAGATCAAAACTGCGGAGGACCTGTTCCTGATCCAGGGTGATTTTGACCGCAAGGAAAAGAATGAGAAAATTACCTGTGGCGTAAAGCGGAACCAGAAAAAACAGTTTAAAAGAAATAAAAAAGAGTACGACAAGCTGGCCAGTCATATTGGTCTGTTTCCATTGGTCATGATCTCTCCGTATGATACCAACCTGATCATGGAGGGGAGTGAGGAACGCCGTAAATTTATGGACAATGTCATCTCCCAGACCGACGGAAGTTACCTGGATGAGCTGATCTTTTACAATCGCCACCTGCAGAACAGGAATGCATTGCTGAAACAAATGGCGATCACCAGAAGTTACGACCCTTCATTGCTGGAGATCTACAATGACCAGCTGGTGGCTTCGGGCAATAAGATCTATGCCAAACGCCAGCAGTTTATGATGGAGTTTATCCCGCTTTTTGACGAATATTATCGCTTCCTGACAGAAGATAAAGAAGAGGTAAACCTTCAGTATCAGTCGCAATTGGCAGATGATTCATTTGAACAGCTGTTATTGCGGAGCATAGAAAAAGATAAGGTGCTGGAGCGCACGACCACAGGGATACACAAGGATGAGCTGGTTTTCACCATCCGGACTACCCCTTTGAAAAAGTTCGGCTCACAGGGGCAGCAGAAATCTTTTCTTATAGCGTTAAAGCTGGCTCAATATGCTTACCTTCAGCGGTACAAAGGGTTTAAGCCCTTACTGCTGCTGGACGATATTTTCGATAAACTGGATGAGTTCAGAATGCAGAAGCTGATGGAGATGGTGTCTCATGACGACTTCGGACAGATTTTTATTACAGACACTGGCAGAGAGCGGGTGATGGCGGTATTCCAGAAAATCCGGGTACCAATCACTTTGTTTGAGGTAGTTAACGGATCAATACAACATGCGTAAACCAAACGACATTACCTTAAAAGAAGGCATTGGAAAACTGCTGAATACCTATAAGCTCAAGGGAAAGTTTGACGAAACTTCCATCATTTTGTTGTGGCCGGAGCTGATGGGGAAAGCAATAGCAAACAGAACCACACAGATTTACATTTCGCAGGGTAAGCTCTTCGTAAGGCTGGAGTCGGCAGTGATCAAAAACGAGTTGTTAATGGTAAGAACCGGCATCATCCAAAAATTGAATGAACGCGCCGGTTCTGAAGTTGTCAAAGAGATTGTTTTTCTTTAATTCCTTTATCATCTCACTTAGCTTCTGCCACCGAAGATTTTGCTGATCAACCAGATGATCAGTGCCAGTACCAGTACAACAACGATGATACCGGTCCATACACCAGCTTTGAAAATGCCCTCTATGAGGTCGCAGCTGGCGAGGGTCGTGGTTAACAGTGCTATTAGTGCGAGCGGAAGATGTCTTTTTATCATGATCTGTATGTTTAGTTTAAGTAACAAACAATGGTCATAATAGTTTTACAGCCCTATTTTCCGTTGACCTTCAGCAGCTCTACTTCAAATATCAACGTGCTGTAAGGTGGAATGTCAGCGCCGGCGCCACGTTCACCGTAGGCAAGTTGGTAAGGGATGAAGAACCTGTATTTTGAACCTGCATTCATCAGCTGCATACCTTCAGTCCAGCCGGTAATCACCCTGTTCAAAGGAAGGGACAGCGGCTCATTTCTATCGTATGAGCTGTCGAACTGCTTGCCATTTAACAAGGTACCTTTATAGTGTGCCAAAACAGTATCTGTAGCTTTCGGTTTGACACCATTTCCAGGGCTGAGCACCAGGTATTGCAGGCCGCTGGCCGTCACTTGTACCCCCGGTTGTTTTTTGTTGTTCTCCAGAAAAGTTTTTCCCTCGTTGATGGTAGCCGAATATTTCAACTTGCTTTGTTCACGAAAGATGTTGCCTATCGCCGCCTGTGCTGCATCTTCTTTGATCAATGCTGGTTTTCCGGCGAAGGCATCCTTGATCCCTTTAATTAATAAGTCGTAGTTTAAAGTAGTCAGCCCGCTGTTTTTAAGGCTTCCCGCCATGCTGTTTCCAAAGGCATAACTTGCGGAGTCCATGGTGTTTTTAAAGGTAACAGGGCTGACAGCTGTTTTTGCTGCCGTAACTGGTTTTTTTGTGGTGGTTGTTTTTTTTGCCGTTGTGGTTTTCTTTGCTGTAGATTGCGCGAGTGCTGCGAATGTGCAGCAAGGCAGTAACAGGGTAATGAGTATTCGTTTCATGGTGTTAATTTTGCTGGAAAGGTACAAAGTATCTTTAAAAAAAATAAGCACCTCTGTCTGGGGTGCTTATTTTATATCTCTTTAAGTCGGGACTGATTAGAAACGCTCAGCAGCAGTAAAGAAGAAGTCTCCTTCAATTTGAGCATTCTCGTCGGAGTCAGAACCGTGAACCGCATTTGCATCAATAGATTTTGCGTATTTGTTACGGATGGTACCTTCAGCAGCTTCAGCAGGGTTAGTTGCACCGATCAGTTTTCTGAAATCTTCAATTGCATTGTCTTTTTCAAGAATCGCAGCAACGATAGGTCCTGAGGACATGAAGCTGACAAGATCTGCATAGAAAGGACGTTCTTTATGTACTGCATAGAACTGACCAGCAGTCTCCTCAGTAAGTTTAGTATATTTTAATGCAATGATTTTGAAACCAGCAGCAGTAATGTCGTTGATGATAGCGCCGATGTGTCCGTTTGCTACGGCATCTGGCTTGATCATTGTAAATGTTCTGTTTGTACTCATCGTAATTCAATTTTTTTTGCAAAATTACGTTTTATACTCCTAATATTAAAGCTCGAAATATAATAGGCTTCAATTAATTTAATCATTAGCTTTGCACCGAAAATTATGCTATCTGTTTCAGAAATAAAATCATTGCTGGCTACGCCGCAGAAAATTGTCATTACGACGCATCATAAGCCAGACGGTGATGCCATGGGTTCTTCTTTGGGGCTGTATGCCTATCTGATCCAGAAGGGGCATCATGTGAAAGTGATTACGCCTACCGACTATCCTTACTTCCTGCACTGGATGCCCAATAATTCTGATGTCATCATTTTTACTGAGGCACAGGAAGAGGCTGCAAAACTGGTGGCTGAAGCCTCGATGATCTTTTGTCTGGACTTCAATACCCTTAGCCGCATCAATGAACTGGGCGAGCTGGTGAGGGCTTCCTCAGCTTACAAGCTGATGATCGACCACCACCTGGAGCCTGAAGATTTTGACGATTACAGGCACTGGAGCATTAACGCCTGTGCTGCTGCGCAGCTGGTGTACGACTTTATTGTCAATGTACTGAAGGATGGAAGCTTCATGAACAAGGACATTGCCACCTGTTTATATACCGGTATCATGACCGATTCAGGTTCTTTCCGTTTTCCTTCTGCTGATGCTACAGTGTACCGGATTGCGGCCGACCTGATTGACTTTGGTGCAGAACACTGGAGAATTCACCAGCTGGTATACGATAATGCTACGGAAAACCGTTTGCGTTTTCTGGGGCATTGTTTAAGCGATAAACTGGAGATCTTAAGGGAGTCCAGAACGGCAATTATTACGGTAACTCAGGAGGAATTGCGGCGTTTTAATATCCAGACAGGTGATACTGAGGGGATTGTGAATTATGCGCTGTCGGTTAATGGGATAAAATTGGCTGCATTTATTATTGAGAGAACTGATAAAGTTAAATTATCTTTGCGCTCCACCGGCGACTTTCCTGCAAACGAAATTTGCAAAAAGTATTTTAATGGTGGCGGACATAGAAATGCGGCTGGTGGGTATTCTGATCAGAATCTGGCAGATACGGTAGCTACATTTAAACAACTGTTGACTGAGTATAAAACCCAGCTGTTGCAATAAGGGATTTCCCGGTGACAGATAAAGATTAAAAATAAATAAAAAACGATAAAAAATTAACAAACCACATGAAGAAAGGTATAGTAATTCTTTTCGCAGCTACACTTGGATTGGCTGCTTGTAACAACTACAAAAAAGGTCCGGGTGGCCTGTCTTACATCATTCACAAAGATGGTGGAAAAGAAAAAATCAAAGAAGGAGACATCATTAAACTGAACTTTATCCAGAAAAGTGATAAAGACTCTGTGATGTTCAATACCTGGGATATGGAAGCACCACAAGTGTTCCCTGTTGCTAAAAAGGTATATGCAGGTGATATGAATGATGTATTGACTTTGTTCGGAGAAGGTGATAGTGCAACTTTCAAACTGGATCTGGACACTGTTGCAAAATATTCAGGTCAGCCTAAACCAGCAGGTTCAAAAGATAAATTCCTTGTTTTCACCATTAAAGTGGAGAAAGTACTTGCCAAAGAAAAAGGTGAGGCGGATTCTACTTTCCAGAAAAAAGCAAGAGACTTTTTTGAAAAAGATTACAAAGCAAATGTGGAGCGTCTGAAAGGTGCAGAAGCAGGGAAAATCAGCAAATACATTGCCGACAATAACCTGAAAACTACCACTACAGCCTCTGGCTTGCAGTACATCATCAGCAAACCAGGTGATGCTCAGAAACCAGTATTGGGTGATACCATGATGGTAAACTATACAGGTAAGCTGACTACCAAAAAATCTGACGGTAAAGAAAATGTCTTTGATACCAGCGATGAGAAAGTAGCTAAAGAATCAGGTAAACACAATCCTATGGCAACTTATGGTCCCCGTCCAATTACTTTAGGCAGAGCAATCCCAGGATTTGACGAAGGTCTGAAACTGATCGGTAAAGGTGGAAAAATTACTCTGATTATCCCTTCTGTCCTTGCTTATGGCGAAGGTGGTATGCCTCAGGGTGGTATCAGTCCATTCTCACCATTGGTGTTTGAAGTGGAACTGAATGACATCAAAAAACCAACAGCAGCACCTGCGGCTCCTGCAGCGCCGGTTGCAACTGCTCCGGTAACAAAAAAATAAACAGCCATCCTTTTTTCGGAGAACTGAAATGATAAGGCCCCCGACCGCATTCTGCTGGTCGGGGGCTTTTTATTTGTCATGGTGCTTACAATGGTTTTGTTAACTTTGCTCATGCTTTTGACAGACACCCACACCCACTTATATTACGAAACAGATGCCGATCAGCTGGACGCAAAGATGCAGCGATGTTTAGATCAGCAGATTACACGCCTGTTTCTGCCGAATGTAGACCTGGCTTCTATTCCCATGATAGATGCGCTGGTTAACAAATATCCCGAAAATTGTTTTGCCATGGCAGGCTTGCACCCTTGCGACGTAAAGGAAGGGTTTGAGCTTGTTCTGGACGAAATTTGCGAGAGTATTGTCGACCGGAACATTTATGCCATTGGTGAAATTGGTATTGACCTGCACTGGGACAAAACAACACTGGACATTCAGAAAATAGCATTTGCCGAGCAGATTAAATGGGCGAAAGACCTTGATCTTCCGATCGTGATCCACTGCAGGGAGGCTTTCGACGAGGTCTTCGAAGTGCTGGAAAAAGAAAAAGACGATCAGCTCAGGGGGATTCTCCATTGTTTTACGGGTAATGCTGATCAGGCGCAACGGGCGATAGACCTCGGTTTTTATCTTGGTATCGGCGGGGTGGTGACCTACAAAAAGGCGGGCCTGGATGAAGTACTGCTGTCTGTCCCTTTGAATAAGCTGGTTCTGGAAACCGATTCCCCGTATCTGGCACCTGTCCCTTTTCGGGGGAAGCCCAATGAAAGCAGCTACCTGGTCCATGTTGCAGAGCGCGTTGCGGAGATCTATGGGACGAGTGTCGAAGAGGTGGCCGCAGTAACCACTGCAAATTCTATCCAAATATTTAACATTTAGTCAATGACCAAAATACTGATCATCTATACCGGAGGTACCATAGGCATGGTAAACGATCCCAAAACAGGTGTTTTAATTCCTTTCGATTTTAAGCAGATACAGCAGAATGTCCCGGAGCTGGCACGTTTGAACTATGATCTGGATGTTTATTCTTTTGATCCGATCCTGGACTCTTCCAACATGGACCCGCTGATCTGGGCAGATTTGGCAAAACTCATCCAGGAGAAGTATGAGGAGTTCGACGGCTTTGTGATCCTTCATGGTTCGGATACCATGTCGTTTACCGCCTCAGCCCTGAGCTTTATGTTGGAGAACCTGTCCAAGCCCATTGTGTTGACGGGTTCGCAGCTGCCTATCGGGGAGATCCGTACCGATGCAAAGGAGAACCTGATCACGGCACTGGAGATCGCGGCGACAAAAAAACAAGGGAAGGCTATGGTACCTGAGGTGTGCATCTACTTTGATTATCAGTTGTTTCGGGGAAACCGATCCATTAAATACAATTCCGAGAAGTTTGAAGCATTCCGGTCGCCCAACTATCCTATCCTTGCAGAGGCGGGTGTGAACCTTTCTTTTTATAAGAATTACATCTCCCGTCAGCCGGTAGAACCACTCAAGGTACATACCAACTTTAATGCAAATATTGGGGTGTTAAAGCTCTATCCGGGGATTTCGGTACAGGCGGTACACGCTATTACCAAATCCGGTGTGGACGCTATTGTGCTGGAGACTTTTGGTTCGGGAAATACCACTACCGCAACCTGGTTTCTCGAAAGCTTAAGGGAGGCCATTGCCAGCAATAAACTGATCATCGACATCACCCAATGCCAGCGGGGATCGGTAGCTCTTGGTAAATATGAGACCAGCAAGCAACTGCAGCAGATGGGCATCATCAGTGGTTATGACATGACTTTCGAGGCCACGGTGACGAAGCTCATGTACCTCATGGGACAGGGTTATTCAAATGCGGAAGTTGCCAGGTTCATGGAGCAGTCTATCCGTGGAGAGTTAACAGCTTAAGGTCAAAGTTCTGCAATACACCCGATAAGTTTTTTCTGCCTAGATTATAATCTTAAATTTGTGTATTCCTAATAGAGAAGATGAACATAGAGCAAATATATACCGGTTGTCTTGCTGAAGCAGCCTATTACATAGAAAGCAATGGAGAAGCGGCAATCATTGACCCCCTACGTGAAGTAGGGCCGTACTTAAAGCGTGCGGCGAAGGACAATGCAAAGATCAAGTATATTTTTGAAACCCATTTCCATGCCGATTTTGTATCGGGGCATATCGATCTTGCGGAGAAATCCGGCGCTGCGATTGTTTATGGGCCTACGGCGCAGACTTCCTTTGCTGCACACATCGCAAAAGATGCTGAGGTGTTCCATGTGGGGGCACTAACGATCACGGCACTCCATACACCAGGGCATACGCCTGAATCTACTACTTATCTTCTGAAAAACGAGTCGGGGAAAGACTACTGTATCTTTTCCGGGGATACGCTGTTTATCGGAGATGTAGGCCGGCCTGATCTGGCTCAGAAAGGTAGCCTGACGATGGAAGATATGGCCGGCACCTTATATGAGTCTCTACATAACAAAATTCTACCCCTGGCAGACGATGTATTGGTTTATCCCGCACATGGTGCTGGTTCCGCATGCGGCAAGAATATGAGTAAAGAGACTTTTGATACCCTCGGGCATCAGAAGGAAGTCAATTATGCCTTAAAGGCAAAAGATAAAGGGCAGTTTGTTAAAGAAGTTACCGATGGTATTTTACCTCCTCCGGCCTACTTTGCTCAAAATGCAGCGATGAATAAAAATGGTTATGAAAGTTTTGATGACGTCTATGAGAAGGGGTCGAAACCTTTGTCGCCGGCCGATTTCGAAGCTGTGGCCAACCTTAGCGGGGCCCTGATCCTGGATACCCGTGATCCCCAGGTTTTCGCAAAGGGATTTATTCCCTCATCCGTCAACATTGGTCTTAATGGTCAGTTTGCACCATGGGTGGGTGCATTGGTTGCAGATCTGAAGCAGCCCCTGTTGCTGATATGTGAGGCTGGGAAAGAAGAAGAGGCGATTACAAGACTGGCCCGTGTGGGATATGACAATACCATTGGTTACCTATCGGGGGGAATCGCTGCCTGGACCGAGGACGGCAGGGAACTGGATACCATCAGGTCGATTTCTGCACAGGAATTTGAGGAGGTACTGAATGCAAACACTGCGGTAAATGCCCTTGATGTGAGAAAACCGGGTGAATACGAAGCAGAGCACCTGGAACAAACCTTGACACGTCCTTTGGATTATATCAATGAATGGACGAACGAAATAGACCATCATGGAACATACTATATCCATTGTGCGGGAGGTTACCGTTCAATGATTGCAGCTTCAATCCTCAAAGCCCGCGGTGTGGAAAATGTGGTGGACATTGCCGGGGGATATGGTGCCATCAAGGCTACAGGTTTAAAGCGCACGGATTTCGCGTGTCCATCTAAAGCCATGAGCAGGTAATGATGATGGAAGAATACGATGTGCTCATCATCGGCGCAGGGCCTATAGGCATGGCCTGCGCGATTGAAGCCAAGCGTGCGGGACTGAGTTATGTTATTGTGGAGAAGGGGGCACTGGTGAATAGCCTGTATAACTATCCCGTATTTATGACTTTCTTTTCTACGTCCCAGCGACTGGAGATTGGTGGAGTTCCTTTTGTCAGCATCAATCCGAAGCCAAACAGAAATGAGGCTGTAGAATACTACCGTAGAGTAGCTGAAAAATTTTCACTCAACCTGCACCTGTTTGAACGTGTAGAAAAGGTGGAGAAAAACGCAGCAGGTAATTTTGAAGTTCAGACCTCCAAAACCAGATACCGCTCCAGGTATGTAATCATCTCTACCGGCTTTTACGATATTCCCGTGATGATGAACATCCCGGGGGAGTCCTTGCAAAAGGTTACCCATTATTATAAAGACCCGCACCTTTACGCCTTTCAGAATGTAGTTGTGGTGGGGGCGAACAACTCAGCTATAGATGCCGCACTGGAAACTTATCGCAAGGGTGCAAATGTAACCCTCGTCATACGTGGCGGGGAGATTGGCAGTTATGTGAAATATTGGGTGAGACCGGATATCGAAAACAGGATTGCTGCGGGAGAGATCAAAGTCCATTTCCATTCAGAGCTGATTGCTGTAGAGGAAACTGCGGTACACCTTAGAACGCCGGATGGTGACCTACGCCTTCCAAATGATTTTGTGATTGCCATGACCGGTTACCAACCGGACTTTGAGATGCTGAACAGGCTTGGTGTGAGGCGGACGGATGACCAGCGGCCCACATACAATCCTGAAACTATGGAGACCAATATGGAGGGGCTCTACCTCGCTGGTGTTGTCTGTGGTGGAATGGACACTCACAAGTGGTACATTGAGAACAGCCGCGTCCATGCGGAGCAGATATTTGCAGACATCAATAACAAGAAAACTTATCAATAACTTGTGCATTCATAGATATTTAATTTATGTTTGCACACATATTTTTTCACCTGAATGCCGGGAATAAATCAAATAAAAGAACCCATAGCTGCCGATATCTCCTCATTTGAAGAGAAGTTTAAGTCGTCGATGCACAGTGATGCCCCATTGCTGGACCGCATCACCCATTATATTGTGAAAAGAAAGGGTAAGCAGATCAGGCCAATGTTTGTATTCTTTGCGGCAAAGCTTTGCGGCGGGATCCTGGAGTCAACACACCGGGGAGCGGCATTGGTAGAGCTTTTACATACGGCCACACTTGTTCATGACGACGTGGTAGACAATGCTTATGAGCGTCGTGGTTTCTTTTCAATCAATGCTTTATGGAAGAACAAGATTGCGGTGCTGGTAGGTGATTATTTGCTGGCAAAGGGCTTGTTGCTTTCTGTTAACAACGGAGAATTTCGTTTGCTGCAGATTGTCTCGGAAGCGGTGAAGCAGATGAGCGAAGGCGAGTTGCTGCAAATAGAGAAGGTGAGGAGGATGGACATCAGTGAAGATTTATATTTTGATGTTATCCGCCAGAAGACTGCGTCGCTGATTGCTTCATGTTGTGCCTGCGGAGCGGCCTCGGCAGGTGCAGATGATGAAACTATTGAAAAGATGCGCCTCTTTGGAGAGAAGGTGGGCATTGCTTTTCAGATTAAGGACGATACATTTGACTTTGGTACTGACGATGTAGGAAAACCTTTAGGCATTGACATCAAAGAAAAGAAAGTCACACTTCCATTGATCTATGCATTGAACAGTTCCGATAAGGTGGAGAAAAAACGGATCATCAACCTGGTGAAGAACCATAATGATGAGCCTGCGAAGATTCAGCAGATCATCGACTTTGTCAATGCAAAAGAAGGTGTGCGTTATGCAAATGAAAGAATGGTGCAATATCAGCAGGAAGCGTTTGACATTCTCTATACTTTTGAACCGGGTCCGGCAAGAACGGGGCTTGAGCAGCTTGTAAGGTATACTACCGAGCGCAAAAAATAACATTACATCCTTATTGTTGCAGGAGTTCTGGCATTAAAAATTAGGACTGCTGATAAAAAAAGTGTTATTTTTCACAAAAATACCACCATGAAAGCCTTGTTTTTTGTTTTTTGCACTACATTCTGTTCGATTTTACACGCACAAGATCATTTTTTGACCGCATTTCGGCAGATTGACGATGAAGTCCAATCACATTCTGAAGCTTACCGGAATTTAAAAATTGCGACTGAAACCATTGGTCACCGTTTGACGGGCTCGGAGCATGGGGCGAAAGCTGAAGCCTATGCTTTTGATCTCCTGAAATCTTATGGTTATGATGTCCGTTATCAACCCTTCGAAGTGGAGAGCTGGAGCCGGTTGAGCAATGAAACAAAGGTTGGTGACAGTCCGGGCTCGCTAAGGAAGATTACATCAGTTACGCTTGCGCATTCGCCGGTAAAGGCGCAGGTGACAGCAGAGCTGGTTGATCTTGGCAACGGGTTGGAGTCGGACTACCAGCGGGATGCTGGAAAGGTCAAAGGCAAAATTGCGTTGGTTTATCTGGGGGTTCTTCCAGGCTCGCCAGAGCATACTCCTCAGCTTCACCGTTCGGAGAAGGCCGCTATTGCAACGAAATACGGTGCAGCGGGTATAGTCATCATCAATGGCGTTAAAGGAGGGGTATTACTCACCGGTACGGCATCTGTAACTGGCAAACTGATTCCTGTACCCGCTGTGTGTATTGGGTTAGAGAATGGTATGCGCCTGAAGGCTGCATTAAAGGATAAAGCCCAGTTTGCCAGTCTGAACATGACCAACTTTTCAGGAATGATCAAGGCGAGGAATGTGATTGCGACGATCAGGGGTAACACACTTCCTGAGGAAAAGATCGTTCTGGGTGGGCATCTGGATAGCTGGGACCTGGCTACGGGGGCAATAGACAATGGTATTGGGGCCTTTGCTATTATAGACATGGCACGGACATTTAAACAGCTTAACCTGAGTACTTCCAGAACACTTGAATTTGTGTTGTTTATGGGCGAGGAGCAGGGGCTGTTGGGATCAAAGGCTTACCTTACTGAAGCCCGTTCTAACCAGACATTGGATCAGCTCAAATTCATGCTGAATTATGACATGACCAATAATCCTAAGGGCTTCAGCAGCAGCAGAAAGGAAATGAAGGCGCTGTTTACCCAATGGGGTGCGCAAATTACCTCGCTGGACACGGGGTTTAACAATATATTTTATGCAGGTGCTGGACTCCACAGTGACCACCAGCCATTTTTATTGGAAGGCATTCCAACGGGGGGAGGTGCGGCTGCCGAATTGCCGAATCAGGCAGGTTTATATTATCACTCAAATGGCGATACTTTCCGGCTCGTGGATGAACAGGGCTTGAAAAACACAGTGAGGTTTAGCGCCATGCTAGCCTATGCGCTGGCCAATACGCCGGAGATTCCTGTAAGGAGGCAGTCGGAAGCGGCCTTGAAGATTTTTCTACAGGAGAATGATCTGGAAACACCGCTAAGGATTGCTGGCGAGTGGCGCTGGTAATCCTTAGCGGTGTGATTTCCTAGGTATTTTTTTCTTTTAACGCATTAATTCTGACAGAGAAATACATCAGGCTGGCAACAATGATGAACAGGCCGATACTGCCAAAAAGTAATGCCATGTCCTGCAGTTGGATGATGACATATATGAACCCGTAAAAGATACTCAGGATGGCGGCAAACAGAATGGCTGCCTTTTTATTGGAAAGGGTTCCGGCAATGAAAATGCTGATGAGCAGGATGGTTGCTGCCGAGGCAATAAGGTAGGCGATATTAAAGCCCAGTTGTTCTGTAAAGGAGAGGAGCAGGCAGTAGTAGATCGTCATGGCTGCGCCAATCAATGCATATTGCAGGAGGCCGACTGCTGTTTTCCGGAAGGTCTCCATGAAGAAGAGTGCAATAAAGCTCAGCAGTATAATGAGTATTGCATATTTGGCGGAGCGCATGGTTTTCTGATACTGGTCTACCGGCAGCAGAAACTTTACACCGAAGGCAGCCTTGTCCTTATTGTCTTTCAGGTTTGCCTGGTCACCAACCCATTGTTGGGGTAGGGGGCGGTTAAAGTTTGACATTTTCCATGACCCTGAGAAATTGTTGGTGCTGATGTTGCGTTGCTCAGGAAGGTAGTTGCCAGTAAAGCTGGGGTTGTTCCAGTCGCCTTTCATCGTTACATTTGTATTCTTACCTAAATGGAGGAAGTTGAGCTCCCCACTGCCGCTTAGGGCGAGCTCGTAGCTAAAGCTAAGCTTTGTATGCTGGGTGTCTGCACGGTTTAGTTGGGTGGCAAGCGACTGGGCAAATAAATTTTCTTCTGCAAAATCCGGTTCTGCAGCATAACTGGAATCACCCAGTTTTATGGAAGGGCTATTCTTCAGTCCTTTAAAATCTGTCAGACCTGCGATCACCTTGACCTTATCCCATAAGATCATCGCAGGCGCAATACCGGACTTTTTGAGTTCAAGCTCTGCGAAATTGCCATCGATGTGAATTTTGGTATTGTAGACGACAATGTCGAAGATGCCCCTTTTCAGTATTTGGGGAACAACTTCGGCCGTCATGTTCAATTGTTCTGGAAGCAGGTAGATGGTAGACAGTACTTCCTTAAAGCTGGTTTTTCCCGTAGCATCAGTGATCTTAGTAGTCATCTTATAAGGCAGCTGCATCACGGGGCCTTCGATCAGCTGCGGGCCGGACCATTTTTCGGCCACTTCAGCAGCGGCTTCTTTCTGTCGTTGGTCCCGCTCGGAAATCAGCGACTGGATCCAGGTGGATGGGATCAAAAGTATCAGGGTGAGGAATCCGATCATCAGGAGTTTAACCCCTGTAGATTCCTGTAATTGCGCAAAAACTGATTTGTGCGGTGTGGTTTGATGATCATGTGTTTCCATTATTTTGTTTTTAAGGTATATTTATGTGTTGTGTTTATTCTCTGACTGATAAAGGAGGAGGCGAGCAATTTTGCGGTAATGGTGTTCAGGTCTGATTCCCTGGCCGTATTCACATTTACCAGGTAAAAGGAGCTGTTCGAGACGCCGCTATGCCAGCGCCAGCTGAGCTGATTGATGGTCTTTAGAGATCCGTTATCAAACCACCAGGAAGCATAAATTTTTTCTTTTCCTTTTTGGAGCGTTCCCGTATAGACGGTAATGCCATTTATATTTTGCTCCCTGATGAAGCTGAACTCGTAACCGCTTCCTTTCCAGCAGATCATGGGATTATGTTCAGGCGCGTAGAAGGGAGTAGGCTTCAGGTAGATGAGTGCTTCATCGCTTTGAAGCTTGATCACATCGCCAACTTTGCTTTTCCCGAACCCGGTTAGCATGAGCTGCTGACCGTCAGTAGTATGGTTGTTGCCTTTTGGTTGAAACGCAAGGTATGACATGCTGATCAGGAAACCGATGTGCGTAAAAATCACGCGCAGGGAAATCTTCGGTTTGGCTTGAAGCATCAATGGTCTGCCCTGGATGCGCGTTGTAATAGGCTTTGTGAGCAACATCAAAGGCAGTATCACATAAATGCAAAGACAAAGTAAACCTGCGGTATCATGAAGCACTTGCCCCGGCATAATCCTGAAAAGGACAATCAGCACAATTCTAAAATAATTGGAGATCACATTCAGCAGGATAGTAATGCTGATCATGGTGATCAGCTGAATCAGAGAGAGAGTTTTTTCCACCTTTTTCTGGTAATGTGCTGCGATGAAAATACTGATCAGCAGTGAAAGATGCAACATATTCAGTCCTGCGCAGGCCTGGTCGATATAAAATTTATATCCTTTTAGGATGATGATGTTTCCAGAGGCTACTGCGGGCATTCCCGCAAAGGTCATGGTTTCGGCAACGCCGTTGCTTAACCATAACCTGAGTGGAAAGCTGAGCGCGTCACTAAAGAACTTAAAGATGGGGGAGATGATGACCATTGTAAGGAGCACAGCCAGGCTGAGCTTACCTACTAAGTTTTCGAATAGCAATAATGTTGTAAGGAGCAGCATAAAAAACAGGGTAGATCTTACCGGGACTGCTATAGCCAGCACACCGAAAAGTAATGCAGGTACAAGGAACCGGTTCGACAATGTTCCCTTTTCTATCTGGAGCATAAAAGGAAGCATCATCATGCCGATGAGAAAAGGAGTATCCCATATCAGATATCCCGGGACCAGTACAATGGAGATGACCATATAGCCACTGCAGATCATTGCCGCCAGGTATTTGATATCCGGAATGCGAATTGCTAATGTTTCCATAGGGTTTTAAGCTGGTTATGGTAGTCCGAACGGTATAAAAAATACCCCATGATGGTAGTGAACAGGATGATCAGTATCCACTCCTGCGGCTCAGGCGCAGCACCTGAAGATTGGATCGATGCATTTTTCAGGCTGTCCTTACTTTCATCGATACCAAAACGCTCGTAATCATCCTTTTTTTCAAGGACAATAAGACTGGAGACCGGAGAAACGATGAAAGCCTGGTCGGCTGTTTTTAGTAGATTGTCCTGAATATAATCCCGCTCAAAATAAGTTTTACCTACTTTTTTCAGAATGTCATTGTAGGCAAAAAGCCGGAGCAGGTGGTCTGGTGCGGTGCCTTTTTGCACAGCAGTCAGCTGTTCAATGGACATTCCCGATCCCGGGATATCCAGAACGTTGGATTGGGCTGTGGTTTCCAACCATTGCTGTTTTTGTAGCTGCTGAACTAATGTGTTGCAGCTCCCTTGCATATACCGGAAGCTGTTAAATTCCTTTAGTGTTTTCAAGTAAGGGCTCAATGATTCGCCAATGTTATAGAGATGAACGCGCTCAGCATTGATGAGGTAGGCCGAGCTACGCTTTTGAAAGGAGCTTCTTTCGAGGTCACCAAGATTGGGTGAGCGTTCATTGCTTTTGCTAATCAATAGTGATGTTCCCGGTGATGAGATTTTATAAAGCGGAAACAGGCTGAAGTTTCTGTTGAGGAGCATTTCATATTGTCGATCCAGGTTGTGCTCAGTTAAACGGATCAGCTGCTCATTATATACATAGACCTTCATCTTTTTGATTTCCGGCCAGAGTGCGTCCAGATCTTCTCGCGACCAGCTGCCATTGATGTCCAGGTAAACAGATTCGGGTTTAAACCCAACTTTAGAATTCATGCTTTTCCTCAACCTGTAGGATGAACCTGCGAAGGAAAAAGGTTGTGTGGAGATCGCTTCTTCGGCGAAGCTGATGTTCCATCGGTCCAGATAGTTTCCCTCCCGCTTATAGGTGCCATTTTCTTGTATTTTCAAATCTGTATCGAGGGCTTTAGGCGGATTGGAGAAGGTAAGCTGGATCACTTCAGAAGCGTTTGCCGGTGATGGCCCTTCAAACCAGGGATTTTCCATATATAGCCGGCCATTTTCAGCTTTAAGGGGACTAGTAACACCAATTCTGAACTTACGCTTTTCTTTTTTGTTACATGGAAATACTCTGACTGTAACAGTATTACCCTCCTGCCAGTGCAGCACAGATGGGTCCCTCGCCTCCACACCGACAATGGCCTTATAGGCGCTGTCTGCTTTTCCCTTTGTAGTCACCCTAGACTTTTCTTCCAGTCCATTGATCCATAGTGAAAGTGATGAGGCCACAGATCCCTCAGGAAGGTGGAAGGTATAAATGGCTTCCTCGTCTCTGGTCCATCTGGAGGTAGTTAGGTTTTCAATACTGATTGTTTTTTCAGTATATGCCATCCGGTATTCCGGGTAGACTTTAATGTTAGTCACCACATTGGAGGTTGCCAGATGGTCACCCGACCATAACCGCTCCTGTGCAAGATGCCGGGAGTTGTAAATGGATTTCAGGATCTTAATTCTGTCATCATCGCCAATACTGGCTGTACCGCAGAACACGCTGGCAATGACAACCAGTGGATCATGCTTCCTGGCTTCCTCAAATCCTGATCCTCCAATGTTTCCCCAAAACCAGTTGCCATTGCTTGTCGGAATGCTGTAAACAAGACCTGCTTTTAGAAATTTCTCTGTAATTAGGGTAGAGGGAAGTTCTTGTGCAATGGCGACCCATTCGGGCAATTCATTCTCTCTCAGTGTATAGTTGTTCTGGATACTTTTTACTCTACCATGGAGCTGGTTCCATTGACAAATGAAGGCAATAAGCAGTATTACAGGCAAACCAGCTCCTAGTGCGGCCATATATCCCAGGCCTGAGGTACTGCGTTGCATTCTCAGAATAAAGATCATGCTGACAATGAGCAGGAACAGCGGAATAAACACATGGAGAGAAACTCCGATAAGTATGGCTGACAATCCGCCGATGAGGTAAAAGGGGATCAGATAGACTGCGTAGTAACTGAACAGCAGCGTCGCAGCACCAAGCATAAATGCGAGAACGCCTTTGATGAATCTGGGCAGACGCTCGTGGAAGGTCGCAGCGATAAGGGCTAAAGAGGCAAGAAATACAGCCACTGAAAGCCATGGACCGGAGTTTTCAAAGATATTCATTTCTTTGTTCAGTGAGAAAGCACTGATAAACCAGAGTACCAGCATTAATGCGGTATGATGCAATGGTCCTTTAGCAAGCCGCCATCTGTATCTGGTTAGGGTTCTGGCCAGTACGGCAAAACTATATATGGCTGTAATCCCATAACAGATGATGAAGGAGTTGAATTCTGGATTTTTTATCGCTAACAGGTCATCGACAAAAAGAAAGGATGCTGAAACAATGATCGACATGATGCCTGTCCAGTGTAAGGTGTCTGCCCTAAAAGGGTCATCTTTTTTGATTAAAGGTTTCATTTTAATTGAATTAGGAGGTTAACTGTTGTATTTGAAAGTACTTTGTATTTCAAAGTGTAGGTGTAAAAAAAATTATTGTTTCTGTTGTCGAATTAAATTTTCAAGGGATTCCAGGTGTTTCAGAAAGGCTGTTCTGCCCTGATCCGACGCGGCATAGCTGGTATTTGGTTTTCGTCCCAGAAAAGACTTGTAAACAATGATATATTCCTCTTTTTCAAGCGCTTTTAAATGAGAAGCGAGGTTGCCGTCTGTGACATCCAGCAGCTCCTTCAGCGAGTTGAAATCGTAGTTTTCATTGGCCACAAGAATGCTCATCACCTGTAGTCGGATGCGGTTCTCAAAAGCTTTGTCAAAATGTTCTAATGCTGATTTCACCTGTCGTATTTAAAATGCATGATGGAACCGTAGATGATGTGCAGCAAGCCGAAGCCGATGGCCCAGAACACAATTCCGTAACCCGGATAAATTGCGGCTATGAGTCCGAGGATAATCTCCATGATGCCCAGCCACTTCACATCTTCAAAGGTATAATGGCTGGCCGCCACCAGCGCCAGGCCATAAAAGATCAGGCTTGCCGGAGCAATGATACCGTAGTAACCGCGAAACATCAGTATAAGCAGGAAACAACCTCCCGTTAATAAGGGGATGGACATGCTGAACAATAACTTTTTGCTGCTGGGATTCCAGACATTTTGGTTTTTGCGTGTCGCTTTGCGCAGTGTAAGCAATATTCCGGATCCCAATGAAAGTACCAGTACCGCCAGGGCAATAAAGAATAACCTGACAATAATCTCATCTTCAGAAATATAATTGTCTCTGTAGCTCAGTGTCAGGCGGTTGCCATACACCTGAATGTATCCCAGCCAGGCACCAACAAGCGCGTATATGCCGGCGAGTATTCCGGACAGGCCACTCAGTGATATGAATTTTGCTGAACGCTCCATCAGGTTTCTGATTGAGCTAAGTTCGGTATAGAGATCTTTGTCTTCCATAAAAGTACTTTGTATTTCAAAGTAAAGTATTAATAATTGAATTTGCAAGCAGAGATGCATTGAAAATGGAAAAATTTTGTTTAGCCGTTTTTGATGAGAATGCTTTCCAGCACGTTTGCGACGTCATCGCATTTATCGGTGGCCATTTCAAGTGTCTGCAGGATTTCTTTTTGTTTGATAAGCTCAATGGTGTCCATTTGTGATTCAAATAGATCAGCAAGTGTGTGGTGACAGATTTGATCTGCCTGGCTTTCACCTTTGTAGATCCTCAGGCACACTTCAGAGATCAGGCGTGCATTTCTGAAATTCCGGAGTTCCGCTAAGGCAAGGTTGAGGTCCTGGCACATTTCATTAAGTAGTTGTGCCATTCGGATCATGGGTTTGTTCAATTCCAGGATATGATAGAGATCAATATTGATGGCCGCGGTATGGATATGATCGGCAATTGCATATAATGAACTGATCAAAGAATGGATGTCTTCTCTGCTGAATGGAGTGATCATGCTGGTACTTAAGCCCAGGAATACCTTTGTACGGATCAGCGCCCCCGTATGTTCCATTCCTTCGATGTTTTTGATATGCTGCTTTCGAACTTCTTCATCAGTAGTGGTGAGCGCGAGTATAAGGGTTTCAGAAATGGCGACCAGATTCCCACCGCATTGCTCAAATAAAGGCTGGAACTTTTTATCCTTCGGAATGAAAATTTTGAAAAGGTTGTTCATGGCTGACTCGATATACACTCAAAAATATCAATCATAATATTAAGGGATGATGAAATTTCTGATAACAGATTTTCAGCTAATGATAAATCCAGATAAAAGTGACAAGCGGTTAAAGTAAGGTTAATAAAGTGTTAACGGTTTCTTAATGAGCTCGCATCGATCTTTGCAGCAAATTATCAAAGAGCATAAAATAGCATATGAATAAAATTTCTACTCATCATCTGCGAATGTCGAAGAGATCCATTGGTGTATTGTTTGCACTTGGATTGTTGTGTGTGCAGGTTCCGCAAATATTAGTAGCTGCGACGAAAACGTCATTTGAGCAACAGACAGTCCAGGGCAACATCAACATCAGGGGGGTGGTGCGCGACCAGGCTGACGGCAACCCGCTACCGGGTGTGACCATTTCCGACAAGACCCGTAAGGTGCTGGGGGTTACCAATAACGATGGTGTCTTTAACCTATCGGTGCCGCAAGGGGCCGAGCTAACTTTTAATATGCTGGGATATACCCTGCAGAAAAAAGCTTATCAGTCCGATCAAAAGGATGTCATCATCCTTATGAGCAGCAACACCAGTGACCTTGAAGAGGTTGTTGTCACTGCACTTGGCATCAAAAGAGAAGAAAAATCATTGGGATACTCTACCACAACAGTAAAAGGTGAGGATCTGACCAAAGCGCTGTCGAATAACTGGACGGATGCCTTATCTGGAAAAGTGGCGGGTTTAAACCTGGTGAGGTCTAATGGTGGCCCTGCGGGATCCAACAAAATCATCCTGCGCGGTGAGAATAACCTTACAGGAGCGAATGATGCACTTGTGGTGATTGACGGTGTGATCATTAACCAGGGAAGTGGTCGTGCCACTGGCTATGGAGGTTCCGGATACCTCAGTGATAATGATTCACCAGTAGATTATGGCAGTGGATTGGGAGATATCAATCCTGAAGATATCGAAAACGTCACCGTTTTAAAAGGCCCTGGTGCAGCTGCATTGTATGGTCAGCGTGGTGCAAATGGTGCCATCATTATCACGACCAAGTCGGGCCGCAAGCAAAAAGGAGTCGGTGTGACGCTTACCTCCAATACTGCTATTGAAAGCATCAACCGCTGGCCGGACCTCCAGTATGAATACGGACAGGGTGTTGATGGTGACAGTTATTATTCTTATAATGCTTCAGCAGACGGACCAAGCACACGGAGTACCAGTTCTGCATGGGGGCCGAAGTTTAACGGACAGGAGTATTTTCAGTATGATCCGGTTACCCACACTCAGTCTTCCGTGCGGACACCATGGGTGCCATATGTAAATGACTCGCGGAAGTTTTTTGATACCGGCCGTACATTTACCAATAGTGTTACATTAGATGGAGGAAATGAGAATACCTCTGCGAGGTTTTCTGCCACAAATGTGAACAACAAGTGGATTCTACCCAATACTGGATATGACCGTACCTCGGTTGCACTATCCATCAATCAGAAAGTAAATGATAAACTACAGATTGCTGCAAAGGTAAACTACAATAATAAGTCGAGCGACAATCTGCCATCGACGGGATATAACAACCAGTCGATCATGTACTGGTATCTGTTCTGGCAGCCAAGCGCCTCTATTGACTGGTTAAAAGATTACTGGTTGCCAGGTCAGGAAAACATTAAGCAAAGTTTTCCTTTCAGCAGTTACCCGGATAATCCATATCTGATCTCCAATGAGATGTTGAATGCATCCAACAGGGATGGGATTACAGGAAATATCCAGGCAACCTATCATTTCACGAAAGACTTAAGCCTGATGGTGAGAACCGCGCTTGATCAGTCGCAGGACAAACGCACACAGCAGAAACCTTACGATACTGAGCGTTTCAGAAAAGGGATGTTCCGTACGCAGAACATCTTTTCGAAGGAGATGAACAGCGATTGGTTGTTACGTTATTCAAAAAAAGTCAAAAAGGATTTTGATGTATCTGCATCGGTTGGGGGAAGCACATTGAAAAATACTTACACAAAGGACGAACTCCGTGCCGATTCACTGGCTTATGCAGGGGTTTATTCGCTGGCGAATGCTGCGGGGGTCACTGTTCCTTTCCCTTATAGGAGTAAGTATGTGATCAATAGTTTATATGGCTTATTTACGGCCAGCTATAAAGACTACCTCTTCCTCGATGTAACAGGCAGAAATGACTGGAGTAGTATCCTGGCCAGTCCGCTGAGCACTTCCAATGTGTCCTTTTTCTATCCTTCGGCAAATGCCAGCTTCCTGCTGTCGGAAGTGCTGAAGATGCCAAAGGCCATTTCTTTTGCCAAGATCAGGGCTTCGGTAGCGGGAGTAGGCAGTGGAGAAAATGAGGCTTACCGTACCTCTGTTTTTTACAACTCGATACCTAATTTTCCGGGTGGCCTGGCCAACCCGACTCAGCGTGCAAACCCCAATTTGAAACCTCTCCTTACTACGAGTTATGAGGTTGGTGCAGATGTACGTTTGTTTGATAGCAGAATTGGTATTGACATCGCACTATATAAAGGGAACACCAAGAATCAAATCCTTTCCTCAGTGGTAGATGCATCGTCCGGATACAGAACGGTCGTAGTAAATGCCGGTCTTGTGCGCAACCAAGGGATTGAGATCGCAGCGAATGGTACGCCTCTGAAAACTAAGACAGGCCTGAACTGGAACATCTATACCACCTTTGCTGCAAACAGCAACAAGATTGTAGAGCTGACCTCGGATCTGGGAGAAATGATCCTGCAGAATGGTCCCGGCAGCCGCGGTGCCATTATTGCACGTCCTGGGGGCAGCATGGGGGACCTTTATGGGCGGGGCTATGAGCGTGCACCTGATGGGCAGATCATTTACGATCAAAACGGATCTCCGGTGATCAGCACTGAAATGAAATATATCGGAAATACCAATCCAGCGTGGAAAGCCAGTATAGGCAATAACTTTAAATATAAGGACTTCTCGTTCAGCTTCCTGTTCGACTCTCAGTATGGAGCTGAAGCCTATTCTCTTTCTGCTGCTGTACTTGCCGAACAAGGAAAAACGGTAAACACGCTGCCGGGTAGATACAATGGAATTATCGGTAAGGGAGTACAAAGAAATACAGACGGTTCCTTCCGGCCGAACGACATCATTTCGAGGGATGCATGGACTTACTATACCGCGCATTATGGAAGGGACAATGTCGAGGGAACCACTTATTCCACCGACTATATTAAATTGAGGGAAGCACGGTTCGACTACACCCTTCCGGGAAAGTATGCCAGCCGTCTGGGACTGCAGAGAGTGACAGTTGGGGTATTCGGGCGGGATCTGCTGACCATCACCAAATGGCCGGTATTTGATCCTGAGTTTGGAACCCTGGATGGTGCCAACATCAATAAAGGATTTGAGTATGGACAGTTTCCCTCAACCAGGTCATTCGGGTTAAACGTTACAGTAGGTTTATAGTCAGGTTTAAAATTATACGCAGAATGAAAAAGAACTTTAATCAAAACATAACCAGCGCTATCCTTTTAAGTTTGGCGATCACGATGGGATCCTGTACGAAGGATTTCAAAGAACTCAATACCAATCCAAATGCAATTGCCTATGCGACTCCACAATCATTACTGGCCCCGGCACTAACCGAAATGGTGTCCGCAAATATGAACCGCAGTCAGCGTGTCAACAACGAGCTGATGCAGGTTACCGTAAATATGGGGGATACAGAGGGTAAGATTTTCCGGTATGAAGTACGTACTTCAGAGGCCGATTACTTATGGAATTCATGGTATATCCAACTCAGCAACTTCAAGGACATCTATACGGGCGGTGAGGCCAACCTGAATTCATCTTATAAGGCTGTTTCACTGATTTGTCAGGCATGGACCTATTCCCTCTTGACGGACACTTATGGTGATGTCCCATTTTCGCAGTCCAATCAAGGCAAAGATGGAGAACTCACGCCAAAATTTGATCAGCAGAAAGACATCTACGACGGCATTTTTCAGATGCTGGAAAATGCAAATGGATTATTGAAGGAGGCCAATAATGCGGGCAATGCCATTGCAGCTAACAGCGATCCGGTTTTTTCAGGTTCACGTGAGAAATGGAGAAAGTTTGGGAATTCGCTGTTCCTAAGGTTACTCTTAAGGGCATCAGGAAAGAGCGACCTGCCGGTTACACAGAAAATCAAAGAGATGGTGGAAACCAAACCTGCTGAATATCCGATCATGGCCAGCAATGATGATTCTGCGATCTTAAGGTGGACTGGTGTTGCTCCTTATGTTTCTCCATTTGCGACATGGCGTGAAGCCGATTGGTATGGACCTAAGCTTGCAAGCTTCTTTGTAGATAACCTGAATGAATGGAGTGATCCGCGGATCCAGAAATGGGGTTCATTATATCAGGGAGAATATGAGGGTATTCCAAGTGGCTATGCTCCGGGGCAGGCACCAGAAGGGAAATCTTCTCTGATCACTACGCTCAGAAGCCATCCCTTACTGGGCAACATCATGAATTACGGGGAATTGCAGCTGATTCTTGCGGAAGCGGCGCTTAAAGGCTGGATTAGCATTGCACCCGCAAAAAACTATTACGAAACTGGCGCTACCAGTGGCATTACGCTTTGGGGGGCTACCATACCCGCCAACTACCTTACTTTCGAGAAAGTAAAATGGGACGATGGCTATACTACCGATCAGAAGATGGAACTGATCCACTTGCAGAAATATTATGCGATGTTCTTTACTGATCTGCAGCAGTGGTTTGAGTACCGTCGCTCAGGATATCCAAACCTTCCCAAAGGAGCAGGACTCGGTAACAATAAGGTGATGCCTGCAAGGTTAACCTATCCGGTATATGTGCAGTCCGCAAATGGAGAAAACTACAGGGCTGCGGTAGCTGCCCAAGGCCCAGATTTAATCAGCACAGAAATGTGGTGGCAAAAACCATAATTCATTCATCAGATCAATCATATCATGAAAACAAGATTTGTATATATCGTCATGCTCATTGCTTCTTTCGTATGGTCTTCCTGCGAGAAGCACAATTTTGCGGAAGGCACGCAAAGCCCTGTTACCTCTATAGAGGAGCTAAGGGCCCTGCATAAAGGTGCTGATGTTTCCATTAACACGGCGGACCTCAATGAAGCGCATCAGATTACAGGTGTAGTCATCTCTGACGCTGAGGGGTCAAATATTCCTTCGGGATTGATTGTCCTTCAGAATACCTGGAGAAATAAAACGAGGGGTATTGTCATCACTTCCAGCGTTGCGGGAAGTTATAAAAGTGGTGATTCGCTCCTGGTTTCCATTGACGGGGGCGTGCTGAAAAGAGTGAATGGCTCCCTGCAGCTAACAGGCATTGCCGATGCTGCCATTAAAAAAATCTCATCTGGTAATCCGACAAATATACAGGCAGCCTCGAGTTATAGCATCAATCTTAAGCCTAATGACTATGAAAGCACGCTGGTACAGGTAAAGTCGGCAGTCGTTAGTCCGGCACCGCTTCCTGGAAGCACCTTATCGGGAGATAAGAGCATCATCAATGGTGCGGACAGCATTGTCTTGCATACAGAAGCCACGGCAGCTTTTGCTGATACTGAACTTCCTGCAAGTGCCTCATTTGCAGGAGTACTATTCCTGACACAGTCCGCCACAGGAACAATTGTTCCTCAGGTGTGGCCGCGCAGTGCTGCAGACATCACGGATCAGGTAGCGCCGGTGGATCCAAATGGGCCAGGACTTGGTAAATTTCCCGTATTGATTACCGGGTTTGTAAATGATGCTAAAGGCGGTGACGGGAACTATGAATACTTCCAGTTCCTGGCCACAAAAGATATTGACTTTGAAAAAACGCCAATGGCCGTTGTGACATGTACCAACGCAGGTTCTGCAGCACCATATGCTGGCACTGCACCGGCCGGAGGCTGGGCCACAGGAGGTGGGCGCACCTATAAGTTCAACCTGACTACAGGCAAAGTTTCTAAAGGTGAATTCTTCTATGTCGGTGGGAAAAATAAAAAAATCAATGGTCCGAATTCTACTGACATCAGTGCTTCCACATGGATTTCTGCCCTCGACTACGTCAACAACGACGGCGATGGTTTCGGTACAAAAAGTGGAGGATTGTTACCAAACAGTGGTAATGCTGGTGGAATCGCCATATTTGAAGGCATTAATGTTACAGAAACGTCGATCCCGGTTGATGCCGTATTCTTTGGGGGCACCGGTAAGACTACCATCTACAACGAGGCCAATAATGCCGGTTATCGCATACCAGAAAACGACCACTACAGTTTGGTAGACCCTGCAACGAATGTCGCACAGCCTTTCTTTTACCAGGGTACAAACCAATATGTGATTCCACATCAGAGTCCGGCAGACCTAGGTATGTTCGTGAAGCTTGGAGGTGTATTCAATGCCACTACCGCATCCTGGACCACGCCGAGGGCGCATGTATTTTACCTGATGACCATGACCTCCGCTGTGACGGAAATCGAAACCGGAGATGTCACCCAAATAGCTAACTAAGAAGGATATCGTGATGAATAGAAGATCATTTATACAAGGCATGGGCTTCCTGACGGGAAGTGCTTTCATCAGCCTCCAGTCGGATGCCTTTGTCAACCTTAAACGCAGTAAACACATCACTGGCAAGGTCCTGTCGGGTAAAAAGGGAATTGCCAATGTGGTGGTCTCCGACGGATTTTCCGTGGTATTGACCGATAAAAAGGGGAACTACAACATCACCCCTCATGAGCTTGCCGGCAGTATTTTTATGAGTACACCATCAGGCTATGAATTTAAGACGGATTATCACATCGCCCGCCAGTACGAAACATTGGGCAGCAGAAATCAGTATGACTTTCATCTGGAGCCATTGCAACGGAACGATGCTGATCATACCTTCCTGATTTGGGCCGATCCGCAGGTAAAGACAAAAAAGGATGTAAAGCAGATGATGGAAACAGCAGTCCCTGATGTGCAGCAACTGCTGGCCTCCTTTCCAAAGGACACACTTGTGCATGGCATTGGAGTAGGGGACCTGGTGTGGGACAACCATGCTTTGTTTGCAGACTATAATGCGGCGGTGGCACAGATGAAGATCCCTTTTTTTCAGGCGCTTGGTAACCATGATATGGACTACCGTATGGGCGGCGACGAGACATCAGATAAGACCTTTAAGGAAACATATGGGCCTACCTATTATTCCTTTAACCGGGGTCTGGCACATTATGTTGTCATGGATGATGTACGTTACCTGGGCACGGAGCGGGAATACGATGGATATATTACCGAGATGCAATTGGCATGGCTGAAGAAGGACCTTGAATATGTCTCGAAAGATGCGCTGCTGATCATTAGTCTGCACATTCCGGTGTACAATCAGGTGAAAAATAAAACTGATTTATATGCGCTGTTGAAAGGCTATACCAATGTTCATATTATGTCCGGGCATACCCATATCAATGCAAACAACATTACAGAAGGTATCTTTGAGCATAACCACGGTGCCGTGTGTGGTGCGTGGTGGACAGGACCAATATGTGGTGATGGGACCCCTCGCGGATATGCCGTATATGAAGTTAAGGGCACGCAGCTAAGTTGGTACTACAAGGCGACTGGGATGGATAAAAGGGAGCAAATGACGCTTTATCCTGAGCAATTGACGGATCAGGTAAGGCTTATTGCCAATGTATGGAACTGGGATCCTGAATGGAAAGTAACCTACTTCCTGGACAATCAACCTATGGGTTCAATGGAGCAGCAGCAAGGTCTTGACCCCATGGCACTAAAATTATATAAAGGTCCGGAGCTTCCAAATCCAAGGATGTTTGTGGAACCCAATGAAACCGATCACCTGTTTATTGCACACTTTAAACCCAACGTGAAAAAAGTGAAAGTTTTGGTAACCGATAGGTTTGGGAATGAATTTATAAAAGAGGTAACGATATAATTATTGCTAATTTGTATTGGAACCATGCCGCGCTGTTACTGCCTTTACAGTGCGGCTCTTTTATTTATCAGGCCTTGTAAAAGGTAGATTTGCTGGCATTCCCGAACTTGATTTCCCTGATCATAAATTCTTTCCCCCAGGAATATCAGTCTTCCCCGGTATCTTCGCGTAAGTTACAGCAATTGATTACCCTATAATCGATAATCTGTGTTATATTTAGCTAAGAAATTGTGTGCTGTTTCGATTTTCCCTTTATATTTACAGCATTAATGATTTTCTAAAAATCGTTAGGAAACTAGATGCAGAACTTCAATATCAAGGAATTAGCTAAAGCACTGGGGCTTTCCACTTCCACTGTGTCAAGAGCTTTTAGGGATAACAGCGATATCAGTAAGGAAACCAAAGAGCGTATTCTGGCGAAAGCCAGGGAATTTAATTATCAGCCCAATCATTACGCGAGTAACCTTAGGGAGCAGCGTAGTAAAACTATTGCCGTGATTGTCCCGGAGCTGGCAAATAACTTTTTCTCCCAGGCTATCCATGGTATTGAACGTGTGGCGCGCGACAAAGGCTATCACATCCTTATCTATGCGACCGAAGATGACTATGAAAAGGAAGTTTCTTTCATCAGGCATTTACACAATGGCAGGGCTGACGGTATCATCATGTCTGTATCAGGGGAAGCCAATGACCACACCTATCTTAATGAACTCAGTCAGAAGCGACTTCCACTTGTGTTTTTCGATCGTGTATATGAAGACATCATCACACCAAGGGTCATTACAAATGACTATGACAGCAGCTTTGCTGCGACGGAACACCTAATCAAACAAGGCTGTAAGAAGATCGCTTACCTAGTGATCAATAAAAACCTGTCAATTGGTAAATTCAGAATGCAAGGGTATATTGATGCCCTGGCTAAACATGAAATTCCTTTTGACGACCGGCTGATTGTGGACTGTACCAACAGTTATGCTAAAAACAACCTGATTCTCAAACGTCTGTTGGTAGACATTGGCCCGGATGGCGTATTCACTTCTGTGGAACGTTTGGCTTTTGCTACCTATTATGCCTGTTACGACCTGAACATTCAGATCCCGCAACAGCTGCGTGTGATTGGCTTCTCCAGCCTGGAGATCGCACCACTGCTGAACCCATCGCTTACCACAGTCACGCAACCCGCAACAAAGATTGGCATTGAAGCTGCGAATCTTCTGTTTAAAATGCTTGAGGCACCGGAAAGCATCGATCCCAATGAGGAGATTGTATTAAACTCCAAGCTCATCAAGAGAAGGTCAACAGAAAAATAGTCAGCCTGCCGCCAGTCTTTTGATGGTTAATACTTCTGGTCCTGCCGATGAAACGTGCTTTGCCGCTCGACGGGAAGGTCCTCATCGCTGCTGATATCAATTTATTCTCCGCTCAGAGCTCCTTGTTTTTGGTATTATGCGGCGGCACAAAACAGCTTGCTTCTTCGCGCCTGGATTACCTTTTTTTACCTGAAAACTGCTCATTCTTTCAGCCTGAAATGTACGCTTTTCCGGGCCTGAAACGTGCTGCTTTTCCGTGTGAAAAGGAGCTGTTTTTCTTCAAAAAAAATAGGCGTGCTTACCATTTTACGCGGCGTTTTTAAATGGCTTTCAAAAATGTTACATATTAATGACAAACGATACCGGGAACGTTCCCGGTATCGTTCCCGGTAAACGACCTGAAAATAATAGTGTGTAAGAAATACACTTTAATTTAGATTGTGTATTTTTAAGTTGTTGATATACAGCTTTCAACGATTACTTTGTTGACTTTTATGATCTAATAGTTGAAAAATTATATCTCTTTTTTGTGTCAATGTGACGTATAAAATATGGCCTTAAAAAAAATAGAGGTATAAAATTTTGATTTATCCATACCTCCTGTACATTTACTCAGAGTGTTATCACATAAAAGATTAACCAAATATTTACACCTTAAAACGAGTTAAAAATATGAAAGTATTTTACCTGCTGAAGTCTTGTTTGCTGCTGTTGATTTTGTTCGCAGCCATTACGGTCGAGGCACAAACCAACTCCATAGCTGGAACAGTCCTGGACGAAACCGGGCAGCCGCTTCCCGGAGCTTCTATACAAATCAAAAGCGTCAATAAAAGCACATTTACCGATGCCTCGGGTAAGTTTCGGATTACAGGAATGGCAAATGGACCGGTGATCATCACTGTTAGTTACATTGGCTACCAGACATTAGAACAACCTGCAACCATATCCGGAAATACGGTGATCAGCATCTCAGTAAAACCCGATGCGCAGAACCTTAACGAGATTGTAGTCATCGGTTATGGAGCCGTGCAGAAAAAGGACCTTACCGGTTCCATCACTACTGTAGGATCCAAAGATTTTCAGAAGGGTTCGATTACTACCCCTGAGCAATTGATCCAGGGTAAAGTAGCAGGTGTGAACATCACTTCCAACAGTGGGCAGCCAGGTGGTGGAAGCGTGATCAGGATCAGGGGAGGGGCATCACTGAATGCCAGCAATGATCCCTTGATCGTGATCGATGGTGTGCCTTTCAGCGGTAATACCATCGGGAATGCACCAAGCCCACTGTCGCTCGTAAATCCTGATGACATTGAGACCATGACCGTGTTGAAGGATGCCAATGCAACAGCCATCTATGGCTCGCGCGCCTCCAATGGCGTCATTCTCATTACCACAAAAAAAGGAAAGAATGGTGCACCAGTGATCAATTTTAGTTCTAACAATTCCTATGAAACTGTGGCCAGGAAAGTAAACGTACTTTCTGCCAGCCAGATCCGTGATTATGTGAACCAGAATGGGAACAGAAGTTATGACGATGATCCCGCACATACTTACATTTCCTTATTGGGAGATGCCAACACCGACTGGCAGGATGAAATCTACAGAAACACCTTTTCCACAGACAATAACCTGAGCATATCCGGAGATTTTAAAGGTATCCCTTATCGCATTTCGGGTGGTTACCTGGACAAACAAGGCCTGCTCATTACTGATGGTTTTAATCGGGCCACAGGTGGCATCAGCCTATCCCCAAAACTTTTCGATGACCACCTGAAGATCGACCTTAACCTGAAAGGGTCACTGAGCGAGGCTCATTTTGCAAACGGCGGTTCCATTGGAGCGGCCATACAATTTGATCCTACTCAATCCGTAAATGCGAACAATCAATTTGGTAATTATTTCGAATGGGTGCAGGGAGCTGTTCCTAATCCCAATGCACCAAGGAATCCAGTTGCGCTGATCCGCCTTCAGGACAATAATGGAAATACCGAGCGTAGTTTCGGAAACCTTAAAATGGATTATTCGTTTCATTTCCTTCCTGAGCTTCATGCCAACCTGAACCTGGGTTATGATGTGTCGAAGGGATACGGCATGATCCGCGTTCCTGAATATGCTGCACAAAGTGCCAGCACACGCGGGTCCATCAGCAGGTCTCTGGGTACACAGAACAATAAAGTTTCTGAGTTTTACCTGAACTATGTAAAAGATGTAAAGGACATTAAAAGTAAGTTTGATGTAACAACAGGTTACGGTTATTACGACAACTCTTCCACGACCTTCAACATCCCTACTTACAGGGCAAATGGCGTTGACCTCATCACCACACCTGTATTCCCTTTTGGTGTGGAACGTGAAAAACTGCTGTCCTACTATGGACGTTTCATTTATACACTCGCAGACAATTACATCCTTTCGGCAACCATGCGTGCAGATGCTTCTTCGCGTTTCTCTGAAGATAACCGCTGGGGATATTTCCCTTCCATCGGTTTCACCTGGAGAGCAATCGGGGAAAGTTTTCTTCGCGACAGCAAAGTGGTGTCAGACCTGAAAATCAGGTTGAGTTACGG
>Ga0157373_10000423_pt1 | contig 33846 bp, 27 predicted proteins | sample C65metaG_FD_113460 | JGI IMG/M metagenome (GOLD analysis project Ga0157373, IMG submission 113460) | Corn rhizosphere microbial communities from Kellogg Biological Station, Michigan, USA - C6-5 metaG | ecosystem: Host-associated > Plants > Roots > Rhizosphere > Soil | place: USA: Michigan... | reverse complement strand
ATCTAACACCTTTGAGCTGATTGCCAAAGAGTGGTTGCAGATGAAAGACTGGGCCGAAATTACCAAAACACGCCGACTGGATATGCTTGAACGTGTTGTTTTTCCCGCAATAGGTAAGCTCCCGGTCAGAGAGATCACCCCACACCATATCCTTAAAATTCTTCAGGAAACGGCCAAACGAGGAGCACCGACAGTTGCCGCAGAAGCCCGTCGCACCGTTTCATCAATTTTCGAGTTGGCAGTCGCGACGCTTAGAGCAGATAGCGATCCTGTATGGCCTGTGCGCAAGGCCCTTCCGACTAATAAGACACAGCACAAACAGGCACTGAATCCTCAGCAAATCGGGAAGTTATTAAGCTGTTTTGACAATAGTCGTGGCTCGTACCAGGTTAACTATTGTATGTGGCTGATGTGGTGGACATTGGCGCGACCTGCAGAAACCACCGAAGCAGAATGGACGGAATTCGATCTTGATAACGCCATGTGGACCATTCCTTCAGCGCGAATGAAAGCCCGAAGAGAACACGTTATTCCCCTACCCTTTCAAGCCGTCAAAATGCTCAGAACACTACAGGGTTTAACCGGGCATAGGCAGCACCTTTTTCCGGGGAGGGATAATCCGCTAGGTCCAATGACATCACACTCTCTGCGTCAACTACTTAAAAGCCTCGGCTGGAGCGGTACTTATAGCCCACATGCAACCAGAACTACAGGAAGTACCCGTTTAAACGAGATGGGCTATCGACCTGATGCTATCGAGGCTCAACTTGCCCATGCTGATACCAATAATGTTCGCCGCGCATACAACCATGCAACTTATCTTGATGAGCGAAAAGTGATGATGCAGGAATGGGCTGATAAGCTTGATGGATGGGTAAGAAGCGCTGAAAGCAGGGCTGCTGTTTCGTAAACGATGATGCATTGGTGTGTTAACTGATTAATAGAGATTATTCACCACCACAATTTAAAAACTACACTTTGGCTTATACTTCAGTAACAATCTGATTTTACCTAAACTTTTTTACAGTACTAATTCAACTTTTCAATCAATCTGTTTTTCCATCTATCTAATAGCACAAGGCATCTCCATGTGCAGATACTTCTGCTGCGACCTTAACGTTAGTTTCCCCCACCCGGGATGAAATCGCGCATCTGGTAATTGATTACGGCCTGGCCGAAAGTTTTCGGTGAAGGTGAGTGGACATTCAAAAAACACGGCTAATGAACACCGTCGCATCTGACAGAAGCTACATCTGGCCGTTTACAGCAAAACACATGAAATCCTCTGCGCAGACCTGTAGCTGAACAACGTTACGGACTCAGAGGTTTTACCGGATCTTATCAGGCAAACCCACTGAAAAATCAAGTCAGAGGCAGCGGCAGCGGCACCGGATGTAGCTTACGGCACCCGGCCATGCCACGATGAACTGCGGCGTAAGAAAATCAGCGCACTCATCCCCCCAGAAAAGGAGCGGGATATTGGTCAGAAGAATATGCAGTTCGTAACCGTGTTGTTGCGAATCAGCGGCTAACAGGGAGTAATGCGCGGTGAAAATTGACAACAGACTACAATCGACGGTTGATAGCGGAAACGGCAATGTACTGGGTAAAGCAGTTTTTCGGAGGTTAACTGACGCTGCGTGATTGCGATTGCCAGGTTACAGAGGCTTTGGTCATGGTGCGTGCACTGAACAAAATGACGAAGTTAAGTATGCCTGAAAGTGTACATATTGCTTGAAAATCCCGCCAGCTTCAGGAATGCTTCCCTTGAGTCTAACTCACTCAAAAAAACAATAAAATTAATAACTTAGGAAGATTTTTTTGTATGAAATAGTATTTAAACTAACCTTATCGTCATTGGTATCAATCAACCCTAATTTTGAAGATCATTTTCGTAAATATTATACGGTTTATCTGGTAGTATTATATCGGCTAAATATTGCACGAAAATAGTTTCTTTTTGTTACCCATTTAGGCCACTTATGTCATCTTTTAATAAAAATCAACAAATTGCGATACATCATCATAGCGGCCCATTACTGATCATTGCCGGTCCGGGTTCAGGAAAAACGTATACACTCGTTGAGCGCATTATCAATCTCCTTACTGTTCACGCGGCATCACCTGATCAATTACTAGTTGTGACCTTTACGGAAAAGGCCGCACAAGAGCTTAAGACACGGTTATCAAATAGAATTATCGAATTAGGCATAGATTCCAATATCAATGAGATGTATTTGGGAACGTTTCACTCAATCTGCCTGAGAATATTGGAAGAATACCGTGAATATACTCGTTTGAAACGCTCATTTTTATTAATGGATCAGTTTGACCAACAGTATTTTATTTATCAAAAATTGGGAGATTTCAAAGATATTGATGGTATAGAACATATTCAAGGGGAACATAAACTCCCAGCATGGATTAAATCAGAAAATTTAACTGGATGGTTAAATAAAGTTTCTGAAGAGGTAATGGATGCAGAAGAGTTATGTCGTTCTTCAGATACGGCAATCAATGCCTTAGGTAAGAGCTATAACGTGTATCAAACACTGCTAGCTAAACATAATGCTTTAGATTTCTCCTGTATCCAGCTCGAAACCTACTATCTTATTCGTGAGAATCCACATCTACTTAAGGAACTTCAAGAGAAACTTGAATACCTTATGGTCGATGAATATCAGGATACGAATACAATTCAAGAAAAATTACTCGACCTCTTAATGGGAGAAAAACAAAATCTCTGTGTTGTTGGCGATGATGATCAAGCTTTGTATCGTTTCCGTGGTGCAAGTGTACGCAACATACTTGAATTCCCACAAAAATTTCCACCAAGTCGGTGTCAGCAGGTTAAATTATCCATCAACTATCGTTCTCATCCTGAAATTATTAGGTTCTACGATACATATATGCAAGAGAAACCTTGGCTGAGAAATGGAATAAATTATCGTTACCCTAAGAATATTGTTTCTCGAGATGATATTTTTCCAAATGGTCCGACGGTAGTTAGTGCCGTTACTCCTGAAGGAGATGATTGGCATGATGATGTTTATCAGCTATTAATTCATCTGAGAGACAATGGTAAACTGAAAGATTGGAATCAGGTTGCTTTCTTATTTCGGTCAGTGAAAAACGATAAAGTGAAGTTACTGGCAAAATTCCTTGAAGATAAAGGTATTCCAGTTTATTCCCCACGCGCAAATCTGTTTTTTGAGCGAGAAGAGATTCGCTTAATGCTCGGTGTATTACATCTCGTTTTTCCAATGGTTCTACCTGATCGTAAAAATCGTATTCAGGAAGGTAAGATTCTACCTATTTGGACCTATTATGAGCAACAATGTCTGTCACCGCTTATCTCTGAACTCAGTAAAGCAGAACACTCAGATCTAGTCTCTTGGTGTAAGAAAAAAGCACATGAACACATTAAGTTAATTAAAAGTGCCGATAATTCTTTCTTAGGGATATTTTACGAGATATTGCAATTTCCGCTGTTCTCTAAATATTTGGATCAGAAAAATGGCAATGCACGTGCGCAAAGAAATTTAGCACAATTTAGCCGAATGCTTGGAAAGTTTGAGTATTTACATCATATCAGTGTGTTAAATCCTAAGTATATGGAACGGAATCTTAGAGATCTCTTTGATAACTTCCTGAGGTTTTTACATGACGGAGGGATTGATGAGTACGAAGATATGTCCGAATATGCTCCTTCAGGTTGCATCTCTTTTTTAACCATACACCAGTCAAAAGGATTAGAATTTCCTATTGTTTTTGTTGGCTCTCTTGAAGCAACTCCTCGTAAGCAATATACGGATCTTGATGAAATCATCGAAAATCAATATATGGGGAAAAAACCATTTGAACCATTAGATGACACGAAATATTTTGATTTTTGGAGGCTCTATTATACTGCATTTTCGCGGCCGCAAAATTTACTCATACTCACTGGGCAGGAAAAATCTGGGCATGGAAGAACACCATCTCGGCATTTTGTCGATTGTACTGCGAGCTTAATGTATTGGCGCGATGCTAAATTTCAACTTGCTGCGTTAGATATTGAGTCAGTAAAAGATGTGAATATAAAAAATGAATATGCCTTCACATCTCATATTATGTTATTTGAAACCTGCGCAGAGCAATACCGTTTATTTAAAGAGTTAGAATTCCAGCCAGTAAAAGCAAGCCCTATGCTATTTGGTACGTTAATTCATGAAACCCTTGAAGATATTCACAAGATGGCTATTCGAGGTGAAGTGTTTAACATCACCGAAGATAATATCAAAACATGGTTGATGGATAATTATCAAAATTTGGCAAATCGTGAACGTATGTATTTGGGCGAGTCTACATTAGGTGCGGCGTTGAAACATGTCATGCGCTATGTTGGACGTAAGAATGGCGATTGGTCTGATATTAAAGAAACGGAAGTCGATATTTCTTTGGTTAAAGGCCACTACGTACTGATAGGCAGCGTCGATTTAATTAAAGGTGCTGATGGAACAGTCGAACTGGTCGACTTTAAGTCAGAACGTAAACCTGATATGGAGCGTGATAAAGAACGTATCCAGCATCATAAAAGACAACTTGAGATCTATGCTCATTTGGTAGAAGAGCGCTATGGTTATCAAGTGAGCAAAATGCACCTGTATTTTACCGGTGAAACCAATGGATTACCTAACATATCTTTTAACAAAACGAGTGGTACGATCGACAAAACGTTAGCGGAATTTGATAGAATCGTTGGTAGAATTGAGAGCAAAGATTTTTCGCTTAAATCACGACCAGATAAGACCTGTGTTGACTGTAGTGCAAGAGCCTATTGCGACAGAAAGAATTGGGATTTCTGTTCTTGAGCGTAATTATTCAAAAGTGAAGAGGTTAAAGATAAGTATGGTCAACGAAGAACAAATCAACATCGAAAAGTATGAATTTGAGCCAATTAAAGGCTATCCGATGCTGAACTGGAAAGGTAAGCGCCCTTTTCGCACTACACAGTATTTTCCTGCACAACTAAAAGAAGTATATGGCCAAGAAGATAATAATGGCTGGATAAATAAAGTCTTTTGGGGTGATAACCTCCAAGTGATGAGTCACTTATTGAAAGATTTTCGTGGTAAGGTGGACTTTATTTATATAGATCCACCCTATGATTCAGATGCTAATTACAATAAAAAAATAACCATTAAAGGAAAGTCTGTTACTTCAAGTTCGAGTACTTTTGAAGAAAAACAATATACTGATATTTGGTCGAATGATGAATACCTTCAGTTTATGTTTGAAAGAATTATCTTGATGAAAGAGTTACTTAATGAAAAGGGGGTTATCGCAGTTCATTGCGATTGGCATAAATCTCACCACTTACGCTGTATACTAGATGAAATTTTTGGTGAGAAGTATTTTGTAAATGATATAACTTGGCATTATTACAACAAAATGCAAGGCAACATTGGTCGTTTTGCGTCAAATCATGATCAAGTACTAATCTATTCCAAGTCGAATAATTACAAATTTAATAAAATCAAAGAGCTTAGAAATGAACCAGTACAACAAATTAAAAGAATATGGAATCCCACTTCACAATCTTTAGTAAATGCAAAAGATGAAAATGGTAAAGTTATTTATATTAATTCTACACATAAAACAATTGATGATGTATGGAGAATGTCCATGCTACAGCCTTCTGATAAAGTAGAGAATGTTAATTATCCTACGCAAAAACCTGAATCACTAGTCGAGCGTTTGATTTATGCTTTTAGTACTGAAGGCGATTTGATTTTTGATTGTTTCACAGGGTCTGGTACAGTTGCCGCAGTTGCTCAGAAAATGAAAAGAAGATTTATAGTTTCTGATATTAACTATGGCGCAGTGAATGCAACTAAAAACAGGCTACAGAAAATAGTATCATCGCACAAAAATTTACTCCCTATAAAAAACGGCCTGTCTATTGATCATTATAATGATATTGAAGGACCCTGCATCACAGGTCATGAGATTTATAGTGTCAATAACTATGATATTTTTAAAAATCCAATTGCAGCAAAAGAATTATTACTAGAAGCTTTAGAGATTCAATCGAATGAGAGTATGTCTATTTATGATGGCGAAAAAGATGGCTTCAAAGTAAAAATAATGCCAGTCAACCGTATTGCAACTAAGGAAGATCTGAATGAATTAGTGGCAAATTTCCCATATAAAAAATTTGAAGAACGTAAGGCCGCTAATCCTAGCAAGCCTGTTGAAGAAATCATGCTGGTATGTATGGGCCATGAGCCTGGTTTGGGGGCGATACTTGAAAATGAATGCGGTTATAAATTAAAAATCGAAGTGGTTGATATTTTACGCGATAAGTCAGATATAACTTTTAAATACGATTCAGAAGCAATAATTAAAACTAAAGATGGTAAATTGGTGATAGAGGAATTTTATCCCCGCAACTTGCTGCAAAAGCTTAGTCAGCAAAAAGAAGATATTAACGAGTGGCGAGAAATGGTGGAGTCTATCATGATCGACTGGAATTACGATGGTGCCGTTATGGAACCTGTCGTTATCGATATTCCAGATAAAGACGAGTTTGTTGCAGGCGAATATGAGATCCCTAGGGGTGCAAGCAACATTAAAATTAAGATCACGGATTTGCTCTCTGAGTCTTACGAAGAGGTGATCCCACATGGCTAAAGGTGCTCAACAAAACTTCGAGCTCAATAACTCGTTTTATATCCACCTGCATGAGTTTTACAAGCAGAAACGCGGTCTCGTACGTAAGAATTATACTCGACTGAGTAAGGCGTTCCTCGATTATAATGACCCTTCACGGCCAGGGAGTTTTCTCCGAATCCCTCAATTTGAAGCGCTTGAAATCTATGTGTTTATTAAAGAGTTTTTAGATAATAAGCCTATTTATCAGTTGTTTGAAGATTGGTATACCAGTCAAGGTAAGTTTGAAGGACGCATAACAGGTATTGAGGCAGTTGAAGGTCAAATAGTACAAGGCGATATGTTTTGGGAGATGACCCAACAAGATTACAAAGGTATATTTAAAAATATGAAGGCCAGCAATGCTGGCCGTTTGTATCCAAACTATATTTTTGCCCTGACCATGGGAACGGGTAAAACCATCCTAATGGCAACTTGTATCTTTTATGATTTCCTCGCCGGTAACAAAAAAGGTAACGACGAACGTTTTATCCAAAATGCGCTTATCTTTGCCCCAGATAAAACCGTTTTACAATCTCTAAGAGAGATCGAATCGTTCAGCCATGCCAAGGTTGTACCATCAGAATATATGCCAATCGTGGCGGAATTTAAGTTTCACTATCTTGAGGATGCGGGTGTATCACTTAATACGCTTGATGGCTCAAAGTTTAATATTATTGTATCAAATAGCCAGAAAATAATCCTAAAACGCGATAGTAAAGGTAAATCAATCGTCGATAAATTGTATAGCTCAGGTAAGGATATTTACCAAGGTTTGGGCGATATTGGTGATGCTGTTGCCGATATATTGAATATTGATCCAGATTCACTTGCGGTAGCACCTGAAACAGAGGGTGACTTGGTTACAAATCAGCGTTTTGAAAAGTTAAAGAGACTGCCTCAATTGGGGATCTTTGTTGACGAGGCACACCATGCTTTTGGGGATCAATTAGCGAAAGATATGGGGGTGAAAAAAGCCGTTAATTCTCTGCGTAAAACTATTGATGAGCTGGCCGTTAACTTAAAGCATGCTGGTACGCGAGTCGTAGGTTGTTATAACTACACGGGTACACCTTATGTCGGTAAAAGTGTTCTGCCTGAAGTGGTATACGCTTATGGTTTGCGCAAAGCTATCGATAACAATTATTTGAAACAAGTTCGTCTAAATGGCTACAGTAATACAAGGCACGAGGATTTCCTCGAGATTACGATTAATAACTTTCTCGACGAAATGCACCATTTAAGTGAAATATCATTGGATATAAATGGCCAAGAGATTACTAAGCCTTTTAGACCGGAAAATATACTTCCGAAAATGGCTATCTTTGGTACTACGATAGAAGAGGTTACGACAGAAATTCGCCCTGCTGTAGAGAATGTTCTAGCCAAACGAGGGATCTCATCAGACAGAATTCTTGTAAATGTAGGTGACACTAAAGTCACAACGGATGACGATATTCGTGAGTTTAACCGTCTTGACACACCTCAATCAGAAAAACAATTTATCCTGTTGGTTAATAAAGGGCGTGAAGGTTGGAACTGTCGCTCTCTATTCTCTGTAGCTCTGTACCGTGAGCCAAAATCAAAAATATTTGTGCTTCAGGCTACCATGCGCTGCTTACGTGCTATTGGCAAAGCACAATACACTGGCCATGTTTATCTCACTCAGGATAATCTGAAATTGCTCGATAAAGAGTTAGAAGCTAACTTCCGTGTATCAGTGGATGATATTAAAGAGCCTGATCCGAACAAAGAAATCGTTCATATTCGTGTAATACAACCACCAGTTAAGATCCCAATTAAGCGTGTCAGACGCAGTTACAAATTGGTGGAAAAGGATGAAATTGTACAGGGCTATAAGCTAGGCTTAGACACAATAGAGCTCAATGATTATCGTTTAATTCATGAGGTTCGTGAAGGAATGAGAATGCCTGATGACCTTGGTAATACGAAAACAGCGATAAGAGATGATCTTTCTTACCTAAAATTTCAGAGAAAATTCTCACGTATTTCTCTGGTCGCTGATATTGCACGTTACCTCAATAAACCGTGCATTGAGATCGATAAAATTATCACTTTAACAGAAGAAGGGTTTGATGGAATATTAGCCTTAGTCAATCAGTTTAACGAAGTACTTTATGACCAATTGATTCCTCGTCTATTTAAGGCGATGTATGACATCAATTCAGAGAGTATCGAAGAAGAGTTCGAAGTTGAATTGGTTAAAGAACCACCGATTGATCCTGGTTATTATACGGTGACAGCAGCGAAAGATAAGATTATTCGCAAATTGGATTCTGAGGTATCTAATATAGCGGAACGCAGTTTTCACTTAGATAATTACTGCTTTGATTCGAATCCTGAAAGACAGTTCTTCTGGGATATGCTGCATAACGATAAGGTAGAAAAAATATGGTTTACTGGCATGCTGACACATGGACAAAGTGATTTCGTTATTCACTATGTTGATTCCGATACTCAGCGTGTCCGTAGTTACTATCCTGATTTCCTGATCAAGAAACAGGACGGTTCTTACGTGATGATTGAAGTTAAGGGAGAACATATGATTGACTCTCAGAATGTAAAGGACAAACAGGAAGCCGCTGAACTTATGGGGGTTTCAGCTGGAATAGGTTATGAAATAATTAAGGGGAAAGACGCCGCAACTGGTTCATACGGAAGAGATTTTTTAAATTAATTAAAACAATCCAATAAAGCCTCATTCTTTAGGGACTTTATTGGATAACTAACAACTGTTCGGTCCAACACTCTGCATTTCTTAGGAAACGGGATTGTCTCATTACCCATACTAGCCTACGCTTGAACATACCATTGATAATTATTAATAAATGGGATGAGGATGAGATCTTTTCCCGGGGTGAGTTGTTGGGAAATGCTGCAATTAGGGTGTGGTCGAAAGTCGATTAATCATCATTTTCGTCCTACGTAACTCTATGTCGGTTCTTACTGTCAAGAACCGACATTCAACTATGCGAGTTGGATGCCCTCATTTCAGTTTGGCAACACTCTTTTAAAGTTGGACTGGATTTAGCTCTTTGCCAGTAAATATTGACGTTTACCCCTCAATAAATGCCGACTTGCCTGATCTCCTAGCTATACACATCATTTTAGAGCCAAAGTCTTGTTGAATGACTCCCCTTAATGCTTTTTCTCAATCAAAAGATATGGATGGGACCATTCAGTAACCTCCTCATACGAAACAAACCCATCGTGCTCCAGTGCGCAAACGCCCTTATGGCTGGCTACGTAATCGTATACAGCCCGGCTTTCAAGCCCCTGTAACATGTGCGACAACAGCTTGCGGCGCATAACATCCGACTTCCAACTTTTACGCGATGTCACATTTTTATAGGTAATGTTGAATGGTTGCCCTACCGCGTTGGTAACGCATTTACCGTAACGATTGGTTTTCGCTGTGTCTTCATAATGATCCAGCAGCAACTCCAAATCATCTCGTAGAGGTTCCAGAAGGCGTTTCCAGCGTTTCAGCACTCGCTCTGCCTCGGCCGAACCTAACTCATAATTCAACAAGCGCCGGGTACTGGATTTAAAAGAAAGTGTAACGAACCCAGCATTGAATACACTGGAAAACCTAAATTGCTTCACCAGCTCCTCAGCGACACGCAATACTCGGCAGATATATTGAGTTTCCAGTACTCCCAGCGACTTGGCCGAAATGCCAATACTCAACAGCTCATGTCGTAGTATCTCAAGCTGGCATCCCTTGATGTCATAATTATGCCCTCGCGCCAAACACGCCCACTTCATGCCAGAAGGTAGACTTTGAAAGCCAGTGCCAATCTCAAAGGATCGCCCGCCAATGTACGCAGTCTTATAAGATTGCCTGTAAGATACCGTCAACGGTGATTCCTTCACCAAATTCACGCCTGTTTCCGCCAGTCGCGACAGGAAGTTGAAAATGAATATTTTGTTCTTCTTGGCAGGGTTCTCGTTATAGTAATCCAGCAGTGCATCCAGATTGATTTCCAGCGGTTCAAGGTTGTTCCAGACCCCCACTACCCGTTCCCTGAAGGCAACGTTTGGGATATCGCGTTTCGACTGTTTATGTTTGGCACGCTGCCCACGATCAATGGCAATCCCAATCAGTTCATCAAATGAGTAACTTTTACGCTTGGTGAAAATGTCAGTCAGATAATGGTAACGATCCTGACGGCTAAGGTATGCCTCGCGGTTTTTGCCAAACAACTTACGCAGAAAACACTGAGAAATAGCATATTCCCGGCATGAGCGTCGAGCATTAGAATACCCGGTTAGTTTGATAATTCCCGCGCTTGCCAGTGCCTCCATTGCACGCTCATTAGTCGGCCCACTTTTCTTGAATACTCCGGGGAGTTTCGCCCTACCCAGCTCAAATGGTACTGGCACAGAATAAGACCATTTTTTATTCTCCTTAATATTTGCTTTTTTCCTGTTCTTGCGACTACAGGTAGCAACACAAATAACGTGCTGGAGAAATACTGCAATATTACGATAAAAAGAGCGCCGTAGACTTGGCACACCATTATAAGGAATACTGAAAATAATTCTTTTGAAATAATCCAACGTTGAATCTGTGACAAGAATATTGTTGTACGTAATGTATGGCTTCATAATTCACCTGTATATAGAGATCAAAGCCCCATGCCCTGACCCCATTTTATTTACAACTGAATTACTCAAAAACCTTACGTGAACCCAACAAGGTTCAGATGGTTATTAGATGATAATAATATTGGAGGCTGGAGCCTCATGATAGCTGATACTGGATAATGGCTATAGTATGTAATGACATATATATAATAATATAGAAATATAGTGTATACAGAGCATAATAAATACAGCTATGTACCCTGTAGACGCAAATAGCGAATAAATATCAGCTTAGCCAGAATGGGATTAGCGGACATGCAAAACGTCACCGGTTATTAAGCGGTGTAACTCCCTCCCAGTAATATTCGATAGCGGTTGTAGACGTATTTTATTTTCTGATTTTCATTCTTTTGAAACCGCGATATTGCTCAAAACCGCCAATCCTTGCAACCGTCAGAGTTAGTGAAAGCCATCGCCGGTTTACCCCTACCATTGTACGAGGTGCGAATCTGACACTAAACAGCAGCGGTAGTTCGTCGGTCTACCACGCAAAAACCCAGCAACGTTGGGCGGTTTAGAACCATCGTTTTCAGCACCTTAATTTTATACAACGGCCATTTTCATGCTTGTAGCAAGCGGCCTCCTTGCCGCACCACCATTACCCCTGTTTCATATGCGTTGAAGCCATTTCTGGCGAAGGTCAGGTTGCCAGTATTGCGGTTGTGCCAGAATTCCAAGTTTCTCCAGGACAAGCGGTAACATTGCCCATATAGCCTCTGAATCAAACAGTTCAACACGATGCTGGCTCATGACTTTATCAACACGTTTGTCAGCAGCCTTTTTCGTGGAACTTACAGGTTTACCGTTTAGCATCGCGGATGGCTTATAAGTCGCTCGGGCTACCGGGTAAGGGGCATTTTCACGTAACAAGCGGGCAAAGTCGGTTTCAAGCCCAGGATCTGTCAGCGCATTGCGATCATAAAATGCAAGTTTAGATACCAGATTATCCAACCTGAGCAGGTTACTCAGCAGAAGCTTTTTCTTGCCGGGGGACAAGCGTAATTCCAAACGCAAAAACCGCCGGAATTGGTTCTCCTCAAGCATAAGAAGCGCCTGTTCATATCTTTTCTCAGTACTTATTTCCGGCGCATCAACTTTTTCGTAGACGGATGCTACAACGGTAGTAGAGCCCAGCCGTAACCCTTCCTCTTTCCCATGTAAGTCGTTGAACTTACCTTTACGAACACAAGCCAACCCAATAAAATAGTCGTGAAGTTTCATTCCCACAACATCCAGCGCGTAATGGATAGTAGTTATCCATGCATTACGTAACCCCCGGTACAGATATTTACCGATACGCCCCCTTCGTCCCAGCCATACAAACAAATCCGTTATCTGTTGCGCCGAATAGTGCTGCGGGCTGAGCTCTACTCGCATAAATCCACGTTGACTGTTGGTAGGGTCGAACTGGATCACCAGCAGTACAGGATGTCTTCGACTTTTAACTTTTAGCCGTATTTCCAATACCCAGCGATAGTGTCCACCGCACTCATCCTTGCCAGCAGGACGAACCTTTATCAGGTAGTCACCACCTGAGATAAGACTGAGCAACCGCTGTTTGAGTTCGAGATTTTTCTTCCTGCTGTGCATGTCCGTGACCCACGCTAGTTTATCTAACCCTCCGTATACAGACTGGCCTACACTATTTACGCCCAGAGAAACTTTGCCAAGTAAAGATGTCACCCTTTCACGCTTAAATTGTTGCGTCATATTCTATTCCGATAGCTCATAGCCGTAACAGTGATCCCCCCTTTCATATGCAAGTATCATCACTGTTACTGGTTATATGGTTGGTATGTCAGGGGTTGTATGAGGCTTACAGATCACTGCGTATCGCTAATTCCGCGTGACAGAATCCAGTTTTGAACTTCATTTGCTCCCCAGCCCACAGCCCGACCGCTATCACCAGTCAGTTTCTTAGATTCTGGAAAGTCTCCTTTAGCTATGAGTCGGTACAACGTCGCGGACGAGATCCCTACCAGGTGAAGAACTTCTTTTTTGCGGAGAATACGGTTGTTGTTCATGCTTTTGCTCCTTTGAGCTGTTTCAGGAGCGGGGTTATTTACAACCCCAAAAAACAGTAAGGATTCGCTCAACGTTGCCTTCTTTGGGCTAATTCAAGGCATCTTTATTGATTTTCGTCCCGTAAAGTCCGCAAAAACGCTTCAGAACTTCACCGGAAAACAGCCCATTCTCATTGAGCCTCAATGATGGTATTTTCAACAACCAGCGACTTGGAGAAATGAGATGATTGGTAACCCGAGCAACAAAGATGACGCGAAATGCCATCGGGAAAGGAAAAGTGCTAACAAGGTCTTTGCATTTCAGGAGAAGAAACTATATCTGGGGTTAGATACCCGGAAGAAACTTGCACTGATTGCTCAGCAGCTAACAGGAACAGGTTTAAACACGGATAAATTTGATGCAGAGAAAGCAGCAGATGTGCTCAGCGCTTGTGTGAATCACATGTTTAATTATCTCCTAGAAAAGCACAGCCTTGACGATGTGTATGGCCTTGAAGAGTGCCCAGCGATTGAGTCAGCCATGTCACCCAAAGCATTGATGATCTACACCACTTACCAGCTAGTTAAAGGTCGTTTTGACAAGCTGCAGACAGGAGAGTCAGATAGAGAAAAGTGTGAATCGGTTGCAGCAAAACTTAATGAATTTGATAAATGGAAACCTCCATACAGGATACTATCTGAAGGTAAAAACTGGACGCGCGAAGACGTTGCATGGATACTTCATACCGAAAATATCAATGAAAAAATTAAATTCCATAATCGTAAGCATGCCCACCCCAAAGACCATTCTGGAACAAAAGCAGACATTGCCACATAGGTTAAAAACATCTAATCCGCCTGCTGGCATTCGCTTTCATGTCCTCATCACGATAGTCATAGCGCGTTGTCGTGGATATGTCGCTGTGGCCTGCCAGCTGACGTACGGTGTTGATATCCACGCCCTGCTCCAGCAAACGGGTGATGAAGGTGCGCCGCATGTCATGTGGGGTGAAACGTGCAATACCTGACGTCTGCTGTAAATCAGCCAGGATACCCGTTAACCCGGTCGTAGTCAGCGGCCGGCTTGCGACCTTACCGTTGCGCTGAATTCGGCTGAAGAACGCACTGTCAGCCTCGTCTGCGCCAACTTTCAGCCACGCGCGGATTGCCTTATCCACCGCATCCGCCACGTGAATTTCACGGTATTTACGCCCCTTTCCCCGTCTGACCGTGAGAACACCATTGTCATAGTCCCGGCGCTCAAGCTTGACCAGTTCCCCGGCCCGCAGACCCGTTCCACAAAGCGTCATCACAATAGCGATATCACGACAGCGCCGTACCGGTTGCGGATGCTGTTTTGAGGCCTGAATCAGCGCCCGGATCTCCTGCCTGTCTAATGCCCTTCCCTTACGCTGGATATCGCCGCTCACGCGCTTAACAGACCGGATACGGGTCAGCGTTTCGGCATTCATACAATTGAGGTTAAAGGCCGTCTGTGCCACACCACGTAGTGCTGACAACGCCATGTTGACCGACGACACGGCGTAACCGTCATTCAGCAGTGCCGCACGTACTTTAGCGACGGCGGCATAGTTAAGTTGTTCCCACGGATAGCTATCTGCGCCCGAACCGTGTTTAAGTATGCTGGCACTGCGGTTTAACAGGCTGGTGACACCCCGCCGCCCCGATGGAGCAAGACCGCTGATATACGCATCCAGCAATGTGGTTTGCACCACTGGCACGACCTGACGTAACGCTGCCCTGCTCATGCGCGTAACCCGTGATAACGTACATTAAACCAGGTAACTTTCAGCATCACACCAGTCCTCGCTCAGCCATCGACACCGTTTCAGTTCCTGCCACGATAAAGTGATCAAGTAACCGCACATCCAGCATTTCCAGCAGCTCCTGAAGCTTTTTGGTCAACTGGATGTCACAACGGCTGGGTTCAGGCTCGCCGCTGGGGTGGTTGTGGACAAGGATGACTGCGGCGGCGTTATGCTTCAGTACACGCTTAATAACTTCACGGGGGTGAACGCTGACCGAGTTTAGCGTACCCCTGAACAGGATTTCGCGGTGCAGCAGCTGATTCTGATTATCGAGCAGGATGATGCCAAACTCTTCATGTTCAAGCGGTGCCAGCTCAACCATCACGCACCGCCGTACATCATTAGGGGAGCAGAGCTGAACGCCACGCTGGTAGTACCGGCTGATAATGTCACGAGCCTGGTCAAGGATACGGGTTTCACGCTGGGTAAACATGGTCATATCAGAACTCCCGTTCAATGAAGTAAATGGCATCGGGAAACAGCTGGCGGCGGGTTACGCCAGTACGCAGGGAGAAAGCTTTACGGGGCATGGTGGTTCGCCCGTTGCTGTCGAAGAAGCAGAGTGTTTCTTCATCCATTTTAACCAGAAGGGACCAATGAAACTGGTCGCTGAGCATAATCAGGCGGGAGTAGTCAGTGACGTCCAGAAACCGCTGCATTTTCCTGAAAAGCCGCCCGTCTGATAATCCCCGCTTCCCGGCAAAGGGTCTGGTGATTTGAACCGGGAACTGGCGGCTGTAATGCCCTTTCTGCAACACCTGAGCTATCAGCCAGTCTAAACGGTCTTCTTCAATCCCTTCAGTCAGCCATTCATGCAAAGGCCAGCGCTGCTGATAAACCTGAATAAGCCGGTTCATTAAAGGGCGTCGTTTCACCCTGCCGTCATACAGCCAGCTCAGCATGTTAACTATGCAATAAGCACCGCATAGACAGTCCAGTTCACCCTGTTGAGACGCACGTATCCCTCTGTCAGTCGTCACAGATAATTCCCCATAAAGTAGTGATAATTAGTGCGGCGGGATTAGCTTTCCCACAGGACGGTAATGGTGTAGACGTTCATGGCGTGATATTGAATAAAGTTGGATTGCCAGAGTTCAAACAACTCCCTTCCGGCGTTAACAGGCAGATCACCAACATGAGCAAGAAAGACATATTGCTGACTCCAGCTAAAATCAAATTCCTTTTCCAGTTCAGGGTATACCGTCCCCATATAACTGAAGTCGGTAATGTAATCGAAATACCATTCATCATTGCGTGAAATAATCCGTATTTCGACGGGATGGTAACCGCCCTTTTCAGCGCTGTAACTCAGGTCTTTAAATAACAGACTGACGGCTGTAATTTTGGCTTTATGCGGCGGTGGATTTCCCGCTTCATTTATTATGATATTTATCAATTCCTGCTCGACGGGCATAGCCAGCCCTTCCTGATGGATAACACTCATCGTTTTCATTCCGAAAAATATGCATTTGGATTGATGATACAAACCAATAATTGACCATTGCTCATATTGACTGTTTAGACGATAGACGTCCTCCCATCAGAATGGGATAATAAAATGAAATGCTAAGTTGGCAATTAGTTTGTATCAGCCACTGGACAATATGATACTATCCAGCAATGTTATTTTACCAGGGCTATGTTTTTAATGCAAATAGTTTCACTCAGGAACTAATTTGGTTGTTATTTTATAAACTCATCTAAAAACATAATTAAGCTTTTTCTCTTAGTATTATCGAGCTTATTCCAGACTTGCTCGAGACGTTGTTTTAATTCAACGTCAAGCCCAGTGGCATAGTTAATCGGGATATCAGAAACATTTAAATCCTCCATACAATCAATAAAGAACCAGCTGATTGGAGTTTTTAAAGCAACGGCAATTTTGACTAAATGAGCAATATTGATCTTATTCGTTCCGCGTTCATAGCGGGAAAGTTGTTGTTGAGAGATATCGATAGTCTCTGCAAGATCGGCAGCAGTTAGCCCTGCTTCTTTACGTCTGGCCTGAATACGCTGTCCTACCAGCTTATCAGCTGAATCTGCCATCAGTTTAACCATCATTTTATCTCCAGAACATCCATAAGAGGAATTCTGGGGCTTTTTTACTCTTGCATGAACATCACTAATGGACATAAAATTGATATTTACGTCTTTTATAGACAAAAAAACTGCAGCCGATCAACCAAGCTGGATTGAAAGCCCCATCTGTTGAGCAGCAGAGCAAAGGTGGACAAAAAGGAGAACATTGTGGCAACCACCATTACTGAGATAACGGATTGCTTTGAGTACTTTTTCAGCTCTCTTTACCGGCGAGAATTTGTCAAAACACTGCGTCTGAATGAATGTAGCGAGCGGGAATTACTGCCTTTGGTACGTTGCTATTTGCTCGGTTGGTTTGCAGATAATGTCTCACCGGAAGTAAAAAGCAAACTGCCAGGAACTGTATCCGGGCACGGTTACATTGATTTTGTCATTGATGATGTAGCCGTTGAGTTTGCAGTACGTAAACCAACTGCGGCACGTTCCAATGTCTCCGCGACCGTCAACAGTACAGAAGTAAAGAAATTGATGAAGCATGACAGCAAAGCCTTGCTTGTGCTGTTTGACTTCTCTGACACGCCCTATTCAGAAGAACAGATTGAATCCTTCCGCAACTGGCCCTCCCTGGGGCGTGGGAATCACCGTAAATCAGCTTTCAATGTAGTGTATTTCTTTGTGGAAAAACGCAGACCGCTGGCACTGGGAAAAATCACCAAAAACATCCGTATCACTTAACAGGGAATTAATTAATGAACAGAAAACTGTTGGCCTTATTGATGGCAGCAATAACGCTACCTGTAGCAGCAACACAGTACGTAAAACCTGGAGCGGTTCTAACCCTGAATCCGGGAAAGAGCAATGCTGATTTCAACATTAATGCCTCAACGCGGGATGGTTCGGGCGTATGCAATATGAATGGTAAGGTACAGCAAATAGCTGCTGGAGAAAACCAGATGCATCGCTGGGTCTGGAATGACATAACCAGCCAGTGTGTTGCTGTAATTAGTGAACTGAAAAACGGTAAGGCCAGCGTTATGACTCGTGGTTGCGAGGGATACTGCGGGGCTTCTACGGCAGGTGCAATGGATGGCCTATTTAATAAGAAATAAAAGTATCATTAATTTACGAAGGAATCTTAGATGAAAAGAACAATGTTTCTGGTATTAATAGCAGCTGGTTTGCTGGCTGGTTGCGGCGAGAAAACGCCAAAATGTAGTAGTGACGATGCAACAAATCTTGTCGTAGATATTGCCAGAAAGACAATCGAGAAAGGTATGACGCTGGATAAGGATGTGCGTATTTCTGTAGAAAATGTCAGAACAATTAGCCATGAATCAGGTCTGGATGTTTATCAGTGTGCGGCTGATTTAACGTTCACAAAACCTGAGCTGCAAAACTCATTACCAATTACCTACCGGATTCAGAAAACTGATGAAGGTAAAGGTCAGTTCTATATAAATGTATCAGGGTTATAATCACTGAATAACATACAGGGTTCCTTTTGGGTTAAGTAATTAATGTTTATTCCAAAAGGAAACCCCATAAAAAATTATTATATTTACCATTATGGCTATTATCACATTTAGTTGGTTCGTTACACACTATACAACTGAGCCAGAAAAAGTCCCTCCTGCTAATACTCCCTTCATTAGTAAACCTAACGTGTCTGTGACCTGCCCCAGGATTAGATACACCTTCAGTTAGTAATGTCGGTTGGTTTTTCTTCATACTTCCTGTTTCGCTAGTCCGTTGCGAATTCAGCTGGTGTCTGGTAATTCAGCGATGAATGAGGACGGCACTCGTTATAATCCTGCCGCCAGTCATTAATCGTTTTCCGGGCATGAAGAATATCGCTGAACCAGTAATCGTTCAGACACTCATCGCGAAAGCGTCCGTTAAAACTCTCAATAAATCCGTTCTGCGTTGGCTTACCTGGCTGGATAAGCCGTAGTTCCACATCATGCTCAAAAGCCCATTGATCGAGCGCGCGGCAGGTAAATTCCGGGCCCTGATCGGTTCTTATTATCGTCGGATAGCCCCGAAACAGCGCGATGCTGTCCAGAATACGCGTGACCTGAACGCCTGAAATACCTAAAGCAGCGGTGATCGTCAGACACTCCTTCGTGAAATCATCCACACAGGTCAGGCACTTGATCCTGCGGCCGTTGACCAGTGCGTCCATAACGAAATCAATCGACCATGTAAGGTTCGGTGCATCCGGGCGCAGAAGCGGAAACCGATCGGTCGCCAGCCCTTTACGGTGTCGTCTGCGCTTTACGCCCAGTCCATCAAGGTGGTAAATAAGGTATACCCGCTTGTGATTGACGTGAAGGCCCTCCCTACGCAGCAACTGCCAGCTTGACACAAAAAAGTTGGGCATGGTACCAAAAAAGTGTTTGTTATCTGGACATTATTAATAAAATCCACTACAAAAAGAAGGTATTTTAATTTCCATGGCTCCCTACATCTATAATCAGTACTTTTTGAGATTCATTCATCTTCCGAGAAGTACTACAAATTTCGTAGCCATCAAGAACATGTAATAGGATATTTAATGTCTGAAGAATCAAAAGATATATTTATAGATGATGTTGAATGGGGTTGCGTTCATTCACAGTATCATTATGAGTGTACAGATCCTGCGATAGTAGCATGTATTGTGAATATTAATAATACAGACATAATCGCAACCGAGCTTGTAAATTCAGTCTTAAATACATCTTGGATATCATCTCTTGATGCCGGCACACAGAGGTCATATAAAGTCACAGCAAAAGAAACAGCCGAGGCATTAGTAGAGATATTCAATAAAGTTCTTTCAGGTGACCCTTTAGGAGCGGAGTTTGGTGAAGTTATGGTTTCAATTGGCTCCTCACGGGCACTTAACCAAATATTACATCACATTTCTTTACCTATTGCTGAGTTATGGAAGCCTCAATTGAAGCAAAATGAGGGATTTGATTTTCATACTACATGTACCGCAAACCTTATAAACTTCGGTGAAGCTAAATTCTCAGCGTCCATTAACCCACACGGAAATGCTATTTATCAAGCTGATAGATTTATCACAGAAGAGAAACACTTTCGAGATCGAGTTCATTTAATAAATCTTTGCCACAGGGACGCCATTACAAATCTTGATGAAGAGAAATATGGTATTATCGCATCCTTCTCTATTAATTCAGGAAATACTAAAAAAATAATGGATAATGCTATTGAAACCGTTAAAGAAATAAAGTTATCAAATCGCGTCAGCTTTATATATTTGGTAGGTGTAAAATGTTAAGTATACAAGACATCATAAATGACGAAGATCCAAATAAATCTATTGGACAGATATTAGATGATTTGCACAGCAAAGGACCAGTTGATAACAAACTGATTGAGAATTTAACATACTATAAAGAATTTCATGCTGATAAATTTGCAGCGCATGAGGAAAACATAGTATCAACACTAGGTTTATTTTATAAAAACAAATCCCCTTCAAATCTATATTCATTCATTATAGGAGCCATAGGAAAACAGTATAAGAAACAGTACAAAGAGTATCTTACTCCTGTCCAGGCAAGTATTCGTGATGCTGTTGAAGAAAAACAATTCATTTCTATATCAGCGCCTACAAGTGCAGGAAAATCTTTTTCAATAAAGGAGTATATTAGTACTCAACAAGGTGATGCCGTAATTATTGTACCATCTAGAGCGTTAATAGCTGAGTACGTGGAAAATTTAAAAGTATACTTTGAAAAAAACAAAGAGGTAATGATCAGTACTTTTGTAGATTATGTCTATACCTCAAGAAATTTAAGAAGGATATTTGTTCTCACGCCAGAGCGAACAAAAGATCTAACGGCCTTTAGCAGGAAGTTGAATGTTAATTTGTTTTTCTTTGATGAGGCTCAGGTTTCTGAAGAGCAAGAACGAGGTGTTATATTCGACGTCACTGTTAGGCGTGTACTGAAACTCTTTCCATCAGCAAAACTAATTTTTGCACATCCTTTCGTTGATAACCCTGAAGCTCAGTTCCAAAAACACAATATTTCCACTCCCGAAAAATACTCTCGGAGTTATGCTCATAATACTGTAGGAAAGATATTCATTTATGCGCATAAAAATGGTAATGACTATTATTTTTCACCATACATTAACAAAGGACATTTGTTAAAGAAAGCTGCAATTTTCTCAGGAAGTTTTGAGGATTTTGCATTCTCAGGTGATAAATCAGTCCTTGTTTATGTATCAAAAGCATCGGTGTATGATGGGAAGTTTATTAATAAATTTAAGAAATACACTGCCAAGTTTAAGAAAATAGAAGACAAAAATGCGCTGGACATAATTAACAGCGTAGAAGTTATATTAGGTGCAAATAATCTGGACCATAGGTCTGTTCTGGTCGAACTTTTGAATATCGGTGTTGTAATTCACCATGGTTCTGTACCTTTAGAGGTTAGATACTTAGTAGAGAAATTTATTAAAGCTGGGTTCGCCAGGATCTGCTTTGCTACTAGTACATTAGCCCAAGGTATCAATATGCCATTTGATATCGTTTGGCTTGCAAATATGAAGATGTATGGCGAATCTGAACAGAAGCGATGTCTAGCATTTAAAAATCTAATAGGTCGTAGTGGGCGTTTGTCAAAGGAGAAAGAATTTGATTATGGATATGTATATACACATAATGCAGAGTTATTATCTCGCCGAGTAAAAACTCCATTTAAATTAGTGGAGAAGTCAATACTAGAAAATTCAGTTGATTCAGACAACGATAATCATGAGCTCATTGAATCTATTGTTGATGGCACCTTCAATGAGGATATAAACCTTCCAGAATCCAAGATTAAGAGACTACAAAATGATACTATATATACAGATATTGCATTCATTTTGGACACCGTGTTCGATGGACACTTTGGCAGTAAACTGATTGGACCTGAGAATAGAGATAGAAGATCCGCAATCAAGTTGTGTTTCTTATCGTTATATGAAGCATCTCTGGGTCGAGAATTATATGATGGTGAAAGAAATGTATTTAACTCAGCAATTGACATAATGTTTTTCGTAATGGCTGGTCGAAGCTTTAAAGAAATTGTGGGGATCAGATACAGTTACATATCAGATCGAGATAGAAATAATAATGGCATTTCTAAATTCTCCCAACCAGCCAATAAATTGCCCGACAGTAACTTGACACGTCCTTACTCTCTATTTCACTCTGTAAACTCAAGGGATGTAAACTACGATACCGTAGTATTCGATACTTACGACTATCTAGATACTGTGATCTCCTTCTCTCTTAATGATGTCTTCGTAGGAGCATTTACACTATATTTAAATGATACTGAAGATAAAAGAGCCGATGTTTTTATTGATTTTCTCAGATACGGAACAATCAACAAAGTTCACATAATGTTAATGCGATATGGAATTCAGCCTGAAGATGTTGCTTCAGTTGCTCCATTTGTACAATTCATCTCCGATGAAAGGATAGAATTGAGTCCTTCAATAGAATTTGTTGATAACGAGCTTTGGAAAAAAATCAGCTGGTATCTGCCATAGAGATTTTAGAAAGGGTGAAAAATCACTCACCCTTTCTAAACTGAAACTTAGATATTTTCTATTGGTAATCCCCCCGAAAAATCGGTGTGTTCATAAGTAGAATTTTCTCGTAATCTGAACCGGGGAGATCTCTATGAAAAAATCACGTTTTACTGACAGCCAGATCATGGCCATCCTCAGACAAGCCGAGGCCGGAGCGCCAGTCGCTGAACTGTGTCGCGAGCACGGTATGAGCAGTGCCAGTTTTTATAAGTGGCGTTCACGCTTTGGGTCAAGTATTCAATGTGTTGACAGGTCTGTATAATTCTCAATTTTACGGGTAAGGAATTATGACTCTGGTTGACGTGAAATGTCCCTTTTGTGAACGCATTGAGGCTGTTAAAAAACATGGCAGCGGTAAGGCTGGACACCAGCGTTACCGTTGCCAGTCATGCTGTCGTACTTTCCAGCTTGATTACGCTTATCGCGCTTGCCGGCCCGGCACAAAAGAGCAAATCATTGAGCTTGCGATCAACAATGCCGGTATTCGTGATACCGCACGGGCGCTGCATATCAGTATTAATGCCCTTGTGCGCACGCTAAAAAACTCGCGCCGCGGAGCGTAACCACTCTTCCGCTGGATAATCTGCAAATTGAGCTCATCTGTGAAGTTGATGAAATGTGGTCATTTGTGGGTAACAAAAAGCGGCAACACTGGCTGTGGTATGCATGGGAGCCACGTCTTAAACGTATTATTGCCCATGCTTTTGGCTCCCGGAGTAAAAAGACGCTGCAAAAATTACTGGGGTTACTGTCAGGCTTCAACGTTGCCTTCTGGTGTACGGATAACTTCAGCGCCTGCGACATATTGCCGGATAAAAAACACATCATAGGCAAGCTTTACACACAACGTATTGAACGTGAAAACCTGAACCTTCGTAACCGGTTAAAGCGACTAAATCGCAAGACTCTCGGATACTCAAAATCCGCAGAAATGCATGACAAGATTATCGGTACATTCATCGAGCACGAGTATTACCTACAATAACCTGATCTACACATTGAATACATTACCGCTGTGCCATCTGCTTTCTACGCCATGGCGTCACCACTTAAAAACCTATCAACGATTTTCTCTCTAACCTACCTATATTTTCCTTCCGTTCGCGTCAACATTTTTTGCTATCTCTTAACTGACTGTTATCAAAGGCTTTTCAGATAAAAAGTCAAATAAAATCATCTTTCTATGTTTTTAACACACTGTTACTTATCAAGTTTATGTATAATTTGCCGTTAATCACTTCGGGGCAAAAAGTATATCGCTGCCATTTATTGATCGTATCAGGTGTGACACTCCCTGTCATTTCGGCATGGCAAGATGCCTGTGCTCAGGAAAAAAGGGACAGACAGTCAATGAGTAAACGAAATACACAGCTAGCACTTCGCATCGCGGATATTCTGACACGCTTGAATAATGGCGAGACGTTGCATCTGGCAAAACTGGCAGAACAGTATGATGTCTGCACGCGCACGATCCGGCGTGATATTGAAGAACGCCTGCTATTTCTTGAACTCCAGCGCGATGCAAATAATGGTGGCTATACGCTGTCACCGGAAATGCTGGGGCGTTTCGACAGCAACAGTATTGAGCGCTATTCCGGGCTGGCTGGGATTAAAGGCCTGTTTCCGGCACTCGATAAATCGATGCTGAATACCATTTTCCGCCCTTCCGGCCAGCATAATTTTCAGGTGCACGGTCATAAATATATCGACGATGACATGCACAGCGTTAATTTCCCGCGCCTGCAACGTGCGATTGACGAGCAGCGTATTGTGGGGTTTCGCTACCATCGTAAAGATGCGTTACGCCACTATACCGTTGAACCTTATAAACTGATTAATTACAACGGCATCTGGTATCTCGCCGCTCGCCATGCTGAAAAAATCAAACACTTCACCCTCAGCAAAATCGCCACGCTGGAGTGTACTTTCGAACGCTTCAGCGCCGATGAGAATTTACGCCAGAACATTAATAAGGAAGAAAGCGTCTGGGCAAGTGAGGAGAAGTTCGAAGTGGTGCTGAAAGTCTCAGCGCAGGTAGCCGAATATTTTGAACGCCGTCAACTTTTAAATGAACAGGTCATCGAAAAGAAAATGGCCGATGGCGGTTTAATTATCTCCACGCGAATTTCCCATAGAACTGAAATAACGCCAGTAGTGCGCTACTGGATCCCACATCTGAAAATTATTGCGCCCCAGAGCTTACAAAATGAGCTGACGCAGGAAATTAAAACCTGGCTGGATGAATAAAATATGTCCTCGTTGAAAATACGAATTATGCGCAAGAATAAAAAACAGCCGCCCCGTCATCTCGTGCGCACCTTACCCAAGGTGAATATTATTGTTGCCGCAACAATGAGCGCCGGGAAAACATCGCTGATCAATGCCCTCCTCGGCACGGATTTACTGTGGTCGGCGAATGAAGCGGCGACGGCAACCATTACTCGTATTCAGCATGCAGGTCAGGATGAAAAGACCATGCGCGGCATCTGTTTTACCTGGGAGGGAAAGCGCTATCAGATGGCGGACGCCGTGGATAATCAGCTTCTGCACGCCTGGAACGACAGCCCGCTGGTGAAACATATTGAACTTAGCGGTTACGTGAAAGCCTTCAGCAAAAGCCGTTTTTTACCGGTCATTTACGACACGCCTGGCGCGAATAACAGCCAGGACACCAGCCATGCGCAACTGCTGAAAGAGGCGCTGGAAGGGTGTGATGACGGCATTGTTGTCTATGTGCTTAACGCCACCCAGCCCGCAACGCGGGATGATGCCCGTCTGCTGGGGGACATCAAACAGCATCTCGATGCCAGACCGGGTAAGCAGATTATTTTCGTACTAAATAAGGTCGACGAACTTGACGAAGATAAAGGTGAAACCACTGAACACGCCGTGCAGTCCGCCGCCCGCTACCTGGAACAGAATGGCTTTAGCGCGCCGGTCATCATTCCGGCAATGATGCAATGTGCCTTAGTGGCGAGAAAAATGCTCACCCGTCTGGGCACAACCCGTTCACAGACCCGCCATTTGCGTAACGAACTAGCACGTTTTCGTCTGAATAAACACGTTCTTAACAATGCCGCCCTGATCCCGCAACCGCTACGGGAAACATTGCGGCAGGAATTAACACAACGCGCGGTATCCACCGTCAGCAACGATGAGTTTTGCCGGAGCGAACTGCGTCAGTTTGCCGCCTACAGCGGCGTACGGACGCTGGAACTCTATCTGACACATTATCTTTGAAGAGCGCATCATGAATAAAATATTTATCGAACATAACCCGTTTATTGTTGAAACCCGCTTTTTAATCAACGGTTCCGAACCTGCCGAAGGCTGCAAACTGTCAAGCTACAAAGAGTTGCGTCTTCAGCTTTGGGTCGAAACTCTTTTCGATGAACTTAACCGTCTGCTTAACGGCGATCTGGCTTTTAATGTCGAATTCAAAGGCGTTGAATCCGATTATATGGATGTGCTGGAAGCGGCAGACGCCGCCCGCCAGAAAGGTATGACGATCGAACTGGAGCTGACCCGGGTTAAAGAGGTTCATCACCGCCTGAATGTGATTCAGGCAATGATGGAAGAAGCCCGCCAGAATCCGCAGTTTAACGACTACATCGAAAATAACGAAAAGGTCAGCCGCGGGTTCGAGGAGGCGTTTAACCGCGACTTCAACCTGTATGTTGTCGCCACCATGTCATCGGGTAAGTCCACATTAATTAACGCCATGCTCGGCCAGGATCTCCTGCCCGCCGCCAACGAAGCGACCACCGCCACCATCGCGCAGATAACCGACGACAAGATGCTGGGCACCTCCTTTATGGCGCGTCGTATCAGCAGCCACACGGGGCCAGGTGAAGAAATTCCGGTATCGTCAGAGTTGCTTAAAGAGTGGAACCAACTGGAGGACACCCACCAGATTGATCTGCGTGGCAACATTGTCTCGATGCAAGAGCGCGATAATGTGCGCCTGGTGCTAACCGACACCCCAGGGCCAAATAACAGCCAGGACGGCGAGCACGAACGTGTCACCATGAGCTACATCCAGGATTCGCAGCGCAATCCGCTGATCCTGTACGTGCTGAACGCTTCACAGCTGGGGATCAATGATGACCAGCACCTGCTTCGCTTGGTCGCGCAAACCATGATGCGTGGCGGCAAGCAGAGCAAAGATCGCTTTATTTTCGCCGTCAACAAGATGGATAACTTTGATCCTGAAAACGGGGAAAACGTCGGCGCGGCGCTGGAGCGGATCAAAACCTATTTGCAGAATAATGGCATTCAAAACCCGCAGGTTTACCCAATCTCGGCCAACCTGACGCGCCTGCTGCGTAAAAAACCCGATGCTCTCACCCGCAAAGAGCGCGGCGAGCTCAACACCATGACCGAGCTTTTCCTTGAAGAAGCCAGCATGAATCTGCCCTCTTATATGCCGCTCACTTCACGCGTCAGCCGTGCGCTGGAGCAACGCAACCTGTCGCGCGCCCTTTACCGCAGCGGGCTGCCCGCCGTTGAGGTGATGATTGACGAATATATTGATAAATACACCTTCCCGAATCGCCTGAAACGGGCCTATGAGGCTCTCAATCAGGCGATAGAGAAAGGCATGCGTGAAGCCGAGCTCACCGAGCAACTGGATCAGGATGAACGCGCACTCGCGCACCTGAACGAACAAATCAGCCAGCTCGAACAAAAGCGCAAAGAAAGCGCAGATACCGACGTGTACAAGCAATCACTGCGCCAGAAAGGGAAAGAACTGCCGCTGCACATTGCTGCCGTGTTCACACAAAAACTGGCGCAGGTGCTGGCAGCCAGCAAAGCACAAGGTAACGAATTCACAAAAGATTCGCAGCTCACACCAGCCGATGCGCAGCGCCGTCTGGATGCAGCAGAGCGCGACGCAAGTTTTCGTTTTAAAGAGCTGATCAATGCGTTCGAAGCCACATTCCAGACTGCGCAAACGTTAATTAAGGACGAGTTGCAGGTGGAGTATCGCCGCTATATCAGCGAGTTGTTCGGCGACACCCGCGAACTCAAGCTGCCATTGTTCCAGGGGCTGAAAGAAAGCATGGCGGACTTTTCGCTCAATTTGAGCCTAAACGCCAACAATATTAAAAGCCGGGAAGAACGTTATAACCCGCGCGAAGTTAGCGACTCATCGTGGTGGAACCCCTTCTCCTGGTTTAGTACCCGTACCGTCTGGGATTACCGCACGGTGGAATTTGTTGACATGTCCGAACTCTGGAATGAAAAACGCAGCCAAATTGAGGGCAACTTCAGAGATCTGATTGATGCGGCGCGGAAAAAAACCGAAACGGATAAAGACCGCTTAGTCGAAAGCTACATCGCATTTATCGAACGCGAATTTAACAGCAAATTCGACGCCTTGATCGCCAGTCTGAAGGAGAAAATGAGCGACCAGCAAGCGCGTGAGAACGCCATTGCCCAGGCTCGTGCGCAAAAATCGTGGATCAGCGAATTTAAATCACGCCTCGACAACACATTGAGCCTGAAGGAGTAACCCCGCATGGAACAGAATTTTCACCACGCATTTTTGGCAGCGCTCAACAGCCCGCAGCGTGATTTTGCGCTGCTGAACGCCATGCTGGAGGAGTCTTACGCGGCGAAACCGGCGCTTTTCGACCCCCACCGGGAGGATAGCGTCTGTGAGGCCATCAACCACGACACCATCGACTGGAACAGCGGTTACTTTGCGTTGCAGGTCAGAAGCCTTGAGCACAACTTCTCGCTGGAACGAGCGCAGCATCTGATTGCCCTCAGCCAGTGGCTGACCGAGCACCAGCATGATGGCTTTCTCGCCCCCCCTGCCGCGCATAAGGACAACGGAAACAGAAACATGAACAACAATGAAACCACAACGTTTACGCCTGGCCAGAGCCTGCTTGCCGCGCTTGAGTCCGGCTCCCTCAACCGCCTGCGTTCAGCACTGGTTGCTGAACTGGAAAATAACCGACTGGATGCACAGACGGTTCGCCAGGCGATGAAATGGGCGGAATCTCGCGCAACCGGATTGTTTGCCGACTATGAAGAAAACACGCTGGCGCTCGGTTTCGAGGCCGATAAAAGCAAGTGGGATGTGGATTACTACAATCTTCAGTCCGCGTATCTGATGATGAACTTCTCACGGGATCGTTTTGAGCACCTGATGGACATCTACCAGGTATTGCGCGATCGCGCGGTTTCCGGCTTTGTCCACCAGCCGAAAGCCGCACCGCGCCCTGCAAGTGCCGCGACGGCATCGGCAGCACCGCGCAGCCCGACGCCTGCACCTGGCGCACCGGTGCGTCAGAGCGGTTCCACTTCGGCCCTGCGCGTTGCCGCGCTGGCAGGGGGTGCGCTCGCCGCGCTGGCGCTGCTGATTTTCGCGCTGCTTTAACGGAGCCATCACCATGCAAAAACCGATGATGCCGCTGCAAATTCAGGAGATGGAGCAGCGCGCGGCAGGTACGCTGGCGTCTGCCAACACGCTGATTAATCGTAGCTATCTGGCTGAGATGCGTCACTACCCGGTGCAGCCGCTTGAAGATTATCAGGGGGTGCCGATCCACCGCGCCGGTGATATCCGTCTGTTTCGCATCGAGCGTATAGTTCAGGAAAACAAGCAATCGGTGCTGGAGAGTACCACTGCCGCCTACACCGCATTAGGCGCGGCCGGGTATAGCGTTTTTTTGCTGCTGAAATCCGATGGCCGGGAAACCGATGTCTATATCGGCACGCGCGGCGCGCCAGGAAAAATGCTGGGACAAAACTCCGGTGAGCTGCTCAATGAGACATTCAAAGGGCATTTCCCCGGCAGCAAGTTGATTGCCCAGAATGCGCAACAAACCGCACTGTTACTGGATGGCGCGCTGGCGCAAAAAGAAAACCCGTCATCTTCCGTCACCGCCGTAACGGGCGTTCCATCCCTGGCAACAGAAGACAGCGAACATTTTATGCAGGGGCTGGAGCATTTTATTGATGCCGCCGAAAGCCGCGTTTATCAGGCCATTATCCTTGCAGAACCGGTTACGCCGCCTGAGCTGGATCGCATTCGCACCGGTTACGAAAAAGTCGCCACCCAGCTCTCGGTGCTGGCGAAGCGCCAGTACTCTTTTGGCGTGCAGGACAGTGACAGCGTAGGCCTGAGCATCAGTGAAGGGCTGAGTCAGTCTCTCGGTGAAAGTTTAGGCATGACGGTATCTCAGGGCACGTCTTTCACCCGTGGCACAAACCACTCCACAAGCGTTGGCACCTCAAGCAGCGAGTCCACCTCCGGGGTCATCGCTGATGTCATGGCGGGCTATAAAAATGGCAGCCAGATATCACTCGGCGCGGCCTTTAAAGGTGTACTGAAGGGTGCGATCCTGAACCGAACCCACTCTGACAGCGTGAGCGAAAACACCACCACTGGCACGTCGGAAACCTATGGCAGCAACACGTCCGAAAGCGAATCGCGCACGCTGAACCGCAACGATACCACTACCCGCACTGATGGCCAGACCGTCAATAAAACGACCGGCAGCAGCCAGCAGATTTCGCTGGAGGTACATGACAAAACCATCGAGAACCTGCTGGCAAAAATCGATCACCATCTGGAACGTGTAAATGAAGCGCGAACCTACGGGGGCTGGCAAACTGCCGCCTATTTTATTGGTGACAGCACCGCCTCATCAGAATCGCTGGCCAGTATTTTCCTGGGGTTAATGCGTGGGACGCGCTCAAGCACGGAGGATTTTGCTTTAACCACCTGGAACTCACAAAGCAAACGCCCCATTCTTGACTGGCTGTCGGTACTGGCTCATCCACTGCTGAAACCCACTATTGCCCCGGTGCTGGCTATCGACTGGCTCACCCCGGCAACGCTGGTTTCGGGTAAAGAGATGGCCATTCAGTTGAGCCTGCCGCGTCGTTCAACCTCCAGCGTCGCGGTACTGCACACCCAGTCATTCGGGCGCAAAGTCCTGCATCTCGACGGGCCGGAACCTGACGGACAACAGACCCGCGCACTGCGGCTCGGCCAGATGCGTCATTTGTGGAACGATCTGGATATGCCCATCGATCTGGATGTGGACAGGCTCACCAGCCATGTGTTTATCACCGGCTCCACCGGCGCAGGCAAAAGCAACACCATTTACGCGTTGCTGGAACAACTGGGTCAGCACAATGTGCCATTTTTGGTTATCGAACCCGCGAAAGGTGAATATAAGCAAGTCTTTGGTCATCGTGATGATGTCTCGGTCTTTGGAACGAATGCGCGCTTTTCGCCGCTGTTGCGTATTAATCCGTTCCGCTTTCCTGAAACCACCCACGTTTTTGAGCATATTGACCGCCTGGTTGATGTCTTCTCCATGTGCTGGCCGATGTATGCGGCCATGCCTGCTGTATTAAAAGATGCCATTCTGCAAGCCTACACCGTGTGCGGCTGGGATCTGGTAACGTCGGAAAACCACTGGCACCCCGCCACCCTTTTTCCGACCTTTGCCGATCTCCAGGAGCAACTTCGTCAGGTCATTGAACAATCGGAGTGGTCGCAGGAGGTGAAAAGCAACTACATCGGCTCGCTGGTGACCCGCGTCAACTCACTGACCAATGGCCTGAATGGACAAATATTTAGCGGTGAGGAGATAGATAACAGCCTCCTTTTTGACAGTAATACCATTATCGACTTAAGCCGTATCGGCTCTCAGGAAACCCGATCGTTTATTACCGGTATTCTGGTGATCCGCCTCAGCGAGCATCGTGCCGCAATGAGCGGGATGAACCAGGCTCTACGCCATGTGACCGTGCTTGAGGAGGCCCATCACCTGCTGAAGCGCAGCGGCGGCAACGCTGGCGCAGAAGGCGCGGATATCACGGGTAAAGCCGTGGAAATGCTCGCGAATGCCATTGCCGAAATGCGCACCTGGGGCGAGGGTTTTATCATTGCCGATCAGTCACCTGCGGCAGTGGACATGGCCGCCATCCGCAACACCAATACGAAAATCATCATGCGTCTGCCGGAAGATATGGATCGCCGCACTGCCGGAAAATCAGCGGCTCTGAGCGATGAACAACTTCATGAACTGGCGCGCCTGCCACGCGGCGTCGCAGTGGTGTATCAGAACGACTGGCTGGAGCCCGTGCTGTGCAGAGTCAGGAAGTTTGAGTCCCCGGCCGAGCCATGGCAGTACAAACCCACGGCAGCGCCGGTTGCCACAAACCCGCAGGCCTGGACGCCGCTGTTAAGCTGGTTGCTCAGTCACCGTCTGGCTGATCCGGTCGAAATCACGGCGCAACAACTGGTCGAGCAGGTCGATACACTGATGCTGTCGACGCGTAACAAAATCCTGCTGCGTTCGTTAATTGCCGAGTTCGCGACCCATCGTACCCTGCGTATTCAACGTGAAGATCAGTTCCGCCAGCTTGCCAGCACCATTACCGGGTTACTCGATTGTCGTCGCGAGATGATGTACCGGCTCAGCCAGTGCAGCGACTTCAGCACTGTGAGTAATACGCTTGATAGCCTGCTGACCCGACGCACCGGTGAGTTACCCGCAGCGCTGCGCATTGCAGTACAACAGTGCCTGATGAAAGACGTTTCGGGGGAATCAGAAACATGGCTGAAGACCTACGCCGGGTGGCGTAAACACGTACAGGAAACCCTGCAATGAGCGAAATGCTGGTTTTAGAAACGACCCTTGAGATCGTGGGTGAGCACGAAGGGCTGACTGAACTCACTAGAGATATCGATATTATCGACATTGACATTGATAAGCTGGATGAGCCACTGAAGACGGTTGATACGCCGCTGACTGAACTGAGTGACGAGATGCGTGAGACACTGCGTGATAACGGCTACAGTGAAGACGTCATTGAACGCATCGGCAGCGAGCAGGAAGCGCAGATTTACCTTGATGCCGGGCTGGAGTGTGAATCAGTCAACGGGAAAGATGTGCTGGTGCAACCGGATATCAACCCCGACCAGGTGGATGAACTAGGCAGAACGAATCTTGAGCGAATGGAAAAAGGTCTGCCGCCGCAGGATGCCGACGGCAAACCTTATCAGCTTCACCATATCGGACAAAATGCAGATTCACCGTTAGCTGAGCTGACGCAAAGCGAACATATGGGCGGTGGTAATAATAAAATCCTCCATGATGTCACCAAAGAGTCGGAAATTGATCGCGGTGATTTCAAAACGGAACGCATCGACCACTGGAAACAGCGTGCAGAAGATATTAAAAATCAACGCAGCGAGGCCGTAGCATGAAACAACTGAAAACGTTTATCGAACAACATGATGTGATTACCTGCCCGGTTGACGCAGCAACGATCAACGCCGCGGAAAAGGCGCTTCATATTACCTTCACCCCGGACTATAAAGCCTGGCTGGAAAACGTCGGGTTCCTCTCTTATGAAGCCACCGAAGTGTGCGGACTGGGGGTGAAGGAGACCGCGTGGTTGAACATTCTGCGCTCGACCGCGGAGTTACGTCAGCAACATCCTGACTTCCCGGCCTGCGCGGTTCCGCTAATGGATGCGGAGGATGGTCACTATTATCTCTATGACAACTCCACCGGCAACATTGTGCGCTGGTCGCCGCTGTCTGGCGTGCGCGAAACCCTGAACGTCTCATTGGAAACCTTCGTGCTACAACAACTCGAGCAATAAAACACGCCTGTTGCGTCCCCTGCCATTACAAGGGGCGCAACATTATCGGTTTAACAAGGCCGAACTAAGCTCTCATTCACTCAACATGCAACGTATAGCTAGCAGCTACCATGACAGGTCTTCAGCCTAAATAGCAGGCCTTGGACTGTCAGGCATCATTTTTGCCAAAATGAGTATAGCATTGAGTACAATTTTATTGAATTTAAAAAATATCATTTAATATCAACAAAATAATATAAAAATCACTGTTCAACGTCTGATTAAAAATTGTTGTCTCATGGGGTTTTACTGAATCTCATGACCATCACAGAAAACAATTAAATCCACGCATTTGCGTGGATTTTTCATTTCAACGCCGTCTCAATAGT
>Ga0157373_10000420_pt1 | contig 33988 bp, 39 predicted proteins | sample C65metaG_FD_113460 | JGI IMG/M metagenome (GOLD analysis project Ga0157373, IMG submission 113460) | Corn rhizosphere microbial communities from Kellogg Biological Station, Michigan, USA - C6-5 metaG | ecosystem: Host-associated > Plants > Roots > Rhizosphere > Soil | place: USA: Michigan... | reverse complement strand
CCTGAACGATCTCCACAATGTTTTTTGGTGTTCGTTGCCGCCATTCCTCCACGCCATTGGCGCCCGTATAGATCAGCAAGGTACTCTGGTGCCAGCGTAAAGAGCGCAGATGAACCAAATTCGGCTCAAGAGCCAGCAGGGTTTTCAATAGCGCGATATCACCGCTACTGATAGCGTCAGCAGCCTGTTCAAACTGGTGCAACCGGGTATCCGTTCGTAAGCGCTCCTGAAAGCTGGTATAATCCGCCCAGGTGCGGAACCAATGCTTATGTTTGATCAACTGCCGGGCATTAAAAACCATATCTTTTGACCAATCACAACCCGCTTCCGCATACCAGGGCGCACCGAAATGCGGATGACCTGCATATTTGTCCAGGAAAGCGGCCACGGCGTTTTCGTCACCCTGCCGGGCAGCCAGGTCGGCTTGCGCTTTTTCGTCTACAGGTATTTCAGCCATCGTTGTCCAGCGTGTTGTGATTTATAGCGGCCAAACCAGCGGCAGGCCATATAAAGCAGTAATTCTACTATGATAAAGATAAGGTATAGCAGCGGCAATCCCCAGCGTTTATCTTCCGGTACACCAGCAAAGGGCGCCGTCGTATACCATTCCTGGTGCGGATTGCCATACAAAATGGTATTCAGGCCGAGCGCCAGCACATGGATCAGCAGGATATGCAGCACATAATAAAATAGCGGCACCTTGCCAAATACCAGCAGAATATTGGCCAGCCAACCTTTGGCTTTTTCGGCAATAGGTACCAGCGCGATCAGCGACCCCAGCGTCATCAGCAAATACAGTTGTGACGGCGGATATTTTTGCTGGCCCAGCAGCCGGAATAAAAAAGGCTGCTTACCGGCGTGCCTGAACGCCATAAGGCTCCCGGCGATCAAAAACAGGACGATGGCACTCAAGCCGATTTGCCGGCACAGCCGGTCACGCCTGGCCGTCTCAAAAGTCAATAATTTTCCAAAACCATAGCCTGCCATCATCACCCCGATCCAGGGTGCGATCACGTACAGTACATTGATCCAGCCAGGGCCATTCTCGCTGACCGTATAAATAAAGTTCCACCAGTGCCAACTGGAAGGTACCAGACCAAATACCTGCTGCACGGCCATCATCGCCAGGCCGCCGATCCAAATGGCGCGGGACGGCAAATAAATAATGCCCGCTAACAATATCATGCACCAGCCCAGCATCCAGATCACACCAGCCAGCATAAAGGATCTAAAGTCTAAATTAAAACTCCAGCAAAAACGGATGAGCGTCAGCTCCAAAAGGATCAAAAGAATGCCGCGGCTCAGCAAATAGCGGGACAACTGCTTTTTGTCATTTAACTTTTGCCCGTATAAGAAGGCCGAAGCACCCGCAAAAAAAACAAAGCCGGAAACGCAAAAATGCGTGATCCATCGGGTGAAAAAAATGGCCGGGTCGGGGCCGCCAGCGGGCATGCCCGAATACACCCGGACGTGGTCAATGGCCATCAGCACCATAACGGCGCCACGCAGAAGATCGATAGAACGGAGGCGTGCAATAGGGTTCATACCCTAAATTTACAGGGACTCCGTTCATCCGGCAAATTATCGGATAATTAACCGCTTTTTGCGGATAGTTGGTCAGGGACGTTTCCTGACCTCCAGCAACACCAAAAGCATGACTATTGAATCACGTGAATTTGTTTTAAAAATTCAGGCCGCGTCCATGGCCAGCCGGAACCCGATACAACCGTCAAAACTGTCCGGCGGGATCTCGTAACGAATCGTATTGGTACAATGAACAGCGCCATTGTGATGACAGCCACCGCGCAGTACCTTGCTTCCTGTCGGCACCCTATAGGCGCTGCCGTCTTTCGGAATTAGGTTGGTATCACGGACAAACCAGTCCTGGCACCATTCCCAAAGGTTGCCGTTCATATCATATAAGCCTAATTGGTTGGACCGCTTTAAGCCAACCGGATGTGCGGCCGTTAATTTATCCCGGTTGTTTAATCGTGTAATCACCGCCATGTCGCTGTAAGGACCGGCATTCCCTTCAAACCAGCCGGATGCATCCATGTTATCAGAGCCGGCAAAATGAAACCCATCGCGCCAGTCCCGGCCACCTCTTGCGGCATACTCCCATTCGGTTTCTGTGGGCAGGCGGAACGCCGCCTTTTGTTTGTATTTTTCGTTGATCTTTTCAATAAAAACCTGGCAATGATCCCAGGAAACATGCTCGGCGGGCTGCTCATCTCCTTTATAGAGAAAGCGGGTGCCGTCCTCGCCCATGATCAGGTTCCAAAGGGCCTGTGTGGTTTGAAATTTGGCGATATAAAAATCCCGGATATGCACTGGCTGCGCATCGCCGAACAAAAATGGCTCGTTGGCCGGTGTACCGGCGACAAACACCATTTCCAGGGTAAGACCGTTACAAGGAATGATCAGGTTTTCCATTTAGGTGATATTTTGACAAAAGCGCAGGGTATTACCATCCGCGTCTTTGACATAAAATTCACGCCGGCCCCAGGTCTGGTCGGTCGGCCCTTGCTCTACGGGTGAACGGGGCTTATCGGTATCCAGCCCGCGGCTTTTGTATTTGGCGAATAAAGTGTCGACATCGTCAACGTATACGTAGGCCACAGAACCGAACAGCCGCTCGCTTTCATGCGTCGTGATCTGGAACTCCATTTCATCATGGCCGAGATCGACCACGGGTGAATCGGGCGTATCCTCCGGCCAGGTCATCCGGAAGTCCAGCACCTCTGTATAGTGCCGGATCGCCGCCCGCATGTCGCGTACCTTGAATAAGGGAATAAAATGCATGCCCTAAGTTAAGCAGGTAAAAGATGAAATAAAAAAAACCGGATAATTGACCGCAAAAGCTACACATCCCGCGTTGTACGAAAAGCCTGCGCTGTTAATAAGGGCGCCTGTTCACTGACATTGAGTCCACAGGCCAGCGCGATATCGGCTTCAAAGCCACGTTCCGCCAGTTCGCGTCCGGAGATACATGCCCGGATAGTGCCCGCCAGTTGCGGTTTGGAGCTGTTGAACAAGTGCAGTGCGGCCCGGCTTTCGGGTGAAAGGCTGCCCTTTAGGCTGGCAATGACCGCTCCCGCACTTAACTGGTCTTCCAAGGCAGGCCGGAGGCTTCCGTCTGCCCATTGCTCGCCGGCAGCGATCACACTGATGCGCTGACCGAGCTTCATCGCGTAAGCCGCCACTGCTGCAGCATTGCGCAAGCAGCCGCAAAGCGTGGGCGTTTCACCGGTGGCCAGCGAAAGGGTGGAACAGTTCGGCGAGGGTAAGACGATCTTTGCTTCCATGGGCAAGGTGGTCAGCGAAGTCGGTGAAAGGGAATAGCCGCCCGTGTATTTGCGCTTGAAGTCGGCCAGGATCGCGCCTTTTGATTGGGCATAAGCGGCCGCGCTTTCGTCTTTCCAGGGATAAGGGAAGACCGCGGCACCCCGGCTGACCGCGATATCGACGCAAGTGGAAAAAGAAAGGACATCGACAATGATGATTACGTCCGAGACCGGCAATAATTGCTCCAGGCCGCGCAGGCCCCATTCGGTCTTGATGTCGTAAGCTTCCTGGTTGTAGATCATTTTTGATCAGGTTTTGCCATTTCCAGGTCAACCAAAACCAGTAACCGGCCCAGGTTTCCCTTAAGGATAAATGTCTTTAATTCGAGTGTTTTTGTTTCACCGGGCCCAAGGTTAACGGCCGGGTCGGCGTGCTGGCAGCTCCGTTCCGGGTTGGTCCAGAGGTTGCCTGTTTCTCTGGTATAGGTAGCGCTGACCCATTTGCCGTCATGTGACAAGGTAGCGATAACGGGCCGGTCCGTTTTCTTGGAAACGTTATAACGCGTGTTGCCGTCCTCGTCTTTTTGTATGGGAACGGGATTGACCGGCCAGGTGTAAGAAACCAGGTATCGGCAGGGCAGCCATTTTTGCAGGCCCATCGTCAGTCGTTGCGGGGTTTCAGCGGCCAGCAACCCGAACCCCTGGGGTAGTGCACATAAGTGCGCTCCAGCAAGGTGTCCGCGAACAGGGCATATTGTTTGACACAGGTGACCGCCTGTAAATTCTGCCAGGCTGTTTGACCATGATTGACCAGTTGATAAGTATAGCGCAGCCCATCGTTTTCCAGGGTAGCCGTTGCGGTGAGCGATACCGCGTTGCCCAGGTCGCTTTCATAGCTTAACGTATTCCCGGACTGATGCCATGCAGGCAGTGTTCTTTTATTGTTCGTACCCAGCGATACAAAATACAGGTGTTCCCCCTGCCGGCTTTGCAAATTAAGCCCGGTCAGATGTTCGGGAAACTCGATCTCAATGCCACGGTCTGACTCCGGCTCGCCCGGCAGCAGTATTTTTAATAAGGGGTAGGTGGTATTGACGACGGTCACGGTCAAACCATCCGCCCTTTTCAGGCGCAAAGGTTGCGCTGTGACAGTGCATCCCCAAACCAATAACAATAGACTTAGTTTATTCATTTTCTATAAAGCTTAAAATATGGCCATTCGGGTCTGCGGTATAAAATTCCTTTCTATACGGTATTTCCCGTAAAGGTTGTATGAAATCCAGTGACCGTTGGTGATCAGCCGCCAATAGCGGCCGGCTCATGTGTTTGATCCTCCTAATGGCCGGGCAAAAAATAAACGGTAACCATTCGGGTCAGTAACGGCAAAGCCCCGGAGCTTATCGCTATTGTCCTGTAGCTCCTGGTAAAAAGTTACGCCTTTGGAACTGAACTCTTCAAATAAAGCTTCCGGATCCGCTATGCCAAAATGTGCGTCCCAACCCGACCCATGGGTATGATTAGGTGCCGGTTTTCCGCTGGCTTTCAACATGAGCCAAGCGGGCCCGCGGCCGATCATCGCAAAATAAGGATCATAGCCTTCCTCTTCAGCGATATAAAGCACTTTAAAACCCAGTTTTTGCACATAGAAGTCTACCGATTGTTGCAGGTCGGCCACGATAAAAAATGGTGAAACAAAAAGCAGATCAGACATGATACTAAATTAAGCTTATGGCTACTTAAAACAAAAATTCAGGATAATTGGCCGGAAAAGCTACGCAATTGGCCCGTTTAGATTCGCCCTGATTTTTTTAGCTTTGGTTATGAAGTTTTTCAGTGTTCAACGGCGTTACCTTTTCCATTTGATCGTTTGGCTGGTTTACGGCGTGTATAACCTGATGAACGTAGAGGATTATATCCGCAAGCAGGGCTGGCTGTTCGCCCTGCCGCCACTGGCGATCTCCCTGGCCTTGCTGGCCATGCTGATCTATGTCAACGCCTTTCTCTTGATCCCCAAACTGCTGGATAAAAAGAAGATCGTCCTTTACCTCATTAGCGTATTGTTCCTGGTCATCCTCAATACCTGGCTGAAAGCGCTGAGCAAACAGCATTATGATGCGATCGTCTGGCCCAAAGATCTCATGCCCCTGCAGGATTACTTCAAGTGGAACCTGTTCGACAGTTTCTGGTCGATCCTGATCTCTACACTGCTGCTATTCAGCCTGCGCTGGAGCCGGCAGAACGAGCGCGTGAAAAATATAGAGTTGGCGCAACTGCACAGTGAATTAAAATACTTACGTGCCCAACTCAACCCGCACTTTTTGTTCAACGGGCTGAACACCATTTATGGCAGCATTGATATCGAAAATACACAAGCCAGGGATATCCTGGTACAGTTCTCTGACCTGTTGCGCTATAACTTGTACGAAGCGGATGTGGACCGGGTGCCGCTGGAAAAAGAAGCGGTCTATTTAAAGAATTACGTAGCCTTACAGCGGGCGCGCAGCGATGCCAATTTGCAAATTGAACTCAATATTGACCTGGTTGACCAGACAGTTATGATCGCACCACTGATCTTCGTGGCTTTTGTTGAGAACGCCTTTAAGTATAGTACGCGCGATGACCGGCAAGCGAACAGCGTTTCCGTCAGCTTGCGGCAAACAGACAGCCAGTTACAATTTGACTGCCAAAATTCTTATGAAATTACGGAGCCCGGACGCGAAGGGATCGGCCTGGCTAATGTGAAGCGCCGGCTGGAATTACTTTACCCCGGGCGTTATAGGCTGGACATTCAGCAAACGAATGGCTTTTACGCTGTTCATTTAACCCTGGTCCTATGAAAAACCTGCGCTGCCTGATCGTGGATGATGAGCCCGTGGCCCGTAAAGTGCTCCGGGAGTTTATCGCTAAAGTCCCTTTCCTGGAACTGGCAGGCAAAGCGGTGAGCGTGGCCAAAGCGGAAAATTTTCTTTCCGCTAATGAAGTTGACCTGGTACTGCTGGACATTGAAATGCCCAAAAGATCCGGTTTGGACTGGCTGAAGAACACCGTTTTAAAGCCCATGGTCATTTTAACCACCGCCTTCCCCAATTATGCACTCGAAGGTTATGAGCTAGACATCGTAGACTATTTATTAAAACCGATCGCTTTTGACCGTTTTTTGAAAGCCACTCAAAAAGCAAAAGAGTATGCCGAACTGCGCGGCCGAACAGCGTTAGATGGCTGTTTATTTATCCGCAGCGAAAAACGGATCGAAAAAGTGGCGCTCAAAGACATCCTGCATATCGAAAGCAGTGGCAATTATGTCAACATCTACACCACTGCGAAAAAACTGGTCGCCTATCTCACCATGAAAAGCCTCGATGCCCAGTTAACAACAGATTTCATGAAAGTCCACCAATCTTTTGTGATCAACCTCACCCATATCCGGGCCATTGGAGGTAGCCAGGTATTTGTCGGCGGCAAAGCCGTCCCGGTCAGCCGGGCCTACCGCGAGCAGCTCAAACGGGTAATTGAACAAAGGCTGATCAAAAGATAAGATCGCAGGCCGTTTTTTCCTGTGTCATATATCAGGGAGGAGAAGTAGTTAAGTATTTACCAAGACGTGACCTGCATCGGGCACCGGTATGCTTACCTTTGCTGATCATGAAGAAAATAGGTTTCTTATCATTCGGGCACTGGTCCGATCATCCCTCTTATCAAACCCGTACCGCGGGTGATACCTTGCTGCAATCCATTGACCTGGCCGTTGCTGCTGAAGAGATTGGTTTGGACGGCGCCTATTTCCGGGTGCATCACTTTGCGCGCCAACTGGCGTCGCCATTTCCCTTGCTTTCCGCTATCGGGGCAAAAACCAGCAAAATAGAGATTGGAACCGGCGTCATCGATATGCGTTATGAAAACCCATTATACATGGTGGAAGATGCAGGCGCGGCCGACTTGATCTCGGGCGGGCGTTTACAGTTAGGAATCAGCCGGGGTTCGCCGGAACAGGTGATCGAAGGCTGGCGTTATTTTGGTTATGCCCCGGAAGAAGGCAGAGATGATGCCGATATGGGGCGTCAAAAAGCCCTGGAATTTTTGAACAGACTCAAAGGTGAAGGGTTCGCCGAGCCTAACCCTTACCCGATGTTCCCGAACCCGCCGGGCTTACTAAGGTTAGAGCCGCATTCGGAGGGTTTACGCGAACGGATATGGTGGGGAGCCGCTTCTAATGCCACTGCCGTTTGGGCGGCAGAAAACGGCATGCACCTGCAAAGTTCTACATTAAAGTTTGACGAAAGCGGCAAGCCGTTCCATATCCAGCAGGCCGAACAGATCAGGCTATACAAGGAGGCCTGGAAAAAAGCCGGTCACCAGCGGGAAGCGCGGGTGTCAGTAAGCCGTTCTATTTTCGCGATTCTGAATGACCGGGACCGTGCTTACTTTGGCCAGCAAGGTAAATCTGCCGATAGTTTCGGCTATATCGAACCCGAAAAACGGGCGGTTTTTGGCAAGAGCTACGCGGCCGAACCGGACCAGCTCATTAAAGAACTGGCCCGAGATGAAGCGATACAGGAAGCGGATACATTGCTGCTGACCATCCCTAATACTTTGGGTGTTGACTACAATGTCCATGTGCTGTCGGCTATTTTGGAACATGTGGCACCGGGGTTGGGCTGGCGCTAACAAAAGTGCCGGTGGTTTGTTGTTCCTTTAAAAGGAGGAACTATGCCCTGGTATAACGGTGATTACCCGCCATCCTATAAAAACCAACCTCAATACCTGCGCGAAAAAGCCGTGGAGATCGCGAACGAGATCATCAGGGAAAGCAGCGACGAAGGTATTGCTATCGCTACCGGGCTAAAGCGCGCACGGCAGTATTTCGAAGAACATCCGGAAGAAGTGCCTGAAAACAAAAAGTGATCATGCCATCCGCAGTCATCAAATCTTACAGCTATGATGCGGCCAGTGAAACGCTGGAGATTATCTATCACAGCGGCAAGATCTATCATTACCGCCATGTGCCCGAAAAAGTGTTCAAGGAGATGCGCTCCACAATGGTCAAAGGCATCTGGTTTAACCGACACATCAAGGGCAAATATCCGTTCGAAGAAGTTACGCCCGGTTTGAATCAAATGAACCTATTTGAAAACCGTTAGCAGGCTGTACTTTGCACATTAATCAAAAACCTTTAGCTTTAAAGCTCAACGTGTAACCGGGCAAAATGGTAAATAAAGACCAAAGGAAAATCGAGCAGCTCATCGAGTTGAATGAGGAATTGGAAAATTATTTCAGGAATACGATCATCCCCCAGTTGTTCGTAGACAGCGACCTCATTTTACGAAAGTATACCCCGCCTGCAATGAAGCAATTCAAATTAAACGCAGACAACGTGGGTAAACCTATCGCGGAGATCAGGGATAATTTCAGGCTCCCCTCTATCATGGAAGAGATCACTTACGTGATCGAATCCCAGGAGATCCTGGAAAAGGAGATCCAGACCACCGACTACCGCTGGTACCAGATGAACATCCTACCGTATAAAGTGAGCAAGACCAACCAGACCAACGGGGTGATCATGACCTTCGTTGAAATCACGGCGCGGATCAAAGACCTGAAAAGCCATGAAACGCTGGTTGCGGAATATGAAACTTTACTGGCTACCATCGCCCATGATATTAAAACACCGCTGACCAGTTTGCTGTTGACCGTTGAGCAGTTAAAGCAGGTGCCTGACCGGCAATCGAAGCCTGATTTGATGCTGTTCGGTGTTTTAGAAAATTCGATCAGGAAGATGCAGGGCATTATCCATGAACTAACCGATACAGAGAAACTCAGGAATAAGATAGAGAGCGAAGAAGAGCTGCTGGATTTTGAGAATACCCTGGAAGATGTCCGGCTCACGCTCGCCGGTACGATCCTGCAATCCGGCGCGGAGATCAGCAGCGAAATTGATGTTTCGGGGGTTTTTTATTCCCGGCGGAAACTTCGCAGCGTTATCTATAATTTGATCAATAATGCCATTAAGTTCCAGCCTGCCGGCCAAAAACCAAAGATCCGGATCAAAACTGAACGGCAGGATGACTTTATTATCATTACGGTTAAAGACAATGGCATAGGCATAGCGCCCGACGACCAGGAGGCAATATTTAATAAGTACCAAAGGGTTGATCGATCCATTGAAGGCTCGGGCATCGGTCTGTACCTGGTTAAAGAGATTGTAACCGCAGCAGGTGGCAAGATCACGTTAAAAAGCGAATTAGGTAAAGGCGCCGAATTCCAGGTGTACCTGCCAGACATTAAAAAGTCCCGCCTCAATTAATCTCTCGCTCTGCAGTCCGGCGCTAAAGCGCTTAGCCAATCGGGTTCATTTGCTTTTACGGTTGGCCACAATGCGCTGGCGGTGATTGATCCCCCAAACCTTCAGTTCATGCAAAACCTGGTGCAAAGACCGGCTGTAATCGGTGATTTCGTAGGTCACCGTAACTGGAACGGTGGGAATAACCCGGCGGATCACAAATTCATTCAGCTCCAATTCCTTCAGTTCTTTCGACAATATCTTGGGGGTAATATCGCCCAGTGTGCGCTGGATATCCTTAAAGCGGGCCGGGCCTTCGGTTAATGCGAACAGCAGCGGCAGTTTCCATTTACCGTTTAGTACATATAAAGCATCCCGGATGCCGGTGACCCCTTCGGTGCAGGCATTCTGCGCACAGGGATGTTCCGCTCCAAGCCCATTGGTCAGATCTGTTTTCATACCGCAAAGGTAAGCAGTATCCCAAACGATACCGGTATCCTTTGGGATAGTACTATCTTTTTGAAAGCCAGGCTTTTTACGTTTGCGGCGTACAAAAACACAACGCATATGAAAAAGATATTGCATATCATTTCGAGCCCCAGGGGTCAGGCCTCTTTCAGTATCAAACTGGGAAACGCGATCATTGAACAGCTCAAAGCCGCTTATCCCGGCAGCACAGTACAGGTCAGGGACCTGACCCAAACCCCGTTTCCTCACCTGGAAGAAGCTACGCTGGCCGCCTTTCACACACCAGCAGAGCAACATACGCCAGAAAGCCGGGAGGCGCTTAAAAATTCTGATGAAGCTATCGCAGAACTGATGGTAGCGGATATGATCGTGATCGGTGCGCCCTTATGGAATTTCAGTATCCCGTCGGTACTCAAAGCCTGGATCGATCACATCGCCCGGGCAGGGGTCACTTTTAAATACAGTGAGGCGGGCGCTGAAGGCCTGGTAAAAGGTAAGACCGTCTACGTGGCGATGGCTTCGGGCGGGGTTTATTCCAGTGGCCCCTATCAGGTCTATGACTTCGTATCGACTTACTTAAAAAGCGTATTGGGTTTTATGGGCATGACCGATCTCAAGGTTTTCCGGGCAGAAGGTTTGGCCTATCCGGGACAGGCGGAAGCCGCCCTGCAAAAAGGACTGAACAGTATCGCGCTCTGATCACTTAAAAGGAGAACGATAGCTAGTCGTTCTCCTTTTAAGTTTGCGCTCATTCAGCGTGCAGGGTTTGAGCTGCAGCGGGTTTCCCATCAGGCAAGAGGTACAACATCAGGCCGACCAGCACCGTGCAGACCAAAATGACCATGATGCCGTAGGTGTAAGCGGTCTGCCATCCCTGCTGGGCAAAATAGAAAAAAATGCCGCCAATGATACTGATCCCCAATGCAGAGGCCGTCTGTTGAAAAGTAGAATAGATGCCTGCGGCGGCACCCGCATGTTCCGGTGGCACGCTCCGTAGCGCAATGTTAAGCAGCGAGGGTAAGACCAATCCGTTACCAAAGCCCCAGGCGCCCATTAACAGAACGATCAGCCAACTGCCGGCTCCCGGTTTCAGCAGCATGAGCTGCAAAACGAAGGCAGCAGCCTGGATCATTACACCGGCCTGGAGCACCCGTTTACCCAACCTGACGATCAGCCGGGATTGAAATACTGGACGAACACTTTCTACAAGAGTTAAAGGATTTACCACAAAAAAACTTAGCGGTTGAATTGCTAAAAAGATTACTTAAAGATGAAATAAAAAAACGCACAAAAATTAACTTGGTAGAAAGCAAAAAGTTTTCTGAAATGCTTGAAGATGCCATAAAACGTTATCACAATGGCATGATTGATACAGTCGAATTTTTAGAAAAGGTCCTAATACCGTTCGCAGAACAAATAAAAGCAGCGGATAAAAGAGGAGAAAAGTTAGGGCTTGACTATAGAGAATATGCTTTTTATACGGCGCTGGAAATAAATAATAGCGCAGTATCACTCCTTGGTGATGAAACACTCAAGCACATAGCCCAAGAACTTTTAAAAACTGTGCGAAACAGGTCATATTCGTTAGGCTTTTTCACTTTAGTTTGTGAGGGGGCTCAAATATGGAAACGAGCAGCCGGACAATCTTACAAACGTAGAATATAATCATCTATTTCTTAGACTTTCGCCTACCAACGACTTGTTTCTTATTTGCTGGCCGGTCAAGTTCATCTAAGCTTTTTATATCCATTCTTTTAAGCGCGAGTTGAATAAACCCTTCAGCGCTTTCAATGGCCTGCAAGTCTTTTATAAAGTTAGACCGTAGTCCTTTAAGTTCTACCTTTAAGGACAATGCAATGAAACTATTAGATAGATAGCGTTCATTGCATTTTTCGTTTAAATCCTTTGTGATAATCTTAATTTCTTTAAGTTCCCAAGTTCGAGTCTCATTGCCTCAACCTAATGAGGCAAATCGAATCAAGTGTATAGTAAAATCGACTAAAATCCGCAGCAATATCAAGGCGAATTTGTATAAATTGCTCATATATAAGCCAATTAATAAAAATATTGGTCACGCAAAACGTTTTAAATTTGACCTATGCAGCGCAAGTTGCTTATTAGAATTTAACAGTACTTTACCCCAAAAGAAAAGTAAGATTGTAAATTTTAATTATTAAACCGGATATATGATGAAATACAAAAGCGCGATTTTAACACTATTCTTGAGTGCATTTATAGGGCACAAAGTTGTCGCACAATCCGTTTCGGACTCCTTGCCAGCATTACCGGGTTCAGGATTAAACCAGCACCCTTTTTTGTACGCCGGCGAATGGCAGGATCATAAAATGACCGACCAGAATATGTATATCGTTAAAAACGGAAAGGTGGTGTGGACATTTGTAATGGGTACCTATGGAGAGTATGGCGATGCAACAATGCTCTCTAACGGTAACATTCTTTTTTCGCGCTTAAGCGGCGCTACCGAGATAACTCAAAGCAAAAAAGTGGTTTGGAATTATGAAGCCCCGTATGGCACTCAGATTCATACTGCGCAACCTATTGGCCTTGACAGGGTTTTTATTTGCCAGAACGGGCTTCCCGCCAAGGCTCTTATTATTAATATAAAAACGGGGAAGGTAGAAATGGAGCATGTTTTGCCTACCAAATCAATTACCGATTCTAATACCATACACGGGCAATTCAGGCATATCAGGTATACAAATGCAGGCACTTACCTCATTGCCAACCTGGGGCTTGGAAAAGTAATAGAGTATGATAAGGACTGGAAAGAGCTCTGGTCGGTTGATGCCCCGTCGGCGTGGGCGGCAGTAAGATTGAAAAACGGGAACACATTGATAAGCGGTAACCAGCATGGCTATGTTCGCGAGGTGAACTCCAAAGGAGAGATTGTATGGGAAATTAATAAAAACGACCTGCCTGGGATAACCTTATATACAGTGCAGGAGGCAAGCAGGCTGGCCAATGGCAACACCGTGATTTGTAACTGGTATGGTGGTGTAAATAAAGCCGACTGGAAAAAGGTTGTGCAGGTAATTGAAGTAACTCCTGATAAAAAAGTAGTTTGGGCACTCCGCCAATGGGCCGATCCAAATCTGGGGCCGGCATCTTCTATTCAATTGCTTGATGAGCCTGGTAAAGCAGAGAACGGCGACATTCAAAGATAACATACTGGCTACCTGTCAGAGGGGTTTGCGAGGGGAAGCAGAGACGTAATTAAGCTTAATTAGCATTGTATTATTTGAATTGCCTCATGATCCTCCAAAAAATTCGACTTTTTGGCGCGTCCCGCTACCTTAGCGCTTCTCTTAATCAGAGAGGGGCTTTTTTTATTATTCCCTACCCATCGCATCTTAAATATTCTGTTTTTTTAGAGAATAAATCATTCCGGTTCGAGCCCTCTTTCTTTAATAGCCCCGATAACTTGTACTTTTGGGCCATACGCGGAGGACACAAGCATGCTGCATTATAAGCGAAACGTAAGCGAATTTTTAGTCAGGGCCGATCAGTTCAGATCGAAGTATATCAAACATCGTAATTTTTTGATTTTTATCAGTGTCCTTGTAGGTGCGCTTTCCGCTTTGGCTGCGGTATTGTTAAAAGTGTCCGTTCAAATGGTCGAACATCATATATCTGCATGGAACCATACTTTTCAGAATAAAGGCATTACAGCGCTTTTCCCTTTGGCCGGCATCGGGATATCCTTATTTTTATTGCAGCGTGTATTCCGGGGTAAACTGGCCAGAGGCGTTGGTTTTATTGTCGACAGCATCTTTTCGCAAAAAAGCCGTATTGCAATACGTCATACTTTCGGTCACATGGTTACCAGCGCTATTACGGTGGCAGCAGGCGGATCGGTGGGGCTGGAAGCGCCCATTGTTTCTACCGGGGCAGCTATAGGTTCAAACACTGCTCACGATCTGCGGCTGTCGTATAAAGATACTACCTTATTGCTGGCATGCGGTGCTGCCAGCGGCATAGCAGCCATATTCAATAGCCCTATAGCAGGCATGGTGTTTACGCTGGAGGTATTGATGCTTGATTTCAATATTCCCTTTCTCATTCCTTTGCTCATCTCGACAGCCACAGCTACTGTTATATCCCAGATACTGTATCCCGATAAATTTGTGTTCCTCATCATCAACGGCTGGGACATGAAAGCCATACCTTTCTATATCCTGCTGGGCATTATTTGCGGGTTATTATCGGTATATACCAGCTTTGTGGTCGAAAAGGTAGAAGGTTATTTCCATAGGCGCAAACTGGGCTGGAAAACCTGGTTGCTGGCTGGCTTGCCGCTGAGTGTTATTATCTATTTTATTCCGGGCCTGTATGGCGAGGGTTACAGTACGGTTACGCATTTATTGCATGGCGATTATAATAACCTCGTGCAGGGAACTCTGCTGCAAAATGTAAATAACCGGGCCGATGCCATTATTGTAATGTGCACACTACTTATCTTGTTAAAATCATTAACGGCCGCGCTCACTATGGGCGCCGGGGGGAACGGCGGTATTTTTGCACCATCTTTAATGATAGGGGGGCTATTTGGATTTCTTTACGCTTTCGTCATCAACCTTACCGGGTGGATGGCCCTGCGAACGCCTAATTTCATTATTGCAGCCATGGCTGGAGTATTAGCGGGTGTAATGCATGCACCGCTGACTGCGATTTTTCTTTTAGCCGAGATAACAGGAGGATATGCATTGTTCGTTCCGTTGATGATTGTTGTCGCTATTTCATATTTTATTACGCGTAAATACGTGAAGCATTCTATGTATCACCGCCAGTTGTATCATAAACGCGTCTTCAGCGATGAGAAGGATGAACAAGACCATTTTTAGCAACATCGATAGCATCATTAAATCAGCATTTTCTTTAACATCGCCATATCTGTCAATCGCACACCATCTTCAAATATGGGTTTGGTGTAGTGGGTGATAAAGAAGTCCTTTTTGATGTCATACAGCTCAAAGCCGGCTTTTTGATAGATGGATAACTGTTTTTGAGCGATAGCTGGGGTACCGATAACAAGTTTACAGAAACTATTGTCGCGGGCTTTGGATTCTGCATCTCTGAGCATGAATTTGCCAATGCCTAAGTTTTGAAAATGCTCATTTACCGCAATGGCTTTTATTTCGGCTGTATGCTTATCTATCGGATATAAAACATACACGCCGATGATCTGACCGGCATCCTCAATAACATAAATTGCTGATTGATGTATATACCGCTCAATGGCCTGTATCTCTTCATCTGCAAGCAGCAGCAGATGGTAAGGGATCGGATCGTCCTTTTGTAAAAGCCGTGTTTCCATAATTGAATGCTTTGTCGGCAAATGATATAGTTTCTTACAGGCTGTTATTTATCGATATCGAATAAATTTTTGTAAGGAATAAGCCTCCGCTGATACTAAGCGAAAAAATAGAACAATCAAACATGAAAACACTGAATTTAAAAAGGGCCGGGATGGCCGCCGTAGTAGTAATCTTTTTAGCGGTACAGGCACAAGCTCAAAGCAAAATGTCAAAAATGAGCAATGACACTACTAAGATGTCAAAAATGAACAAAATGGATCACAAAAAAAGCGACAAGAAAATGAGCAAAATGTCCAAAATGAAAAAGGACACTACCAAAACTAAAATGTAAAAATTTTCAGTGGGCGGAGGATATCCGCCCGCTGATTCAAATCATCATATCGCAATTCCATGAAATCATTTATCGTAAAAACATTTACTTATTTATCAATAACTGGCGCCATTTTACTTTCGGGCGCGCGTAGCTGGGCTTCCGGCCGGCTTACTTATTTAAAAGACAGTACTACTACCCAACAATACCCCGCTCAGCCTGATGACATCAGTCCGCTGCTGATAGGTGAACACATCCCCGCGGTAAAAATTCCTGCGGCGAACGGTAAAATATTTGATTTGAACGCCGGTATCGCCCAAAAACCAACCATTCTTATTTTTTACCGTGGGGGGTGGTGCCCATTTTGCAATAAAGAACTAGCAGGGATACAAAGTATTCAGCAAAACCTGGTTAACCTGGGGTATCAGATTATCGCTATTAGCACAGATAGTCCGGATAACCTTAATAAAAGTATCGGCAAACATCATTTAACCTACACCTTGCTATCCGATGCTGATTTGAATATAACCAAACAATTCGGCTTAGCCTATAAAGCCCCGAAAGGTTATGATCAGCTTATTACTGCAAGTTCGGGCGGTAAAAACACCGATAAGCTGCTACCGGTGCCATCCGTATTCATTCTTGATCAGAACGGCGCTATCCAGTTTGAATATGTTAATCCCGATTTTAAACAACGCATTAGTCCGAAACTTTTACAGTCAGTTGCGTTAGCTATCAAAGAAGATCACCAGGGACAAAGCAAATGAAGGCAGGTAAATATATTTTATGGATAGGCGTACTGTTGAGCGGCTACACAATGGCGCAGGTTAAAAAGGCATCGCCGCAAACAGGCGTTCATTTTCTAAATACCGACTGGAAACACGTTTTAATAATGGCCAAACAAATGCATAAACCTATTTTTGTAGATGCTTATGCCTCATGGTGCGTACCCTGCCAGGAAATGAGGCAAACAACATTTAAAGATCTCCGGGTTAGCACCCGTTTTAATGCGCGTTACATCAATGTAGCAGTAGATGCAGACAAAGGCCCGGGTAAGTTGTTTGCTGATTATTACCAGGTGACCAACTATCCAACCTTACTTTTTATTAATGAAGACGGTCAATTGATCAAACGGATAGAAGGTTTTACAGATGCTGAACAATTAAGTGCTGTAGCCGATAACATAAAATAATCGATAGGTGTAAAATAACAACATCATTACCGGTTTGATTTGCCGCGACTATAAATCAATTGCTTCTTTATCAGTGCTATAGTGCGATGTTGTGAAAAAAAATATCTTTTTTTGTAAGGTATACCAGCATTTACGACTAAGGAACGATAAACCTAAAGATAAAGAGTACCCCATGCACAGTGAACCAGTTTTTGATAATGAGGCTGATGTCATCGGCAAGTATCAGCTCGAACCAGCCTATTGGGTAGAGCGCTATGCCGACTACCTGTATAGTTATACCCTCGCCAGATTGAACGATGAAGAACTGGCACGCGACCTTGTTCAGGATGCCTTTCTGTCCGCCCTCGAAAAGGCCGAGGGGTTTAGAGGCGATAGTACCGAAAAAACCTGGCTGACAGCGATCATCAAATACAAGATCATCGATGTTTACCGGAAAAAATCGAGCCTGACCGCCATAAAAAAGCTTTCCGAATTTAATGACAGTGAAGATGAATTCTTTGATCCCGAACTGAACCACTGGAAAAAAGAGCATTGGCCAGAGCCTTTGGGTGTGGAGGAGAACGATCCGCTGCACAATAAAGAGTTTATGAGCGTACTGCAAAAGTGCATGCAAAAACTCCCTGAACTGTGGCTTTCTGTTTTCAAAATGAAGCATCTGGATGATGAACCTACCGAAACTATCTGTAAAGAGCTCAGAGTCACTTCGTCAAATTATTGGGTGATCATTCACCGGGCTAAGGTGAACTTGCGTTCATGTCTGCAAAAAAACTGGATCTGATATGAAAAAAGAACTCAAGACTGACCTCGAAAGGATTGCTTACAACTGCCGGAAGGCAACGTTGCTAATTGAGAAAAAACAGATTGTGGCGCTCAGCTCAAGGGAGAAAATGGAATTGAAGATACATCTTACAGGGTGCTATATCTGCCGGGTGTACGAGCAGCAAAGCATACTTATCAATAGTATGATGAAAAAATTGTTTAAAGAACAACCGCAAGATGTCAAATTGGACACCGCGTTTAAAGAAGATCTGAAACAGCGCATTAACGAAAAGATTGGCGATAGGTAATAATAGCAATGGAACATCAGATAGGTATACCCACCCCGGCAGATCACCCGCGTTTGCTTGAGGTATGGGAGGCGTCCGTCCGTGCAACACACCATTTTGTATCAGAAGAGGAGGTGCTGCACCTGAAGGATTTGATCATCGAACAACAACTTTTTCACCATTCGGAGATGTTCTGTGTTCGCGATCCATCGGGCAAAGTAGGTGGTTTTGCAGGCGTATCGGGCGATAGCCTGGATATGCTTTTTCTTCACCCGTCAATGATCGGTACCGGCGCCGGCAGGGCGCTGTTGCAATATGCGATTGCCGCCAGAGGCGTAACCAGGGTTGATGTAAATGAGCAAAACGAGCATGCGCGTGAGTTTTATGAACATTTCGGGTTTGAGGTAACAGGGCGTTCTGATACCGACGATAACGGCGAGCCTTTCCCGATTTTGCACATGAAGCGACACAGGGGTATCACTATTCGTAAGATTACCGTTGCTGACCTTGAGGCGCTATCAGATGTAAGCAACCACACGTATCGCGAAGCCTTTTTTGAGGCATATAATGACGATACCGCTTTTGAAGCTTATACACGCGAATTATTTGCGCCGGAGCGCTTGAAAGTCGAATTGGCAAACCCTGATATGGAGTTTTATTTTGCAATGAATGGTGCACAGCCTGTGGGATATGTCAAACTCAATCTCGGAAATGCGCAGACTATTTTTCGAGGGAACGACGCGGCCGAGATTGAACGCATTTATGTGCGGCAGGCCTACCAGAATCAAAAGATCGGTGAGGGCTTGTTACATCATGCTGCTGCCACTGCACAGGGTAAAGGGTTAAAAATGCTTTGGCTGAGTGTTTGGGAAAATAACGACAGGGCGATCAGGTTTTACACGCATCACTCCTTTCAAAAATTTGTCACCCATCAATACCTGATAGGGAATGATCTGCAAACAGACATTTTGATGAAAATCGATCTATAATATTAAGGGTATTATAAACTCCGATACCCTGCCCATCGCAATAAACTAATAAACTAATAAAAAAGCAACCTGCATCATCATCAGCGATACCACTTACATAACGCTGCCGACCAGAACTTTACTACTTGTTAAATAGTAAAGGAAGAATTGCACAAACTATGTCAACAATTTGCTATTTAGGTGGTTATAAATTTATGATGATAAAAATACCTACCCACCCAAAAGAACTACTTGATAAAACTGCAATGGTAGTTAGGCACTTCATGCCCGATAAAAAATTTATTTCGAAGTTTCGAATGCATAGGGCCGTTTTACAAACGCTATCACCTTTTAGAAAGGAAAAACTTATTTTTTTCAGAACAACTCTGATGTATATCCTGCCTTACTTGTCAAAATCGTTCACGGTTTCGCTTAAACAAAATATTTTGATTGATCATTACACATTTCTCAAAAAGAAATTTTCTGTAATCCAGCTTCATCAACTGTTCAACGGTAACGGACTTGAAGTGTATTCTGAGATCAACGGGTATGATAGATACAATGTTCTGCTTAAACCGGTAACAAGCCATCTTGAATTTGAAGGATCCATGTCATTATTATTTAAACAAAACAATATCACCCTGTATTCTCTGTCCTTTACATTTATTCACGCATCAGTTTTTGGTATTGATGATGCTCCATATATCGTATACATATCAGCCTTACAAGGCAGTAAAAACGAATATGAGCGAATTCGGGCTTCCACTAAGTGCTTTAAAGAAAATTCGCTACCTGTAATATTATTTAAAGCATTAGAGGCTATCGCACTTTCGCTTAATATTAAGCATTGTTTGGGCGTTTCAGCGCGTAACCATGTTTCTTTAAAAGAGAGCGGGCAATTTGAGCGATTTTACAATAATTATGATATTTTTTGGATAAATAATGGCGGAATATTAATTAAGGATGAATATTTGCTGCGTTTTCCTTTAACACAAAAACCAATTGAACAAATACCTCAAACTCATCGCAACCGCACTGTAAAAAAGCGCCAAAAGATGCAACAGCTGGCTACAGATATTACGCGGGCCATGGACCGTTTTTTACAGCAAAGTTCGTTTAAAGCGTTGGAGATCTATCCCTTTCCCGCTGCCGGAAACTTAACAGCTTCGGCTCAAAACGCCTAAGACTTTTTTGGTGAGCAGAAAAAATAGAATCTGTTATTTCATAGCATATCTATCAGCCTCATAACAATTTCATGGCTGGAAGCACGCACGCTTTTCCCGGCGGATTGACCAGCCCATAAGGCAATAAAATCTTTAACATTGTGCTTTTGTGCATAGGCCCTAACCAGGCTCATTAATTGGTTTTGAAAAGTATAATAAGGGATCGTAATACACTTTTCATCCATCCGCTGCATAAAGGTGTTTTGTATGCCTCTGGCCCATCTGCCCGAAAAGGCACGGGTGAGCGCTGTAGAAGTATCCCGTGCGCCGAGTATAGCTTCCTTATAGGCCTCGCTTGCCAGGCTTTCGTCGGCAGTAACGAGCAGGCTGCCAACCTGTATACCCGATGCGCCAAGTGCAAACGCCGCCTTTACAGTGCGTGTATTATAGATGCCGCCTGCTGCCAACAGCGGTAGGTTTACTTCGTCGGCCACTTGCGGTAACAACGAAAATAAGCCTACTTGTGGCAAAGCTTGGTCTGCCAGAAAACTACTCCGGTGGCCACCTGCCTCTATACCTTGTATGGTCAAAGCATCCACGCCCGACAATGCTAAAGCCTTTGCTTCTGCAACACTTGTTGCCGAGCCTATAGTTACCACTCCATTCTGCTTAAATGCCGACATAGCTTCAGCCTTTAACTCGCCAAAAGTAAAGCTTACAATAGAGATGCGTTCTTCTAACAGCACATCAATCAGGTCTTCATAATAATAAAAACGGAAGGTATCTATATCTTTCCGCTCGTAAGGTATATTGAATTCCTGGCATAGTTCTGCCAAAAAATCCTGCATTATGCCTATTTCTTCCCTGTTAACTTCGCCGGCGGGCTTATGCGCAAACAAGTTAACAGCGAACGGGCGATTGGTTAACGCCTTGGTTTCACGAATCAGTTCGCGCGTACGTTCAGGAGACAGGCCCCCAACGGGTAACGAACCCAGGGCCCCCGCATTAGCCACAGCGGCTACCATGGCAGGGGTGGTAACACCTAACATAGGCGCCTGTACAATGGGGTAACTGATATTGAGTAAGCTTTTCAGATGATGCATTTTAAAGACGGTTAAACTGTTGCAAGGTAAATAATAAGTGCTGCTCCGGCTATCTAAACAAAAAAGGCAGCTACAAACTTGGTAACTGCCTTTTGCCAATAATGTTTATTGCCTAATAAAGTTCAACAAATCAATTTAAAGCCAGCAGATGTGGACCAAACTCTTCAAAATAAATATTCTCTTTGTTTACGCCTGCGGCTGTTAAATCATAGTATTGCTTTTCGATAAATGCAGATGGGCCGCAAATAAAGTAATGAGCATCGGGCACAATATCGAGTGTTTCTATTTTGTTAATATCCAAATACCCTTCTAATACGCCTGCCTCTTTATTTGCCGCGGTTACCTGATTGTAAAAGATATGTTGTTTAACATTAGGATTCTCTTTAGCGATCTCTGCAATCTGATCTTTAAAAGCGTGTACCTCTTCGTTGCGACAGCCGTGCAGCCAGGTAACCGGGTAGGTATGTTTGCGCTCGGTAAGCGTATGCAACATACTCATTAGTGGGGTGAGGCCCACGCCTCCGCTGATGAGTATTACCGGCGCGGCGATATTACCCGCAAGCGTAAAGTTGCCGGCTGGAGCGGTAAGATCAACACTATCGTTTTCATTCACAAAATCGTGCAGGTGATTGCTGATCATACCATCGCTATCCGGTATAGAGCTTGTTTCGCGTTTTACCGAAATACGGTAATAATCATTATTCGGCGCGCTCGAAATACTGTACTGGCGCGCTTGTTTCAAACTGAGCTGAGGTAAAAATAACCGTAGACTGATGAACTGACCGGGCAAGTGCCTGGTTACTTTGCCACCATCGGCAGGATACAGATAGAATGAGGTGATCTCTGCAGATTCAGCTTCTTTCTTTTTAACCAGGAATGGGCGCCATCCTGTCCATCCGTTTTGTCGGTTGGTTTGCTGTTGGTAGATGCCTGCTTCGTGGCCAATCATCAGCTGCGCCAGTTGATTATAAGCCGCTGTCCAGGCGTCCACTATTTCCGGTGTGGCAGCATCGCCCAACACTTCTTTTATTGAAGTTATTAACTGCTCGCCAACAATGCTATAGTGCTCGGGCCTGATATCCAAACTGGTGTGTTTATGGCCGATACGGTCAACCGCTGGCATCAATACAGCCGGGTTGGCAATGTTTTCGGCATAAGCCAACACCGCCATAGCTAACGCGGTTTGCTGGCGGCCACTTTGCTGATTACCCATATTAAACATGTTTTTCAATTCCGGATGATGGGTGAACATCCGGTTATAAAAATATTTAGTTAACAAAACGCCATTTTCTTTCAAAACCGGCACGGTAGCTGTTATCCATTTTTTTTGATCCTCTGTCATAATAATATATTAATACCTTTTATCTTTTAAAGTTCAAGTTTGGAATATTTTTGTTGATTCAACAGAGTGCAAAGTTAGAACAAATTAATAAAAGACAAAATCATCTTTTATTAATTTCTTATATTTGTGTCGTAAATAAGTATGGCTATATTTTCAAAAACATGTGAGTATGCAATAAGGGCGGTGTTTTTTATTGCACATACAACCTCCTCGGGCAGGCGTGTAGGCATCAAAGAAATAGCAGCGGGGATCGATTCGCCTGAATTTTTCCTGGCTAAAATATTGCAGGATTTGAGCCGCAAGGGCTTGATCGGGTCGGCAAAAGGGCCCAATGGTGGGTTTTATTTAAGCGATAAAGAACTGCTGCAACCCATAAGCGCTATTGTTGAGGCTATCGATGGCGATAGCTTGTTTCGTGGTTGCGCGCTGGGGTTAAAACAATGCTCGGAAGTTAATCCCTGTCCGTTGCACGACGAGTTTAAGGATATCCGCAACCGCATCACTATTATGTTAGGCGCCACCACCATCGGCAATTTCAACAGAGAACTGATGGAAGGTCTATTATCGCTCAAAAAATAGAGTTTCCCGCACTATTAAGAATAGTAAAAACTTTTCCTGTGATGAGCCAGCCCGGAGCCTCCTCCATTGAAGTAAAAAATATATTGGAATCCGGCTATAGGGGTTGCTTTTGAAGATTTAATATCTCCCTCGTGATATCCGGTCTGGGCGCCTCCGGTAACGCTATTTTGGCTAATGAGCTGTAATTCGGGTTTTTCCCAGGTCTTTTTTGTAGATTTTTCTTCAGGTGTCATAATAGGTTATATTTAAGTCTAAAATATTAAACAGATTGCGCATAAATTAGTTTTATTTCTTTAATATTAAATTGGTAGATAATGCCGGTTTATTCTCTTATTCATCGGATATCAGTTAATATATTTTTTATATTAGTATTGCTTATCAACCTTAAATTCACAATTGTAACCTGCCATGAAAAAGCTTTTCACCGTTTTGTTCATCCTGTTATCTTTTACCACAATAGCTGCACCCGATAGTACTGAGAAATCTGATGGCCCGATACAAGTAGTTTCGGCCTGGAAGGTAAACGGAGATAAAAGCAAGATTGAGCTTTTCGATATTATAGCGGTAAAAGTTAAAGGCTTTAAAAGCTTTTTAAATAAAGCCAACGCGGGCGGAGTTAAACGCGATATCAAACTGTTTTTAGATGGCCGGCAGGAAGATGCCTTGCCTATGATTATTGGCGAACCCCATAACGACGAAGGCGAATTGCAGTTTACCCTTGAGCGAAATAAAACCAACGATGCTACCTGGACGGCCCTGCTCGGCTCGCCCGAAGGGAATAATTTTTTTGTCCGGTCAATGGATGTAAGTGTGGGTATCGATCATTCATATCCCGAAAGCAGTATCGCGCGCATCAATTTTACCCGTATCGACAGGCCATGGTTTTATGGTTGCGTTATCGGCTTGTTGATCTATTTCTTTGTGTTGATCTATGCCGGCAAAAAATCTAACTTATTGCGTAATCCCGAGGTCGACCTTAGTGCTTTGAATATTGATACCGACCCCAATGCCCTTGCGCCATTTAGTTTGGGTAAGGTGCAAATGGCGTTCTGGTTCTCCATTATACTTAGTTCTTTTCTGTTCATTTGGCTCATTACCGATAATTACGATCTGATCACTCCTGGTATACTCGGCCTTATTGGCATCAGCGGAGGTACGGCGCTGGGCGCTACGGTTATCGACAATAACAAAAATGAAGAGGCCATCAAAAAGATACTCGATCTGCAGCAACAACAAAGCTCGGTACAGGCTACTTTAAGCAACCTGAGGGCAATTAACCCGCCTGCGCCTGCAACAGCCAGTGATATCCTGTTTAACGAAAACCTCGAAAAGCAGATCGCCAAAAACATCGATCATCAATTAAAGGCATTACAACTACATACACAAGGGTTTCTACAAGATATCCTTACCGATGCCAACGGCTACAATTTTCACCGGCTACAAATGTTCACCTGGACGCTGGTACTGGGCGTGGTGTTTATTTACTCGGTATGGTCGGCACTCACCATGCCCGATTTTTCGTCGACCATGCTGGCTGTGCAGGGCCTCACTTCGGGTACCTATCTTGGCTTCAAGTTTCCCGAAAAACAGGCGTAGTTTGACCTCTGTTTTGACTATCTTTGAGATATGCAGTTCATCCCATTATTTAAAGTGAGCAATATGCGTGCTGCCATCCGGCATTATACCAGGGTGCTCGACTTTGTAATGACCTGCCCCGAGGATACTGAAGATTCGTTGGTGATTGATCTGGGCCACGAGCAAACAGAATTCCAGATCACCACCATCGAGAGCGACAAACTATTCGGCTCGGTCGTAAATGTGTTGGTAGATGATGTTAACGCGTTATTCGCCAAATACAACGGCCGTGGATTGCAATCAGATAAGCTACGGTCGCCTGTACATCAAGGCCCTGTCGACCAAACATGGGGCCGCCGGGAGTTTTATGTTACCGATGCCGATGGTAATACTTTACGCTTTTACCAACCTGTCGGATAATTAGAAACAAATCCGAAATTGAACATTAGAAATCCGAAATCACGATACATGATACCACAGGACGGCTGTTTTGGTAAGAATGTGTATGTTCGCAAAAACCCGTTTAAACCGTCATTTATTCTTTATGAAAAAAAATACAGCGATAGCTCTGCTGCTTTTCACGCCTTTTTGGATAACAACTGCATTTGCCGCAGGTGGAAAAAACTATAATATTACCAGTCATGGTGCCGTTGGCGATGGCAAAACGCTAAACACTAAAGCTATTCAGGCTACTATAGACGAATGTGCTCAAAAAGGTGGCGGTACAGTTATCATCCCCAAGGGCATTTTTTTAAGTGGCGCTATATTTTTAAAGCCTGGCGTTAATATCGATATGCAGGAAGGATCTATCCTGCGCGGCTCGCAAAACATTGAAGATTACCCGAAGCAACCACGACGCATTGAGGGCCATACCGAACCATGGCGCATGGCTTTGGTAAATGCTGATAAATGCGATCATCTGCACATTACCGGTAAAGGTATTTTTGATGGCAACGGCGAGCCATACTGGAAGCTGTTTTACAGCCGCCGCACGGCCGATCCAAAAACCACCAACCTGAGCGTTGAGCGGCCGCAGTTGTGCTTTATCCAAAACTCGAAAGATGTAGAAGTTAAAGGTATCACCTTTTTAAACTCCGGTTTCTGGAACTTACATCTATATAAAAACCAGCAGGTAACGGTTAATAACTGCCGTTTTATAGCTCCGGGTGGTCGCGTGCCTGATGATCATGCCCCAAGTTCTGACGGCATTGATGTGGATAGTTCGCAGGATATTGATATCGGCAACTGCTTTTTCTCAACCGGCGACGATGATATCGCGCTGAAAGGTTCGAAAGGGCCGTTTGCTTTGCAGGATAAAGACAGCCCGCCGGTTGAACGTATCCATATTCACGATTGCGTGTTTGAAAAAGGCGGCGGTGTAATGACCTGCGGCAGCGAGGCTACATTGGTAAAAGATGTAGACATCAAACGCTGCATAGCTCGTAATGTAAACGTATTACGCTTGAAGCTTCGCCCTGATACTCCGCAACAATACGAAAACATCAGCCTGGATGATATCACCATCGAAGGTAGCGCCACCGTATTTACCGTAGCTCCCTGGACACAATATTTCGACCTGAAAGGCCAGCCGGCTCCAAAATCGCTGGTGCGTAATATCACTATCACTAATGTAAAAGGTTCGGGTAGCTCATTGGGCCGTATTGCGGGTAACGCGGGCACTGAGTTTGGCACCATGATCCTGAAAAATGTGGATGTGCAGATGAAAACTACCGGCTCGGAAGCAGCTAACCTGAAAGGCTTAACTATGGAGAACGTAAAGGTTAACGGCGCGCTTATTTCAACGCCCGAAAAGTAATAGCCTTTACTTAAAGTCCTCTGGTTTATATTTCCACCTTCGATGCGACCATAGCCAGTACTGCGGTTCGTGTTTAATTACCTGCTCCAGGTAATGCACGTGGGCATTGGTTATTTCGTATTCGTCGGTTTGTTTCGGCTCGGCAAATAATTGTACAAAGTTGCAATGGTATTGTCCACGTTTGGTAATGCGTACATCGCAAAATACCACCACGCTGTCGGTTAATTTGGCCAGCTTTTCAACACCTAAAAACACGGCTGTTGGCTGATTTAAAAACCGGGTAAAATAAGTTGCCTCGGGTTTGCCGGGCGTTTGATCGCCTACCATTACGGTAATGGTGCGTTCGTTACGGTATTCAACCAGTTTACGCATGGTTTGCCGCATGTTCACCAGCGTGGCGCCGAACCTCGATCGCATGTTGATGAAAACCTCATCAAAAAACTTATCGTTCAACGGTTTGTAAACGATAATACGGGGTTCATCAAACAACAAACTGAATCGTAACGCGCCCATTTCCCAATTACCGTAATGGCCCAAAACACCGATAACGCTTTTGCCGCTTGCGAAAGCATTGGTAATGAGTTCTTTGTTGGATATAGTAATCCGTTTAGCTACAGACTGCCGTGATATGGTCAGCAACTTTACCGACTCAACCAGCAGATCGGCCAGGTATTTAAAGTATTGTTTTTCTATCCGATCGCGTTGCTGCTGTGTTTTTTCGGGAAAGGCATTTTGCAGGTTTTCGGCAACCACTCTGCGCCGGTATTTTACCACATAATACAGCAGCAAAAAAATAACATCCGAAATCAAATACAGCAACCAGAAAGGCAGTAACGATATCAGGTAAAGCAAGCCTAGCAGCAATACAGAAAAGGCTTTTTTGATCATTTTTTAGCAGGCAAAGTACCGGTGGATGGGCAAAATTAATAAACACGGACATATTTACGGCATATTGCGTAAATTGGTACTATCGAAGTCCGGATATGCCTCAAACGTCATCATATACATTCAAAGCCATTATTTACAAAACAGGCATCAACTACTGCGTGGATGTACCGGCGGATATTACTTCGCGATTGCAGAAGGTAAAAGGTTATATCCGGATAAAAGGTACCGTAAATGGTATATACTTTACCAAATCGCTGGTGCCGGTAAAGGGTGCTCCGTATCGTTTGTTTATCAATACCATCACCATGAAAGGCATTCGGGAGATGGTTGGCCAAATTGCCGAATTGAGCATCACCGCCGACTTAAGTAATCCCGAAGAAGAGCATCCCATGCATCCTCAATTGTTAAACAAACTTCAACAACATGGCTTGCTGCATCGCTTCGATGCATTAACCCCATCGCGGCGGAAAGAAATTCTGCGTTACCTTAACAATATTAAAACACCCGAAACTTTGGAGAAGAATATCCAAAAAGCAATTAAACAATTGCAGGCTGCATCTGCTGATGTCCGCGTTCCATGATCGTTGTAACTAAAAATATTTTTTGACTTTTTGCAGTTTATATACTCCAATAGCATTTAAACATAATATCTTTACTTTTGACAGCCTATAAACCAGTTTACGCTTTTAAAAACACAACCTTGCGCTTTAAATAAAGTATAAACAGCAAATGAGAATAACCTTTACCCTGATTTTTTTCATCTTTTTTACTTCGGTAGCCCTGGCGCAGTCGGCCGCATTGGATAACCTGAAAGATGAATTGAATAAAAAGGCTGTTTACGATAAGCAAAAAGAAACAACGATTAAGGTCCTTAAGCAAAAACTGGCAGTCACTTCTAAAAAAGACCTGCAGCGTCAGTTTGATCTGAGTCTTAAGCTTTACGACGAATATAAATCATACCAGTACGATTCGGCTTATGTGTACGCCGGCAAGTTGCAGGAGTTGAGCGTTTTGCTCAAATCGCCCTCAAAAGCATATTACAGTAAGATCAAGATCGGTTTTATCCTGCTTTCGTCGGGCATGTTTAAAGAAACCTTCGATAGCCTGAAAGGCATTAATGTAGCTTCGCTTGATGACAGCGTGAAGTTTGAATATTACTCGTTGCTTACCCGGGCTTACTATGATGTGGCGGGTTATGATAACGATCATCATTATACACCTTATTATGCCGATCTGGCCAATAAATGCATTGATTCGGCTATCGCGTTAACGAAGCCCGATTCGTACGATAAAATTTATCTTACCGGCTATAAAAAGCTCAAGAACGGCAATTTACAGTCGGCCGAGGCTGATTTTAACGAACTGATCAACCATCATAAGCTAACCCAGCACCAAATGGCCATCGTAGCGTCAACGCTGGGGAATATTTATGCCAATATTCCGGCGCGACATGATCAATGCGCCGACCTGCTGGCCCGCGCCAGTATCTGCGATATCCAATCGTCGACCAAAGAAACTGTGGCGCTTTTTTGGCTGGCTGAACTTTTATACAAAACAGGCGATATCAAAAACGTTTACGTTTACCTGGAACAAGCCCTTGCCGATGCCGATTTTTATGGCGCGCGCCAACGAAAAATCCAGATCGGTACGCTTTTACCCATCGTAGCTGCCGAAAAGCTCGATTATATCGAACGCGAAAAAAGCCGTTTTTTGATCTACCTGGCATCGATAACCGCATTGACATTGCTGATCATCTGGTTTTCGGTAATACTATCAAGGCAATTAAAAAAGCTGAAGACCAAAGAGAAGATCATCGACGATAAAAATGTTCAGCTCGAAAAGATCAACGAGCGACTGACCGAAGGTACCAAGATCAAGGAAGAGTATATCGGCTATTTCTTTAATGTGATATCGGGCTATATTTTGCAGTTGGAGAAGCTTAAACGGTCGATAGATACCAAGCTGGCCATTAAAAAATATGATGATATACAGATCATCATCGATAAAATCAACATTAAAAAGGACAGGGATAACCTGTTTTACACCTTCGATCATGTGTTCATCAAGATATTTCCCAACTTTATTGATGAGTTTAATTCGTTGTTCAAAAAGGAAGACCAGATTTGGCCCAAAGAGCACGAAGTGCTAACCACCGATCTGCGGATATTTGCGCTGATGCGTATGGGTATTAACGATACCGAAACGATAGCCAAAATATTAGAGTATTCTGAAAAAACAATCTACGTTTATAAGATGCGCATTAAAGCCAAAGCCCTTGTTCCGGGCGACCAGTTTGACCATCGCATTATGGAGATCAAGGCTGTAGATCTGAAGTAGTTCATCCATCTTTTACTCCTTATTATCCCCCAATATCATCTGTTTTTATAGGTTGTTTGTAACTAAAACGTTGCAAAAAGTATAAAAACGCTTTATATTTTTTAAATAACTATATTTTGTAAATAGTTGATTTTGAATTATTTATATTTTAAAAATGCAATATTTTTTTAAATTTTTTGTAAAGAAATAGCTATTCGCAAATATCCCGCCCAAATTTGTATTGCTGTAGTTTATGTAGTGGAACCGCCAGTGGTGAACCTCGTATAAAACAAGCAACCAATTGTAACGAACCAAATTTATTGTACTGAATCTGCTTAACCGGAATACCTGTTATTAACCGGCGCGATGTTATCCCTTATTCGGATGCGTATTGCCGCAAAGATTTTTTGTAGCTGATGATTTTAAACTGACCTAAAATAAATGATTGCGTATGAAGACATTCTACCCGACCTGACTCTTAACCATGTAACAACCCTTTACATGTAAACCAACCAATTTATTAACAGCAAAAAGCTTTACAATAAAACCTAAAACATCTGACAAAGCTTTAAACGGACCTAAATTTTAAATTATATGAGAAATCGTTATCTAAAAAAGTGTATGCTGCTGTGTGTTATGTTGATTACCTCGGTAATGGCATTTGCACAAAATGGCAGTATTACCGGTAAAATCGTCGACGAAACTAACCAGCCTATGCCTGCCGCAACTGTGTTTGTGCAAGGCACGCAAAAAAGCACTGCCGCCGACGTGAACGGTAATTATAAACTAACCGGCCTTAACAACGGTACAATTACCCTCGAGTTTAGGTTTTTAGGTTATGCTACAGCTACCCGCACCGTTACGCTTAACGGCACCGCGGTAGTAAATGTGGGTTTAACCCCCAATACCAAATCATTAAATGAAGTTGTGGTTATTGGTTACGGTACGGTTAGAAAGAAAGACCTCACCGGATCGATCACCACGGTATCATCAAAAGATTTCCAATCGGGTAATATACAAACGCCCGAACAGTTGATCTCGGGCAAGGTAGCCGGTGTTTCCATCACATCAAATGGCGGCGCGCCAGGTTCGGGTAGTACCATCCGTATTCGGGGCGGTGCTTCGCTTAATGCCAGTAACGATCCTTTGATCGTTGTTGACGGTGTGCAGTTAAGCAATGATGGTATATCGGGCGCTCCAAGTCCGCTTAGTCTCATCAACCCTAACGACATCGAAACCTTTACCGTGCTGAAAGATGCATCGGCAACCGCTATCTATGGTTCGCGCGCGTCAAATGGTGTAATTTTAATTACCACCAAAAAAGGCACATCGGGCAAACCTCAGCTTACTTTTAATACACAGGTATCTGTATCATCCCTGCCGAACGAAAACCCGGTATTGACAGGCGATCAGATTCGCGCTTATGTTAACGCCAATGGTACAACTACAGCTAAGGCCTTGTTAGGCACAGCCAATACCGACTGGCAAAAACAAATTTACCAAACAGCGGTAAGCACTGATAACAACATCGCGTTATCGGGCACAGCTAAAAATTTGCCATACCGTGTATCGGTAGGCTACCTGGATCAAAATGGTATCTTAAAAACGGGTAACCTGCAACGTGTTACAGCATCGGTAAACCTGTCGCCTCACCTTTTTCAAAATCACCTTAAGGTTGATATCAATTTAAAAGGCGCTTTAAGCAAAGATAGGTTTGCTAACCAGGATGCGATCGGCGCAGCCAATACATTCGACCCGACAAAACCGGTTTATTCGGGCAACACCAATTTTGGCGGATACTATGAGTGGCTCGATCCAAGCAATACAACCACCGGCTTAAAATCGCTGGCACCGTTTAACCCGCTGGGCTTGTTAGAGCAAAAGCAGGATAACGGTAAATCGCAGCGCAGTATCGGTAATATTCAGTTGGATTACAAAGTTCATTTCCTGCCCGATCTGCACGTAAATGCTAACCTGGGCTACGATGTATCCAAAGGTTACGGCACCACAGTTTGGCCGCCGAGTGCTGCCCCGGTTTTCGACAGATATAAAGACGCTAACAACGTTTTACATGGTGGTGTAAATAATCAGTACGATAACCGCGTACAAAATACCACTGCCGAGTTTTATCTATACTACGCTAAGGATCTGCCATCGATAAACAGCCATATCGACGCTACTGCAGGTTACGCGTTTTACGATTACCTTACCACCATTAACAACTTCCCGGATAAAACCACCGACGGTACCATCGTATCATCACCAACCTATCTGTTTGATAAGCCAGAGCATACCCTGCTTTCATACTATGGCAGGTTAAATTACTCGCTTGCCAGCAAATACCTGTTAACCGCTACTATACGCCGCGACGGTTCATCACGTTTCGGTGCAAACCACAGGTATGGTTATTTCCCTTCGGGAGCTATTGCATGGCGCTTAAAGGATGAAAATTTCCTGAAAGACTCCAAAACCATCTCTGATTTGAAACTGAGCTTTGGCTACGGTGTAACCGGCCAGCAAGATGGCTTGGGTAACTACAGTTATGTAACTTATTACAGCTTAAGTAACCAAACCGCGCAATATCAATTAGGCAATACTTTTTATCCACTGTATCGCCCATCGGGTTCTGATCCGGATATCAAATGGGAGCAAAGTGCTACTACTAACGCCAAAATCGATTATGGTTTCCTGAATAACCGTATCGCCGGTTCGGTCGAATTTTACTATAAAAACACTACCGATCTGTTAAACAACGTAAACCTTTCGGCAGGTCAGGGCTTTACCAACCAGCAAACTAAAAATGTGGGCGATATGGTTAACCGGGGCGTTGAGTTTAACATTACCGGCCAGATCATCAAAAAGAAAGATATGGATCTGGAGGTTAACCTGAATGCTACTTACAACGAAAACAAGATCACTAAGCTGACCGATTTCGACGCCCTGTCGAGCTCGCCTGGCGAAACTACCGGCGGTGTATCGGGCGGTACAGGTAACACCATCCAGATCGAATCCGTGGGTTATGCCCGTAACACTTTCTATGCTTATCAGCAAGTATACGGTACCGATGGCAAACCGCTGGATGGCGTATTTGTTGACCGCGATGGCGATGGTACCATCAACGAAAAGGATTTGTATCGTTACCATAGCCCCGATCCTAAATATATCTTCGGCATGTCGGCCAACTTCCGCTACAAAAACTTTAACGCTGGGTTTGTGATGCGTGCAAACATAGGCAACTACGCGTATAACAACGTGTTCTCGAGCCTGGGTACCGCCCGCAGCATTATCAACCCGATAGGTATCATCGGTAACGCCTCAACCAATTTCCTCGAAAGCGGTTTAAGCGGAAACAGTGACAAGAACGTACTGTCTGACTACTACATACAGAACGCGTCGTTCCTGAAAATGGATAACGTGAACGTGGCTTACAACTTTGGCCGTGTATTCAATCGCTCAACTAATCTGGGTGTAAGCTTTAACGTACAAAACGTGTTCACCATAACTAAATATAAAGGCCTCGACCCTGAAAACTTTGGTATAGATAACAATATCTATCCACGTCCGCGCACGTTTGTTTTGGGCTTAAACCTTAAATTTTAACATCATTAAGATATCGTATTTATATGAAAAAGAATATATTAAAATCGGGTGTGGCAGTATTGATAGTCTGCAACCTGGTGGCATGTACCAAAAAGCTGGACCTTGCTCCAACTAACGGTATCACGGCTGCATCGGTTTATAGTACGCCGACAGGCTATACTGAAGCCTTTGCCAAAGTGTACGGCGCGTTTGCCCTAACCGGCAACCAAGGCCCCGCGGGCAATGGCGACGTGCAAGGCATTGACGAAGGTACTTCCGACTTTTTGCGCTTGTTTTGGAAAGCGCAGGAGTTAAGCACCGATGAAGCAGTTATTGCCTGGGGCGATGTGGGTATCCAGGATTTTCATAACATGAACTGGTCGTCGAGCAATCCTTTTCTCAAAGGCGTTTACTACCGTTCGCTTTACCAGGTAACCCTGGCTAACGATTTTATCAGGCAATCGACCGACGCGCAACTGAGCGCCCGTGGCATAAGCGGCCCCGATGCCGACGCGATACGTAAATACCGTGCCGAGGCCCGTTTTTTACGCGCTTATCAATACTGGGTATTGCTTGATCTGTTTGGCAGCGTGCCTTTGGTTACTGAAGAAGCCGTTGTAAACGTAACCGTGCCGCAACAGGCATCGCGCACTACGCTATTTAATTATGTGGAGTCGGAACTGAAAGCGATCGATTCGCAATTGGCTGCGCCACGTACCAATGGTTATGGCCGTGCCGACCAGGCT
>Ga0157373_10000419_pt1 | contig 34077 bp, 22 predicted proteins | sample C65metaG_FD_113460 | JGI IMG/M metagenome (GOLD analysis project Ga0157373, IMG submission 113460) | Corn rhizosphere microbial communities from Kellogg Biological Station, Michigan, USA - C6-5 metaG | ecosystem: Host-associated > Plants > Roots > Rhizosphere > Soil | place: USA: Michigan... | reverse complement strand
GGAACTTCAGTAAATTTTCCGCCGGCGTCGGTGGTTCCCGCGGAAATTTGTTGAATGGCGTAGCCAATACAATTGCGGACATCTTCGGAGCCATGCTCGTCGCACGTGTTGGATGACTCGGTCATGAAGACGCGCAGATAACGGGCTGAAACAGGCGCGTCTGCCAGCTTCAAAGTCACTGTCCCACCCTGCGCTTTGCTGAAAACACCAGCGGAGAAGGCCTTCCACTCGCCTTTTGGCCCCGCGTCGAAGTCGAGCGCTCCGGTGCCCTCCCAATATTCCACCTGATAGTTGGTGGCGTATGGGCTGGCCCAGGCGATGCGAACCGCATTTACCGGTTTTTCGGCTCGCAAGTCAACAACTACCCATTGCGGATGGAGGGAGTCATTTTCGCCCGTGAAGTGCTTGGTCAAATACGGATTGCTCTTCCAGTAGGTGAGGTTGGGGCCTGCCATGGGCCGGTCGCCACTGCTGGCGAATCCGCGATGTGGCAGCGCATAGGCAAGAATGTATTTGATCGGATCTTTCAGCTCCGTGCTCCCGGTGAAGTACCCGCTCTTGTGGGCGGCGTCACTCCATGTTCCATTTTCGTTCCAGTGCCACGCTGCCATCCGCAACTCGGTGTTGTTGCGATAGGTCAGAGGGCCCCATCCGGCCGAGAGTGATTCTTGAAGAATGTGCGGAGAGAAAACCTTATTGATGTCGATGCGCGAAAGGACATCAATCGAACTGCCGAGCGCAGCATCGGGATCAAATGAATTGATCTCATGCCCGGCGTTCACGCGAACGGTTCCGGTTTGTGCGGCAGCCTGCTTCGACTGAATGACGCACCCAATAATAATTGCCAAAACAAAATACCTGGAAGTCATCGTTGTGCCATGGTGGAATTGAAAGCTCATGCTAAAAGCCCGCCAATTATACAGAACCGATTAAAAAATAACTGTGGATTTTGCCAATGTAAAACGATTTAATATGCCGATGACGCCTGCACAAATTCTTTCGGCATTTCTGTTCGCGGCTTTGATCACAACTCAGAGCGCAACCGCGCAACTGGTACAAGTGGACGCGACTCCCGGGCATGAAGTAAACACGTTCAGCCCCCTTTATGCGCTGGGATCAACTGTGGACCGGGTTCCGAGCAATGCCACTGACGTTTTCTTTCGTCCTGACCAGATCGCGCAGATTCAGAAGGCGGGTTGGGGGGTAATCAGCTACCGGCAAAACACTGATCTGTTCGTTCAAGCCTGGCATTGGAACCCGAACGGCAAATGGAGCGACCCGGCCAAGCAGGGATACTTCGTCGGCGATGCCACGCCCACCCAAACGATGATCCGGCACTCGTATGGTTACTCACTCCCGCATCGCGGTTTCACTCGGAACAACGGCACCGAGTTCGACGGCTTTTCGCGTCTGGACGATGGGGACACCAGTTCGTATTGGAAGAGCAATCCCTATTTGACGAAACACTTCACGGGCGAAGATGACTCGCTGCATCCGCAATGGGTTGTCATCAACCTGGAGAAAAAGAAAAACATTAACGCAATTCGGATCGCATGGGCCGAACCGTATGCGCGAGCTTATCGCGTCCAGTACTGGGTTGGCGACGGCGACGCCATGGATGAGCAAGATAAAGGACAGTGGAAGGATTTCGCGTCGGGAAATGAAGCTGCCGGCAAAGGTGGGGATGAGACGCTACAGCTCGACAAGAGTGGGATTAGCACGCAATACGTAAGAATCCTGATGACCGAATCTTCCAATACTTGCGATACCCACGGGACGAGTGACCCGCGCAACTGCGCCGGTTACGCAATTCGGGAACTGTATCTGGGAACTCTATCAGACGCAGGTGTGCTGACGGATGAAATGCAGCACTCGGCCGATCAGAAACAAACACTGACGTATTGTTCGTCGGTTGACCCCTGGCATGCGGCCTCGGATTTGTATGTCGCGCCGGACCGCATGGAATCGGGCGATCAGCCCGGTTTTGATCTGTTCTTTACCAGCGGCATTACGCGATCGCTTCCCGCAATTGTTCCAGTAGCTATGCTTTACAGCACGCCCGAGGATGCCGCCGCGCAGATGAGCTACATCAAGAAGCGTGGCTATCCGGTTTTATATGTCGAGATGGGTGAAGAACCTGACGGACAGTACATGATGCCCGAGGATTATGCGGCGCTGTATCTACAGTTCGCCACGGCGTTGCACCATGTCGATCCCGGTTTTAAGCTCGGCGGCCCGGTCTTTGAAGGAGTAACCGAAGACATTAAGGTCTGGCCGAATGCGCAGGGCGGGAATTCGTGGCTTGGACGCTTCGTAAATTATTTGAAGGCGCACGATCGCCTTCAGGACCTGGCGTTCATGTCATTCGAACATTATCCCTACGACGGCTGTGAAACACCCTGGAAAAATCTGTACCAGGAGCCGGAACTGATCACTCACATCATGAAGGTTTGGCGTGACGACGGCCTACCGGCTGGAATTCCGTTACTTGATACTGAGACCAACGATCACGGCGGAGAGGCCGCGGTCGATATTTTTGGGGCACTATGGCTTGCGGACTCATTCGGCGGGTTTCTGAGCGCGGGTGGAAAATCGACGCACTATTATCATGATTTGCCGTATTCGCCTCCGCATCCGGCCTGCGCAAACAGTTGGGGAACTTACCATATGTTCATGGTGGACGATCATTATCAGATCGAGCAGCGTACATCACAGTTTTATGCGGCACAGATGATGACCCAGGAGTGGGCTCAGCCGAAAGACGCCGACCACAAGCAATTCCTTGCTACCAGCGATGTAAAGGATTCAGAGGGGCACGTTCTGGTCACGGCCTACGCCCTGGAGCGTCCAGATGGGCAATGGTCACTGATGCTCGTGAACAAAGATTACGATAGCCCGCATCGGGTACGCATATCTTTCCAGGACGGAAACTCAGGAAAATCCAACGTTTTTACCGGGCCGGTCACGATGATCACCTTCGGCAAGGCGCAATATCAATGGCACGCGAGTCGAAAACAGGGCCATGCCGATCCTGATGAGCCGCCGGCGAGATCGACAATCGTCGGCGCCGAGAGCACGGCTTACGATCTGCCCGCAGCATCGCTTACCGTACTTCGCGGGAAGGTCGGGACTGCACACTGAACCTGTGTGTTGCTATGCCGAATGCTCGCGCAGCACCTTGGTCAACTGGTCTGCAATAATCTGTTCCTCGCCCGGCTGCAGCATGAACGAGTTCATCCCCAGCCCGGGACGACCTTCGCCTCCGCCGATCACGATGGATGGCTGTCCGCTGCGGAGCCGGTGAGAAACTTCCTGCGGTGAAAGGGAAATCCGCGAATCCCACGTGATCGACATGTGGGGCACGTGGTTCGCGATATCAGGGGTAAAGAAAGCAGTGCTGACGCCCGGAATCTTTGTGATCTGGCGAGAGATGGTGTCCAAGCGCGATTGCCATTCTTTGGCCAGAGCGTCATGGTCTTCTGCTAAATACACTTCGAGCGCTTTGATCATGCCAACGATTTCTTCCTTGCCTACTTTTTGTCCACGTCCCAGTGTGTCTTCATATGGACTGTTGTTCAGCAATGCGTAGTGAACCAGCTCTTCGCGTCCAATGAGCAAACCGGCACATTGAGGACCACGCATCGCCTTGCCGCCACTGAAGGTGATGAGATCGAAACCCATATTGGCGTAGTCCCAGAGATGCGAGACGGGGGGAGTATCTGCCGCGGCGTCAATCAAGCAGGGAAGGTTGTATTGCTTCGCCAATTTCGGCCACTCGTCCACTTTGATCTGTCCAGCGGCATTGGCGAAGTTTGTGAAGTGCAACATCGCGGTGCGATCATTGACCGCGCGATGCAGTTGTTCATGAGTTTCTATCTCAATAAGCTTGACACCGGTCCCACGCAGTTGGTGGTCGAAAGGATTACGGTGTGACTTCTGAATAATGACTTCGGATTTCATGCCCGTGAGGTCGGGCAATTGCTTGATGAGGCTTTCATTGTCGCCGGTGAGAATGCCGGCGAGACCGGACTGAATGGCTCCAGCCGCACCGGAGGTTACCAAGACGCTGTAGCCTTGGGGCAATTTCAGCATTTGCGCGATGCGCTTCCCCGCCGCGGCTTCGAGTTCGGGGATGCTGACGAAATGGCGCGCAGCCTGCGCCATCACGGCTTCTACTTCGGGCCGGATCAGTGAGCCGCCGAGCATGGTCATCGTTCCTTCGGCATTGATGACCGGCATGACGCCGAGTTCGACGTATGGATTTCCTGACTGGCCAAACCCGGTGACACTTGCACCAGCTTGCGGCACAGAAGGATTTGCAGAAAACAATTTTCTCGGGGCAGCGAGGGCTGCGGCCACAGCGCCCAACGTTCCGAAAAATCCACGGCGGCTCGAGTTCCAATTCATTTTGTTCTCCGTTTACTTTTGGTAACTACAGCGATGCAGTTGATTTCCACCAGCGAATTTCCAGGCAGAGCCGCGACTGCTACAGTCGTGCGTGCCGGCCCGCCGTGAGGGAAATAGGTCTTGAACACTTTGTTCATGCCGTCATAGTGCTCAATCTTGGCCAGAAAGACTCCGAGCTGGACAATGTTGTCCATGTCGGATCCGGCAGCTTCGACCAATTTTTTGATATTGTCGAGAACCTTGGTCGTGTGATTTCCAATTTCCCAAGAGTCTGCGGATCCCGAATCGTGAGCGCCTACACCCGCAATGTACGCGAGTCCATTGTGAATGACGATAGGGGTGATGAATTGCGTTCCATCAGCGGGTTTGCCCTGGTCGTTGAGTTTGAGCACACTGTTGTCTTCGTGGGCTTTGCTCTTCGCAACCGCAGCTTTGGGAAGTAACGACGCGAGTCCAACGACCGAGAGTGCGGGCGCAAGACCACCGACAAGATTTCTGCGAGTGAATGTACCAGACATGATTGTTCCCTTCCTTGTTGAGTGAATTCAATACCCTGCTACGGCAATGCAAAACTGAAAATGTCGCTTCCGGCGGCGATGGCAACATACTGCCTGGCGCCAACTGCGTAGGTCATGGGCGAAGCACTCATATCCTGACCGGTGCTGAAATGCCAGAGCGGTTTTCCATCGCTCGCGTTCACTGCTTCTAACGATTGTGCATCATCTCCGAAGAACACAAGCCCTCCCGCAGTACTCATGGTTCCCCCGGTTGAATGCGCGGGTCCAACTTGAGGATATTTCCAGGCAAATTTGCCGGCGTTGAGATCGAATGCGAGTAGGACCTTCTGTGAGTCCTCGCCCGGAATATGTTTGACCCCGGTTGAGTAATACTCCTTGCCGGGAGTGAAGCGTTGCGGTTCCTTCGCTGAATAATATGTCTGACACTGCTCCAGAGCCATGAAATAGATAAGATGCGATGTTTCGCTGTAAGTGGGCGAAAACCAGTTCGTCGCTCCACTGTATCCGGGACAAACTTTCGTTCCATCAGGTGTGGGTTTTACGTCGGTCCGGATCGGACGGCCTTTCGCATCGATCCCGGTTGCCCAGTTCAGTTTTTGCGCGAACTGGGTGGCAGAAAGAAACTCGCCGCTGGTGCGATCAAGAACGTAGACAAAACCATTACGATTTGCCTGAAGGAGCAGTTTCCGCGGCTGATCTTGATATAGCGCATCGATAAGCATGGGGGTTTCAGTCGCGTCGTAATCGAACAGATCATGCGGCGTGAACTGGAAATACCATTTGAGTTTTCCTGTGGCCGGATCAAGAGCAAGCAGGCAGTCAGTGTACAAATCGTCTCCCGGCCGAACACTGCCTTCGAAATCTGGGGCGGGATTGCTGGTGGTCCAGAACAAGGTTTTCAGCTCCGGATCGTAGGTGCCGGGCATCCAGGTCGTACCGCCGCCATGAAGGTACAGATCGCCCGGCCAACTGTCAGATCCAAATTCGCCTTGGCCGGGAATAGTCCAGAATCGCCACGCAAGTTTTCCGCTCGCGGCGTCATAGGCGGCGACAAAGCCGCGAACACCATCATCGCCTCCCGAAGTTCCGACAATTATTTTGTCATCCACGACAAGGGGAGCGCTGGTCGCGCCGTAATTGCTGTTCCAGTCGGCGTATGAAATGTCCCAGATCAGATTGCCGGAACGCGCGTCAAGGCAAAGCAGATGTGCGTTGTCGGTCTCGCGATAGACACGATCATGCCAGACAGCAACTCCGCGGCTGAGATGACGGGATGCGTCATCGATCAGCCCTTCTGAAATCGGACGGGTGTAGTGCCACACCGTTCTGCCCGTCTGGGCATCGAGCGCGAACACATCGTTGGCAGAAGTGACAAACATTGTGCCATTCACCACAACCGGCGTGACCTCGAGGCGATCGGAAGAACGCGAATGGAACACCCACTCAGCGCGCAATTGTTCGACATTCTGCAAGTTAATCTGTGAGAGCAAGCTGTAACGACGCCCCGAATAATCACCGTTATATGAAAGCCAGTTTTCGGCCGCAGGGGCAAGCAGGTCTTCGCCGCGAACTTTGGTCTGGCTTCGCACCGCACTACTCTCCTGAGAATTCAATGGGATCTGCACCAAAGACACCAACAACAGCACGCAAAAAACGGCATCTCGAATCAACTAAAATTGCCTCGCGACCGATTGGATCGGCGCTTCACCTGGTGCATCGCGCCTTGGCGAAGCGGATTGAGTTAAAACATCTGCCCTAATTCGTATTATGCTCAATTCAATCAAGTCACGCACGCGAAACGAGTTATTGAAAGGCATTTAACGAGGTTCTTTGGTGCGTCGTTATTCGAGCGCAACACTACGAGTCGTCCGAGCAGTCAATTTCCTGCTTGACAGCAGATTGCGGGCTCATCCAGTATTAACACGTTTTAATAGGTCGCTTCCATCGTATTACGCTTCCAAATTTTGTCAATAAAAACTGCAGCGAAAAAATGAGAATGCGGGTCCGGTCTCCCAGCGGATACGCGAAACGTCGAAGTTATTGCTGGAATCTTTGTCGATCATGATCAGCCGGGATGTTAAATTCGATTTGTTCGGCTTGGTCTTCAGCGCACGCCGTCTCCTTTTTGAGATGATGTTGAAATGCATGCTCAATAGATCCCTCATCCCCTTTGTGGGCTTGTTTTTTTCGCTTAACATTGCCTCCTTTGCGCAGACGCAGCAAAGCAGGGGACGCAGCATTCACGCCGTTTCTCGTTCGAGCGGACAGCGCGTATTCGCAACCAACTGCTCCGGCTGCCACGGGCTTGATGGGACCGGCAGCCAGCGGGCTCCCAATATCGTCAGCAACCCGCAAGTGCAAAAGCTTTCGGCAGATGAAATTTTCCGCATCGTGTCCGAGGGCGTGCCGGGAACCGGAATGCCGGCTTTTAAGCAACTCGGCAAAGCAACGATAGCCGCGACCGTGGCTTACGTGAGAGATCTCCAAGGAAAGAAGGGACCGACTCGGTTACCGGGCGATCCGAAAGCCGGAGAGGCCATCTTTTATGGCGCGGGCCAATGTTCGAGTTGCCATATGGTTGGGGGCCGAGGCGGATTCATGGGGCCAGATCTGAGCAGCTATGGACAGACCCATGGCGTTGATGCGATCAAAGCCGCCATCGTTAATCCGGCGGCGCGCGACCGGCAACGGGGACTGGCGACGGCAGTCACGACCAACGGTCAACGATACGAAGGCATGATTCGCAACGAAGACAACTTTTCCATGCAACTGCAATCGACAGATGGCGCGTTTCATTTTCTTGCCAAGTCAGACCTAAAAACGATCGACCGGGCGCAAGGCTCAATGATGCCGTCCGACTACGGAGCGAAGCTGAGTGAAGCCCAGATTAATGACCTGGTCAGTTTTTTGCTAAAGGTTGCTCAAGGTTCAATGCCACCCGAAACACACCGTCAGGAAGAGGAATAGCAGCTCACATGAAAATAATCTCGTCATTATTCGTTGCTTTGATTTCGCTTTCGGCTCTGTCCGCGGCACAGGAACAAAAGGTCCCTCGCACGTTTGAACTGGAAGCAAAGTCGCCCGAGTTTTGGAAGCTCATTTCTCGCGATGCGAAACTTGAAACTGTGGCGTCGGGATTCGGATTCACGGAAGGTCCGGTGTGGGACAAAGCAGGTTTCTTGTACGTGAGCGACGAAGAACAAAACAAAATATTCCGCGTTTACGTTAAAGATGGCCGCAAGGAAGAGTTGATTTCGTTGGGTGACCCCGACGGCAACACGTACGATCGCCAGGGGCGGTTGATCGACTGCGCCAGCGTTCTACGCGCCATCATTGCTATTTCAAAAGATGGAAAATATGAAGTACTAGCCGATAAATTTGAGGGTAAAAAGCTGAACAGCCCCAACGACGTTATTCTGGGGCCGCACGGGGCATTGTATTTTACCGATCCGACTCTAGATCTGGTAAAAGGCGAAAAGCAGGAGATTCCGTTCCAGGGTGTTTACAGGCTGGACGCCGATGGCAAACTCACTTTGCTCACAAAAGACCTGACACAACCCAACGGTTTGGCATTCTCGCCCGATGGAAAAAAATTCTATGTTGACGATGATGAACACAGGAATATTCGTGTTTACGATGTCGGCAAAGATGGGTCGCTCAGTAACGGCCGCCTTTTCGGCGAAGAGCCCGGTGGCAAAGGCGATGGCGTTCCTGACGGAATAAAGGTCGATTTACACGGCAATCTTTTCGTTACCGGTCCGAAGGGGATCTGGGTGTGGAGTCCGGATGGAGTCCACCTGGGGACCATTGCGCTGCCCGAACAGCCGGCAAATCTGACCTGGGGCGGGAAGGACCTTCGAACGCTTTATATTACCGCGACCACTTCCGTTTACCGACTGGATACGAAAGTTACCGGATTCAGCCAGAAGTGACCCTGCACCTATTTCATTGCTGGTGATCCCGCGGAATGTCTTGCCGCGATGTTTTCTGACGCCTAACCTCAATTTTTGACTCCTGCGGCCCTATCGTCGTACGCCGCTTTCCGCACATAAGAAAGCCGAAAATCGGAACTTTGATCCTGGCCGTTGCGTAACAACACTTGGATCAAGATAAAAGTCCGGATCTCGCTTACGGATTGACATGAAATACGTCAGCCACTTAGAGGTTTTGGCAGTTGATTGGAAAATTGAAGGATAGGCTATATCAGCGGAATCGCGGCACGGATTCAGGCTTATTTACCTGCTGATTCCGAGGTTTGACGAGCGCCCCCGACCCTCGAAGGATACAATGTGTAGCCAGCTATGCGAACGGTCTTAGACATTTTCGCCCAGATATTTCGTAATCTTTGGGCGCACAAGCTGCGCTCTTTCCTGACCATGTTTGGTATTGCCTGGGGAGTCGGTTCCCTGCTCCTTCTGGTGGGCGTTGGCGAGGGCTTCCGCTCCGGCAACAAACGTGAAATGGCTGAATTCGGCAAAGACATCATGTTTATCTTTCCCGGGCGCGCGCCCGCGGTAAAGGGCAACATGAATTCCGCACGATCTTATTTGTTGACCTATCAGGACTATCTGGATATCCGCAAAGCGCCTCATGTGCGCAATGCAGCGCCTCTCATTTCCCGCAGCGACCTGCATGAAGTCAGCGAGTTCGCCAATGGAAGCGGAGAAATCCTGGGCACCGAACCGCAATTGAATGAGATCAGTTACCTTCCGCTCAAAGAGGGACGCTGGCTAAATCAACTGGACGGCGAACAGCGGCGAAATGTGATCGTTCTCGGCTATGAACTGCAAAAGACCCTGTTTCCTGGTCGTCCTGCGGTCGGGTCATTCATCCTGATCAACGGACTGAGGTTTGAAGTTGTCGGCAGCATGCCTCATCTGGGACGTGGGGACAATATGTGGCTCAATATGCGGGGTTACATCCCCTTCCAGGTGATGGAGACAGCTTTCCCCATCAAGGGTGAAAACCATCAGAATTCCATTTCGTTTGTCGAATATCAGCCGCGCATCACCGCTGAGCACCAACTGGCCCAAGGGGACGTTCATAAAATCATAGGCGCCAATCACGGCTTCGATGCCAGTGACGAAAACGCCTTTGATGAATGGGATTCGATCCAGGAATCAAAAATGGTGAACACTATTTTTGACGTTATGAATATGTTCCTTGGAACGGTGGGAATGGTTACGCTGGCGCTGGGCGCAATCGGGGTCATCAACATCATGTTGGTAGCAGTCAGCGAGCGAACCCACGAAATAGGACTTCGTAAGGCCTTAGGCGCCACTAACCGCAACATCTTGTTTCATTTCTTTCTTGAAGGTTTACTTCTAACCTTGGGCAGCGGGCTGCTCGGGATGCTGTTCGCAGGCGGTTTAATGGCATTGGGAGGAAACGTGCGCGGGCCAGGTGGTTTCGATCCGCCAAAACTGGTCCCGATGTCGGCCATTCTGGCAATTGGCAGTTTAACCCTGGCTGGTGTCATTGCAGGGCTCTACCCCGCACGGAAAGCGGCGCTGCTGCAACCGGTCGAGGCCTTACGTCAGGAATAATGCATGGTGCGTGATTTGCTCCAGGAAGCCTATACGGCGATGCGGCACAATCGCCGGCGGACGGCGCTCACCATGCTAGGTATGGCTTGGGGCATTGCGACCGTGGTCATGCTGCTGGCCTATGGCAATGGCTTCGGGCAGGCTTGCGCCAACATCTTTGCCAATTTCGGCACCAAACTTGTGATTGTGGTGCCGGGCAAGACTTCGATGCAAGCGGGTGGGCAGAAGGCAGGAGTCCCAGTCCGCTTCACTCAGGAAGATGTAGAAACACTGACCACCAACCTTCCTCAAATCAGCCGCATTACCCCCGAAGTCAGCAAGCAAGCTACCGTCCAGTACGACACGCGGGCGTTCACCTGGTCGGTTACCGGCAACGATCCCAACGTGCTTGATGTCCGCTCTCTCAAGGTGGACCAGGGCCGCTTTTACAATCTCGAGGACCAGATCCAACGCGCACGGGTCGCAGTGATCGGTTCCGAGGCCAAGGAGAAACTATTTTCGGGTCGCAACGCACTAGGGGAGCATATAAGACTCGATGGCCTGAGCTTTGAAGTCGTCGGTGTATTGACCGCCAAAATGCAGGAGGGAAACGACGACATCAACCGCACCATCTATGTCCCTTTCACCTCCATGGGAGATCTGAAGGACACGCGTTATCTTGACTCGATCTGGTTCAACTATCAGACTCCGGAATACGAGCGCCTCGAGCAGGCAGTGCGGACGATTCTGGCAGTGCCGCACAAGTTCAATCAGTCAGATCATCAGGCGGTGCGCGTTTTCAATCTGATGATGCAGGTCCATCAGTTCGAGATCATTACTCTCGGATTGAAGGTGTTGATGGGCTTCATCGGCACGCTAACGCTCGGAATCGGGGGCGTTGGATTGATGAATATCATGTTGGTTTCGGTGACCCAGCGCACGCGCGAGATCGGCGTCCAGAAGGCTTTGGGCGCTCCCCGCCGGTATATTCTGGTGCAGTTTCTCGCCGAGGCTTTAACTATTACTTTCATCGGCGGCGTGCTGGGAGTAATACTGGCCTACGTGGTCGCGCTCTCTGTGGGAAGACTTACTCTCTATAGCGCCTTCGCCAAGAACGGAGAAGCCGGCGACATTCGTTTGATAATCGCCCCTGGCACTCTGATCGTTTCCACGATCATTTTGGGAGCGGTGGGACTTGTCAGTGGCATGATTCCGGCCTTCCGCGCATCAAGATTGGATCCCATCGAAGCTTTGCGCCACGAATGATCGCCCGCTACGCTTTTCCAGACGCGTGGCTTCTTTGAGAGGGCTTTTTAGCCAGTTCCTCGATTGCCGGAAATGACTTTGCGCCCGTGAGAGTTTTTTCGGGCGGGTTGGTCCCAGCGCGAAGCGCCGTGGCCAGCATCTCAATTCCGGTATCTGTATTCGTCGGCACGATGATGGTAGCTCTGAGGAATCACTGCCTGACGAAGGATTGCCCGGTCTTGGGCATGCCATCAATTCCCAGAAACGGCATCGCCAGCCAACTGTCCCGTGACGCAGAATTCTCCTGGAACGCTTTCCTGGCGCCGAGAGCCATGGAATCGTCCTGGGCGACGATGGCATCAAGCGTCGATGGCTGTGAAGTTGATAGTTTCAACCAGGAACTGACCGCCTTATACGCGCTGGCTTCAGTCCAGTTGGCTTTCATGGCTTTGACCTGAACGCCGGGTGTTTTGGTTTCGTACATTCCCGTAGTGCGCTGCTTGGCTGCGAGGTTTTCTCCTGGCCCCTGGATCAACAACACCGAGCCTCCATGGGGGAGAAGAGCGGCGACCTGGCTACCCTGGATACGACCGATTTCTTCGTGATCGGAACTTAGCGAGAACAGCGGAACTTTGAAATTTCGACGCAGATCGGAGAGGTAGTCGACCTCCCGATTAAGTATGACCCAGGCGATTCCGGCAGCGGCTGCTGCCCGGGCCACCTGCGGCATAGCCGTCCCGCCCACCGGCTCAAATATGATGCCGTCAGGATGCGAGTCCCGGTTCGATTGAATGATCTTGAGTAGTTGCTGGCTCTGCAAAATCGCATCATTTTCTGCATAGAGAAGATCGATATCGACACCTAGACGGCTCGCGGCTTCTGAAGCCGCTGCGGCCTGCTCGATCTGATAATCATTGTCGTTTGTGGTAAGCGACACGACGAATTTAAGCTTCTTCACGGACCACCTCGATTCCACCTCTTAGTGATACCGAAAGCGTTACACAATCAAAACGGGTCTGTCGAGTATCTTTAGTTTTAGTCCGTCTGGGATGAAGCGGTAGTTCACCTTATCCGGGCGCCCTCATAGGATGGCACGCCTCTCGTGGGTAGGACGACCCTGGCGACGCAACCAACGCCGCTGGTGGGGGTTGTGAGTTCGATGGAACCCCCGTGCGCCTCGCAGATTTGGCGGGAGAGAATCAGTCCAATGCCGCTCCCCTGCGGCTTGGTCGTATAGAACGGAACGAAGGCGTTGCCCGGATTCATTAATCCGGGACCGGCGTCTGACACCGTAATGGTCACGTCTTTTTCTGTGAGTTCCCAGGTCAGGACGACAGGAGAACCTGAATATGAAGCGCTTCGACCGCTTCCATTGCCGGCTTCGGAGGCAGCGCGAGTTTCCAGCACAGCCTCAGCGGCATTGCGCAGAAGGTTGATTAGCATCTGCTCGAGCTGGTCAGGATCGGCGGCCAGAAGCACCGGAGGCCCGGGAATGACTCCGACTTCAACCCTCTGCTCGAGTGCGGCGACGCGCTTTACGAGTGGGCCAAGCGAGCATTCCCTGATGGACGGAGGGGGCATCTGGGCCAATTGACGGTATGCCTGCAAAAAACGGTTCAATGACTCTGCCCGGCTTTCTATGATGCTGAGGCCGCGTCCAAAATCCTCCCGTTCCTCAGCCTGAATGCTGCTCTCCAGAAGCCGTGCGTTCAGACTGCCGGCGATGGATTTGATGGGAGCCAACGAATTATTTAATTCATGACCCATCACCCGGATGAGCCGCTGCCACGCCCGCCGCTCCTCTTCGCGCAGAGCCCGGCTCACATCGGACAGAACCACTAAAGTGTGCGGCACTCCCTGCTGGCGGAATGTACTACGTCGAACAAACCACCGGGCACGACTGGCAAACTGCAACTCAACCAGGGTTTCGTTCTCACAGGAAAGCGAATCTTCCAGGTGCATCTCAGAGGCTTTCTTACCCAACAACTGGGATGCGGGCTGCTGCAACAACTTCTCGCCGGCGGAATTCAGCAGCCTGAGTTTGCTGGCTGGATCGAAAGCAAAAATCGGAATTTCCACTTCCTCCACCACGCGCTGCAATAACGCTGCGGCTTCGATTGCTCCGGTGCGGTGTTGTGCGAGCAAATCAGCAAGCGCATTGACTTCGATTGAGAGCTCTCCCAAGGCATCGTCTGGAACCGCCAATCTGGCTCGGAAGGAATAATCCTCATCGCGCAACGCGCCCACTACATTTGCCAGTGTTTGCAGCGGATGAACTATCTGCTCCAGCAGCGCTGCTCCAACGAGCAAACAGGCGAGAGCTTCAACAGACAGCAGGATCAGCTTGGATTGCAGCGACCAAGGTTCAAACCAAATGAGCAGGCCGCTGACTACGACTCCCGGCGCGACCAAGATCATGCACAAGCGAATGACACGACGCTCGAACGGCGCCCGTTGCGGCCTTCTCTTTCTGGTTTTAAAAGGGTCGTTTGCAACAGGGCTAGAGCCCATACTTTTCCATCCGGCGATACAAGGCGCCGCGGCTGAGACCGAGCGCCTCCGCCGCCTGGCTGACGTTGCCTTGAAAGCGCTGGAGCGCTTTACGAATCAGGATACTTTCAACTGCTTCAAGACTCAATTCCTCCAAATTCGGTGCTTGAGCACGCTGCGAGCCAAGCCCCAGGTCCGCCGGTTGCAACAGGTCTGTGCGGCACATCAGCACGGATCGCTCCAACGTATGCTCGAGCTCGCGCACATTGCCCGGCCAGGCGTACTGCATGAGGGTCTGTAAGGCCACAGGATCAAAACCCCGAACTGGACGACGATAGCGAGACGCGTACTGCGAAAGAAAATGGGCGGCAAGGGCCGGGATATCCTCCCGCCGTTCCCGCAGCGCCGGCAAATTGATTTCGACTGTGTTGAGTCGAAACAGCAGGTCCTCCCGAAAGGTGCCGGCTTGGGCGGCAGACTTCAAGTCTGCGTTGGTAGCAGAAATCAGACGCACATCGACTTTTTTGTTTCGCGATGAACCTACGCGTTCCATTTCGCCGGATTCAACCACGCGCAGCAACTTGGCCTGCTGACGCAACGGGACGTTCCCGATTTCATCCAGGAAAATTGTTCCGCCATCCGCGAGTTCGAACCGGCCGATCCGGTCGGAGCGAGCGTCCGTGAAAGCGCCTTTCACGTGGCCGAACAATTCGCTCTCAAACACACCCTCTGCCAAACCACCTGTATTTACTGAAATCAGCGGACGATTACTACGCTGAGAGAGCGCATGGATGGTCCGAGCAACAACCTCTTTCCCAGTGCCGTGTTCGCCGGTGATAAGAACATTGGCATCTGAGGGAGCGATGTGGGTAATGGTTTCCAGAACCGGCAGCATTGATGGAGCAGTGGCAATGAACTCTGGCCGGCCCTGCGCATGCAACAGCCGGTTTTCAGCGGAGAGACGTTCGGCTTCCTGCAAGGCGCGATGCAGTTCCACCTGGGTGCGAAGGATGGATAACAGGCGTTCGTTCTCCCAGGGCTTCTGGATGAAATCGCGTGCGCCGCGGCGCATGGCTTCGACCGCCAGGTCAACATTTCCCCAGGCCGTCATAACGATGACCGGCAAAGTGCTGTCCTGCACAACCAAAGAGGACAGCAGGTCCAACCCTTCACTTCCCGAAGTAGTGTCGCGAGTGTAGTTCAAGTCGATCAAGACGGCGTCGTAATGCGCGCTGCTGAACGACTCGCGGACAAGCTCCGGAGACCGCACCGCATCGACCTTGTATCCCTGCGGCTTGAGCAATAGCTCAATGGCGTCGAGGATATGCTGCTGATCATCAGCCGCGAGGATACGGGGCCGGTGAGCGGTTTTCGTCAACGCTGCAGGGATAGTCAGTTCGGAGGGCTTGACCGAGATTGGCATGATTACTGCGGCGGGATGTTGATGGTCCCGCTGGTCGGCTCCTTTATAGCATCCTGGATCTGGATTCCATTATGTTCCAAAGTCGCGCCGGTCGCACGATCAACCTCAATTTTCGCCTTTTCGTACACCGTCCGGGCGGTCACCAGGTCCAGTTCTGCAAGTGCAAGATCGCGCTGTGCGGTCATGGTCTGAAAAGTTGACCCCGCGCCGAGAGTCTGCTCTTTCTGCGTGATCTCGAACGTTCGCTGCGCCAAATCGCGTGCCTTTTGTGCCGCTTGCACTCGCGCCGCGGTTTGCTCCAGCGCGTATTCGGCGTTTCGGACTTCAATGCGTATCTGTTTACGCAATTCTTCCCTTCGCAGCTCAGCCTGGCGATACTCAAGTTCCGAACGGTACTGATCGGCCTTGGCCACGCGATTGCGAATGGGAATATTCAGATTGAAGCCAATGTAATAATCGGGAGCCGTATTGTTAAACGTGTTGGCAAGCGCACCCGAGAAATCCGTAGGAACTGTAGAGACATTGGGGACTCCGGGAACGTTGTACACCGGATTCAGGGGGCCTGCCAGTCCAGATCCACCGTAAAAGGCGACTAATGAAAGCGATGGCAGGAGCGCGTTGTTTGCCGCCTTACGGCTTATCTGGCGGTTGAGCAGGTCTACATCAGACTCGGTCAGCTCGGGCCGATTCTGCAACGCTTCTTGAATAAGCTCCTGCACCGGCCGGTTGGATACTTCAGACGTCTGGGCCGAATCCAGGCGATCGCTCGGCACAACCGGCACCGATTCAAGCACCGGATCATCGAGGCTGCGAGTGAGAGCGTTCTTCATGAGCAATTCTTGCAATTGCAAGCTGGTCCGTGCCACGGTCAGGTCCTGATCGCGCCTGGAAACTTCGGCTTCGGCGCGCATCACGTCCATCGCTGGAATGCTTTCCAATTGCAGCTGCTTTTTCGCGTTGTCGAGAGACTGCTGCGCGAAGGCGAGCGACTTCTCGTTTACTTGGGATTGCTCATAGGCATTGACCAGGTCCCAATAGATGTTTTTGATTTGCGTAACTGTCGCCATGACCTGGTCTTTGAAAGCGATGTCGGAGATCTTCTTGTTATTTTTAGCAATTCTCAAATAGCGCAGATTCGGACCCAAGCCAAAACCAGCCAGTAACTGCTGCTGAAATGAAAACCGGTACATCGAGCCCAAGGCCGGAGAAAGGTTGAAGAATGGACTGTTTGTGGTCTGGCGATTGTTGTTGAACTCGAAGGCCACGCTGCTTCCGGTGGCGAAGGCTTGTGAAAAGCCGAAGTTGGCTTGGCCAGTATTGAGCTGTAGCAACGGCACTCCGTAAATCTGCTGGTTCGCGAGTGGGCTGGTCTGATGTTCGGCCCCAATGGATCCGGTGATGGTTGGATCATAGGATGAGACCGGCGCGCCGACTCCCAATGTCGACTGCACCAGGCCCGAAGCTCCAGCTCCAGCGCCGCCCGCGCCCGCCGTGGTGCCTCCTGCTCCGGCTCCGGGAGCGCCCGTGCCGAATCCTCCGACACCACCACCGGGCGTACCTTGCACCACGCCCGCGTTCACGCCCCGGAATACTCCACCCGCTTTTGTGCGCAGAATATCCATGTCTGCAATCGGCAAGTTGTAGCGTGCGATGGCGATATCGAGATTATTTTCCAGTGCCAGATGGATGGCGTCCTGCAAAGACAAATAGAGCTTGCCGTCTTTTATCAGTTGATTCAATCGCGGCGAATTTTTGAGCTGCGGTTCTGAGCTCTTGCTGGGCAAATACGCGCCCAGGGGACTGTGCGAGCTCGGCATTTTGAAAACGGTTGAAGCGTTGATTTGCGCGGGAGAATTCGGCTGTGCACTTATAGTCTGACCCCGACTCGAAGAGTGCAGAAACACCAGACTTCCGAGCAAGGCCACACCCGTCGCGGCGCGAAAACTCGTCATTGGTTCACCGCCGCCTGGCCTGCGTGCAGATCTGGGTTGGCGGTGTCGCTTACAACCCATCCATCACGCACTTCAATCGTGCGCGATCCATAAGCAGCATTCGCTTCCGAGTGAGTGACCTGAACGATGGTCGTTCCCTGCTGGTTGAGTTCGCGAAACAGTTCCATGATCTCCTTGGCTTGCGAGGAATGCAGATTGCCGGTAGGTTCGTCCGCGAGCAACAGCACGGGCCGGTGAATCACCGCGCGTGCAACTCCGACCAATTGTTGTTGCCCGCCCGACAGCTGGCTGGGAAACAGATCTTTCTTGGCGACAATTTGAAAGCGATCGAGCGTGTCGGCGACCATTCCCTGCCGCTGCCGGTGCGGAATATCCTTATAAGAAAGCGGCAGATCGATGTTCTCGCGGACGGTGAGGTCGTCAAGCAGGTGATAGCTCTGGAAAACCATGCCTATGTTTTTCTTCGCGAGGTCGGCGCGCTGCTTGCGTTTCATGTCGTGCACAGGCTGATCGCGAAACCAGTATTCGCCCTGCCAGCCGTCGTCGAGGAGTGCGAGGGCATTTAACAAAGAAGACTTACCTGCCCCGGACGGGCCCATCACGGTGATAAATTCGCCTTCGCGAATCTCCAGATTGACGCGCCGCAGAACGAAGAACTGCCCGGCGGGAGTTTTGTAACTGCGTTCGAGATTCTTGAGTTGGATCATGTTTGCCTTAATGCTTCGTTAATTTATTCCTGGCGTAGCGCCGCAACAGGATCGAGTTTGGCCGCGCGCCGTGCCGGGATGTAGCAGCCCGCCAGAATCATGGCCAGAACAATCCAGGGCACAAAAGAGAATGTCGCCCAGTCCCGCGCGCTCACGCCAAAAAGCAGGCTGGCCATAAGTTGGGTCAGACCTAATGCACCCACAATTCCCAGCGCTACGCCGGCTAATGCCAGGCGCGCACCTTGCCCCATGACTAATCGAAGAACACTTTCTCGCTGCGCTCCTAAGGCGATTCGAATTCCGATTTCACGGGTACGGTGCGAAACCGAATATGCCATCACGCCATAGATTCCGACTGCTGCCAGAGTCAGGGCCAAACCAGCAAAGGCCCCGATCAGCCACATGTCAAAGCGGCGCAGCGATCCCGCATCAGCGACCATCTCGTCCATGCTCTCGACCTGATAGAGAGGAACGGTCTTGTCCACTTCGCCGACCGCCGCGCGAATCGAGCTCAGGATGTCTGAGGAATTATGCGAACGCACCGCAATGCTCATGTTGCCTTCGAGCAGTGGCAGAAAGGATTCAGGAATTTGCGTGTATGGATAGTAGGCGGTGGGCTCTACGTCGGTAACGTCGGCTGTCCAATGACGGACGTCGGCGGCAACGCCAACCACCGTGCACCAGTCTCCCCCTGGCATTTGTGGCTTCAGGCGTTTGCCTATTGCATCCTGCCCAGGCCAGTAGAGTTTCGCGAGACTCTGGCTGACCACAGCAACTTTTGGCGCGGCGGTTGTGTCACCGTCACTAAAATCTCGCCCGCTCAACATCGGAATCCGCATCCCGTCGAAATATCCTGGCCCGACTGCCCGAAAGCGAGAAACGATCGGAATCTGCGACGGCGGTGGTGGCGTCCCCTCAATCGCAATTGGCATAGAAGGATCGGTCCCGCTCATCGGAAGATTGCGTGCCAGCACAGCAGACTGGACGCCTGGCAGGGCTTTGATTCGCTCCAGAACCTGCTGATAGAAAAGGGGGATGCGGGCGCCGGAAAACTGCGCCGGTGCAGCCAGGCGGAACGTGAGCAGGCCGTCGGGATTGAAACCCGGTTCAACTCTTTCCGTCTGCCACAGGCTACGCAATGACAGGCCTGCAGCAATCAGCAGAATTGAAGCCAAGGCCGTCTCGGCGATCACCAATGCCGCACGATGTTTGCCGAAACCGGCACTGCTGCCGCGCGCTCCTTCTTTCAACGCTTCGCCGACGCCCGGATCGGAGCCCTCCCATGCAGGCGCGACTCCGAACAGAATTCCGACCAAGCCGCACAAAATAGCCGTGTATGCGAGAACGGTACCATCGATTCCGATTGTGTCGACGGAGGGGATGCTCGACGGGTGAATCGCCAAGAGCACTTGCAATGCGCCCCACGCTAGACCCAGGCCAAGTAATCCGCCGCACGCAGACAACAAAACACTTTCGGTAAGAAGTTGCCGTATCAAACGCGTTCGGGCAGCGCCGAGAGCTGTACGAATCGAGAGTTCGCGCTGGCGCACGCTGCCGCGCGCCAGCAAAAGATTGGCGACATTCGAACATGCGATCAGGAGAACGAAGCAGACCGCGGCCATCAGCAGGTACAAGGCAGGCTTAACGTTGCCATTCAGCGCGTCACTGACCGGCTGCAACGTGACACCAAGCGCCCCCTCACCATTCGGGTCTTGGGCTTTCAGGCGCGATGCAATCGTTGACATCACAGTCTCGGCCTGCTTTTGCGTCATACCATCGGGCAAGCGAGTGTAAGCGAAAAGCCAGTGCACATTTCGCGCGGAGGTCTGCGCATTGGCCGATTCGAGTTGCAGCGGAATCCAAAATAATTCCTTATCCGAAAGGACATGGAAATTTGGAGGCATGATTCCGACTACTGTGTACGGCGTTCCATCGAGGTCCACCGACTGCCCCAGCATGGGACGTGAGTCAAATCTGGTAGCCCACAAGGCATGGCTTAGCAGCACCACCGGGCTCGCACCCTGAGTATCTTCCGCGCGAGAAAATGTTCGCCCGGTCGCTGCCTGCGCTCCGAGTACGGAGATCAGGTCGTAATTGAACCTGCCTCCGGTAATCCGCTCCGGCAGGTCTTTGCCGCCCAGGTTCTTTCCGACGGACGAGAATGCTCCCATGTTCGCGGTCAATTCTCCCTGCTGTTTCCACTCCAGGAATTCCGGGGTTGAAAACGCATTAGGGCTGCCATTTGACATGGTCTTCCAAACCGCCATCACCCGGCTTGGATTAGCGAACGGCAACGAGCGCAGTAACACTGAGTTGATCACGCTGAACATGGCGGTGTTCGCGCCGATACCAAGCGCCAGCGTGATGACCGCGACTGCGGTGAAGCCCGGAGATTTGAGCAGCATCCTGAAGCCGAAACGAATGTCTTGTAGCAGGGTTTCCATATCACTCGTACCTCAATGCCACCATGGGATCGACTTTGGCGGCGCGGCGTGCGGGAATAAAGCCTGCTAATGTCGCGACCATTCCGAGGAGCAGGACCACGGAGGCCAGCGAGAACGGATCGGTGCTTTTCATCTCAAACAAGAAGCTGTGAAGCAGGCGGCTGCTCGCTAATGACAAGGGGATGCCCGCCACCAGGCCAATTGCGACCAGCAGCAAGCCCTCGCGGAGGACCAGTTGCACGACGTCAATTCGGCTTGCACCCAGGGCCATCCGCACCCCAATTTCGCGCGTGCGTCCCGCCACGGTGTATGACATGACGCCATACAATCCGACGCAAGCAAGCAGAAGGGCTAAACCGGCGAAAAATGTGGAGAGCTTAGCCAAAGCGATCTGATCGGCGGCGCTGTCGCTCACCAGGCTGTCGAGGGTGTGGATAGACGAGACCGGCAGATGCGGATCAGCCGCCTTGATTTGGCTCATGATGTTGGCCACGGCGGTAGTGCTTTTGCCCTCAGCCCGTGCTTCGATCACAATCTGGCCGGGTTCGGGCATTTGCTGAAACGCCAGATAAAAGCGTGGCTGCACGGCTTCGCGTAATCCGTTGCCATGATCTTTAGCGTTCCGCGAAACACCAATGACTGTGACCGGCTTATCCAGCCATTCGGAATCATCAATCCGGAACTGCCTGCCAATCGGATTTTGCCCAGCGAAGAAATACTTAACCATGGCCTCGTTGACGACCGCTATGCGCGTCGAAGCGGCCGTGTCCTGGGCTTCAATGCCGCGGCCGGCGAGGATGGGAATGCCCACAACTCCGAAATAATCCGGTCCCACAAAGTCTTCTCTCGCAGCGCGATCATCGGGGCGCACAGCCTTAAATCCGGGCACGATGATGGCGTCGGCGCTCTCAGTACCGCTGAACAGACCATTGGTGGAATAGGTGACGGATTGCACTCCCGGAGTGCCCGCGAGACGAGAAGCCAGTTGCGACGCCAGCAACTTCATGTTTTGAGCGTTGTATCCAGCACTCGTGGGATCAGTACGCGCGATGACCAGGTGATCACGGTTGTATCCGAAATCCTGAGTCATGAGTTTTTGCAGGCTGCGCACTAGAAGCCCTGCAGCAAACAGAACGAGAAGAGAGAGAGCAACCTGAGCAGCAATCAGCCCCTTCCCCCAACCGAACCGCGAACTGGTTCCAGAGGTGGTTCGGTTTGCATCTTTCAGAGCCGGCGACACGCGCACCTGCAAAGTTCGCAACGCTGGCACGAGGCCAAAGAGAACTCCGGTGAACAAAACGATGGCTGCAGTAAACGCGAGAACGCGCCAGTCGGGTGCGAGCGGCAGGTTTGCATCGGCATCGAATGTATTTACAAGTATCCGCACGCCGAGGGTTGCGAACAACGAACCGGCAAGACCGCCAATGATTGCGAGGAGAATGCTTTCAGTAAGAAGTTGTTGCAAAACGCGCCGTGTGCTCGCACCAATAGCCAGCCGGACCGCGATCTCCCGGTTGCGCGCGGATGCGCGGGCGAGCAGCAGATTGGCGACGTTGACGCAAGCAATCAGCAACACCAGACCGACGATACCCATCAGCAACAGCAACGGAACCCGGTAATTGGCCCGCAAATCGGACAGACCGCCGCCTCCGGCCATCACGCTAATCCGAAGATTGCTTATCGCGTTCCGATCATCCGAGGAAAGCGTCGCTCCGTAATCGCCCTTCTGCGCTTGCTGGAATACAACATTCAGATTGGCTTCCGCCTGCGCTGCGCTTATACGGGGCTTGAGCCGCCCGATGAGCGACAGCCACGAGGTGGTCTCCGCATTGCGCCAATGACGTCCGCGAACAATCTGGGGCTGCATGCTCAACGGAACAAACAGCGCCATCTGCTCACCCACAACATCACCTTCAAAGCCTTGGGGAGCAACCCCGACGATGGTGAATGGATATCCGTTCAGGCGAATCACTTGGCCGAGTACCTGTGGCGAGGACGCGAACTTACGCTGCCAGTAGCTGTAGGCGAGCACCGCGATTGGGTTCGCGCTTTCGGCGGTGTCGTCAGAATCTTTGAACAACCGTCCTAATGCCGGTTGGAGTCCAAGAACGTCGAAATAATTTCCGCTCACCATGCGCCCGGTAATTTTTTGATCGAAGAGAGCGCCTTGCCCGGTCTCAACTTCAATGTGGTGATCGTTGGCGGCGGCGCACAGTCCGGTGAAAACCGAGTTCCGATCTCGCAATTGCTTATAAAGAGGATAGGAAAAAACATCAGCGCGCGGGGTCCCGTTCGAGCGTTCGTTTGGATTTGCAGGATCGCCGACCACGACAAGCTGCTGCGGGTCCTTGACGGGAAGCATCTTCAACAGCAGCGCGTTCACGACGGTGAAGATGGCGGTATTTGCGCCGATGCCCAGCGCCAAAGTGACAACGGCAACTGCTGTGAATCCCGGACTTTTGCGCAGTTGCCGAACGCCATATCGCAGGTCTTGAGTTAAAGCGCTCATGATTTCTCACTCATAACGCAGCGCCACCATGGGATCAACTCTGGCAGCGCGGTAGGCCGGGATGATGGTCGCTGACAAAGCAACGACCGCCAACACCATAGCTACCGCGAGGAATGTCAGAGGGTCTGTAGGTTTGACTCCATAAACGAGGCTCGACATCACTTGGCCGAGCGCCAGCGCTCCCACAATTCCGATGGTGACGCCGAGCAGGGTCGGACGCATTCCTTCAATGACGATCATGCGCAGCACGTCTGAAATGCGCGCTCCCAAGGCCAGACGAATTCCGATCTCTTGAACCCTCCGTCTGACGCTGTAAGAAAGCACGCTGTAGATGCCGATTGCCGCCAATATCAATGCCAGCACCGCGAACGCGCTGAGGAGCATGAGATTAAATCGCTGCTGCGATAGAGAAGTCGTCACCAACTCATCCATCGTAAGAACGTTGCGGACGGGAATGTTGCGATCAACATCGTGTACCGCATTGCTCACGGCAGAAACCAGGCTGGCGGGTTTTGCCGACGACCGCACTACGAGGGTCATCGAAAATGATCTCCAGCCTCCGGCGCTGGGAGCCGAAAGCTGCCCGAGGGGAACGTAGAGCATTGCTGGAGGACGGTTCTGATCGAGTCCATCAGATTTGACATCGCCAACCACACCGACCACCTCGCGGACGGTGCCAAAAAAAGTAAGCGTGATGTGCTTTCCGATCGGGTTTTCGTTGGGCCAGAACTGCTTTGCCAGGGAGGCGCTGATCAGAGTGCTGGGCGGCCGGCCGGCAACATCAGTTTCATCAAAATCTCGGCCGCGCAACAGAGGTATCTGAAGAGCGCTTATGTACCCGGAGCTGATCACCCGGACGTCAACTTCCGGTTGCTCCGCCATGGGAACTACGGGGCGGCCTTCAACCGCAATCGGCTGGTCGGATCCATTCGCACCCAGCGGAATGTCATCGATCATTCCCGCCGACACAACTCCCGGCAGAGCCCGCACACGTTCGAGCACGCGATCGTTAAAGCTGATCTGCTGCAGGGGCTGGGAAAATGTTTTTCGCGAGACCGCGGGAGTCATTGTCAGCACACCATGCGATTCGAAACCGGGGTTGACTTCATGCAGCATCTGAAAACTGCGAATCATCAGCCCAGCGCCAATCAGCAGCACCAGTGACAGCGACACTTCAAGCACTACAAGAATGCTGCGGGTGCGGTTGCCGCTGGAGTCCGTGTCGGTCCGGCCCAACCCTTGTTTGAGGGCCTGATTCACATTGGCCCGGCTCAAGTGCAGAGCTGGAAGAATTCCAGCAATTACCCCAGTGAGAATCGAGATGACCGCGGTGAAGGCAAGCACCTTGAGATCGAGCCCGACCTCGATCGAGGCAGGCAACCTATTCGCCAGAAAGTTCATTATCAGACGGATGCCGAAATGAGCGTAGGTCAAACCCAGCGCTCCTCCGAGAAGCGCCAGAAGGACACTCTCAGATACGATCTGACGCACGATCCGCATGGAACTTGCACCCATAGCGGTGCGAATCGCGATCTCCTTGTGACGAGCGAAGATTCTGGCCAAGGAAAGATTGGTTACGTTAACGCAGGCAATCAGCAGAATGAAGCCGACCGCGCCAAGCAGAACCAGCAGAGCTGGACGGACATCACTCACCATATCGGCGTGCAGGGGAATAACAATGGCGCCCCAGCCTTTGTCATCTGCTGGATATTGTTGCTCTAGTCGGCTGGAAATCGTATTCATTTCAGCTTGTGCCTGTTTAACGTCAACCCCGGGCCGAAGCCGAGCAACGACCATGTAATTGTGATTGCCGCGAATTATCTTGTCCTGATCGGTCCACGCCATCGGAGTCCACATTTGCGCAAAATCAGGAAATCGGAAGCTCGGCGGCATGACGCCGCTGACCAGATAGCTGGTGCCGTCGAGCGTAATGTTTTGGCCGACAATGTTGCGATTGGAACCAAAATGGTCCTGCCAGAAGCGGTGACTTAAGACCACCACGTTCGAGCGGCCAGGCTTGTCCTCATCCGGAGTCGGAACTCGCCCGATCATGGGCTGAACTCCCAATGTGGAGAAGAAACCCGCGGAAACAGAACTCGCATCCACTTGTTCCGGCTTGTCTCCGCCGGTCATGGTGAAGCCGTAATAGCCCATGACCGCCATCTGCTCAAAGACGTGATTCTGGCTTTGCCAATCGAGATAATTGGCGGGAGACACTGAAAATGTGGGAATCCCGGGGAAACTTTTTTGCGGTGGAACATGCCAGAGACGCACCAGGCGGTCAGCGTCTTTGAAAGCCAGTGGACGAAGCAGAACCCCGTTCACCACGCTGAAAATCGCAGTGTTAGCCCCGATTCCGAGAGCTAACGTGACGACCGCAACCGCCGCGAATCCTGGCGCTTTGCGGAGCTGCCGCGCGGCATACCGGATATCCTGAAAAATGCCTGCCATCACTTCTCCTTATTCGTATCGCAGCGCGACCATGGGATCGACTCGCGCCGCTCGGCGGGCTGGAATATAAGTTGCCAGCAAAGAGGCAAACGCGAGCAGGGCCGCGGTTGAAATCAAAGTCGCAATATCGAATGCCTGGACCCCGAAAAGCAGGCTACGCATCAATGTCGCAGTTGCCAGCGCGCACCCCAGTCCCGCGCCCACTCCCATGCCGGTCAGCCAGGCAGCTTCTCTCATAACCAGTTGATAGACCGAACTGCGCTGGGCGCCAAGCGCCATACGCACTCCAATTTCGCGCGTTCTGCGGCTGACCGAGTAGGCGATGACCCCATACAGTCCGACAACACCCAGCAGCAACGCCAAGGATGCGAATCCCGCAACCAGCCAGGCTGAAGAGCGATGTATGTACGCAGTTGGCGAATCGATGATGCGCTCCGCCATGGTAGTTTCATCCAGCGTGCCAATTCCGGGATCAATCTGACGAACCGCGCTGACCAGCGCAGGCAACAACAACTTTTCAGACTGAGACGTGCGCACGACAAGAGAGAAAAATGTGTCACTGGCCTGATCGAACGGGCGATAGACCGCCGGCCAGATATCCGAATCCAGAGCGCCGTCTTTTACGTCTTCCACCACGCCGACGACTTCAGCAATGGATTTAGGCGAAAGCGCAGTGTCGCCGATCTTTTGCCCGACCGGGTCCTCTCCGGGAAAGTACTTCCGTGCGAACGCCTGATTAATCATCACGACGCGAGGCTTGGAGGCATCGTCGAATTGCGTGAAGTAGCGCCCGCGAAATAACTTTGCACGCAGGGTTGAAAACAGCGCAGGGCTCACGCTGCGCTGGTTCACTTCGTTGTGTTCCCCGTTGTAGGGTTGGCCAACTATTCGGATCCAGGTAGTGTTGCCGTTGTGGCTTACGGGTAAATCGGTGGTGGTCCCGACCGACTCAACTCCCGGAAGACTCGCAACGCGGTTTATGATCTGACGTTCTATCGCAACTTGTTGGTCGTCCTTCGCGTAATCAGTCTCCGATAACGCTACAGACATGGTGGCCAGATGATCCGGTTGAAAGCCGATTTCCACATGGAGCAGACGATACAAGCTCTTGCTTAACAATCCTGCGCTCACCAGCAACACCACTGCCAGCGCCAGTTCTACAACAACAAGATTTGAGCCGAAACGCCGCCATAACGTGCCGGCATAACCCCGGCCACCCTCCGTCAAACCTTCGCGCAGGTGCCGCAGCGGCAGCCGCAACATGGGCGTGACCGAAAACAAAACCACCGCAACCACCGACAACGCGCCCGCAAGCTCAATCACATGTTGGGTGAGTCCCAGTCTCTGGAGATATGGCATGTAATCCAACAGATCTTTGGAGATCATCTGCTTGAGGATCTGCATGGCGGTATGCGCACCGAGAAGAGCAAGTGCGCTGCTTGCGATTACCAGAACAACTCCCTCGGTGGTGAATTGTCGAATCAAGCGCGAGCGCGAAGCGCCCAAGGCGCCGCGCACCGCGATCTCGCGTCTTCGCCCCTCAGAACGGACCAGGAGGAGACTCGAAACGTTCACGCACGAAATCAGTAAGAGAAGACCGGCGCCACCTTGCAGCATAAGAAACGCCGGGCGAATATCTGCAAAAATCACCCGGGAAAGGGAGCCGACGAATGCACCCTGGCCGCGGTTGTCACCGGGATATTGAATTTCTAACTGGCCGGCGATGGCCTCCAAGTTGGCGCGGGCCTTCTCAACCGAAACACCGTTCTTCAACCGTCCGATTCCGGTGAGGTTATGACAACCGCGCCTGCGGCCGCAGGGATCAGATGCGTGGAGTGTTGCCCAGAACTCGGCATTCCCGGCCGGCGCAAACTGAAAATTCTCCGGCATTACCCCAATAATGGTGTAAGGCACTCCACTGAGGGTGACGGTTTCACCCGTCACATCATTACGTCCGGCAAACCGCCGCTGCCAGGCGCCGTAGCTTAGGATCACGGTTTGCGGTGCTTCAGGGAGATCCTCGCCAGTATGGAAGTCGCGTCCAAGAAGCGGGGCCACGCCCAGCGTCCGGAAAAATCCGTCGCTCACTACACCTGCATGAACCGGCTCAGTGCCCTCAGGCGTACGCAGCAGATAACCTGTCTGGTGATAAACATCGAGTGAAGTGAAGACTTGGTTGAGACGCTTCCAATCGAGGTAATCGGGATACGACAGATTGGCACGCGGCATCATCGGTACGCTTCCCGTCGCCTCAACCAGGCGATCGGGGTTGGGATAAGGCAAGGGCCTTATTAAAGCGGCATCTACAAATCCAAAGATCGCCAAACTGGCGCACATCCCAAGCGCCAACGTCAGGACAGAAGTGACGGCGAACCCTGGCGACTGGCGCACCTGCCGCACAGCGTATCTAACATCCTGAAAAAATCCATTCATCTGTTTTTCCTTCGCGGCAATCCAGGGCTATGCGTGCGCGTCCGCCATCAGTTTCTGGAGTTCTTCTTCGGCAACGACTTTGCCATCGAAGAGATGGACTTCCCGTTGCGCATGTTTTGCGAAACGAGGATCATGCGTCACCATGCAGATGGTTGCGCCCTCGCGATGAAGGTTCTGCAGAAGTTCCATCACCGCTTCGCCATTGCGAGAATCCAGATTTCCGGTGGGCTCGTCAGCAAGCAGGATTGAAGGATGCCCGGCCAGCGCGCGGGCAACCGCTACACGCTGTTGCTGACCGCCGGAAAGCTGCGAAGGATAGTGGCGTACACGGTGCGCCATTCCGACACGTTCAAGCGACTCCATGACGCGCCCCTTGCGATCAGCCGAAGGCATCTTCTGCCGATAAGTAAGCGGGAGTTCTACGTTTTCGTAAACTGTGAGATCGCCAATCAGGTTGAAGCTTTGGAAAATGAAACCAATTTCCTGGTTGCGAATGCGCGACCGCGCGCCAAAGTCGAGATTCTCCACCGGTTGGCCGTTCAGTTGATACTTGCCGCCGGTTGGGGTGTCAAGCAGCCCAATGATTGACAGCAAGGTGGATTTGCCGCAGCCGGATGGTCCGGACATGGCCACATACTCGCCTTTGCGAATGGACAGGTGGACTCCCGAAAGGGCATGGGTTTCTATCTCGTCGGTGTAAAACACTTTGGTGAGGTCTTCAATCTGGATCAGTGGTTGCCCTGCTTCGATCATGTCTATTCCTTCGAGTTAGTAGTTAAGCTGCGTGAAAAATAATTTTTCGGATCAATGAATCCATTAAGAAGAGTCCAGGAGTTTTCAACCATTCAATGATTCAACGCTCCGAATGATTCGATGATGCAATTCCATTCCGTCACTCCAGCCGTATGCGATCCGTATTGTCGTAACGCGACATGTCGGAAAGAATGACGGTGTCGCCTTCGTGCAAGCCTTCGATGACCTGAATCGAATTCACGGAGGCGCGGCCCACTTTTACCGGAACACGCACGCCGCCTTTCCCATCCGCATCGAGCTTGAACAGACTTATGGTGCTGTTTTCCTGGCCAAAGGCCGGACGACCGACGTAGAGAACATCATCAAGTTTTTCCAGATCAACCGTTCCATCAACACTCAAATCCGGGCGAGCCCCCTTGGGTAGCTCTCCGGTCAGCTTCACATCAACTGTGACCGTCCCATTCTGCACGGCGGGATCGACGCGCATCACGGTGCCAGAGGCGGTGCCATTGTGTGTATCGACCATCGCTGGTTGGCCGATCTGCACATCGCGCGCCTGGGTCTCCGCGATTTTTAGCTCGGCGATCAGATGGTCGGGTTGAACAACCTTCGCCAGCATCGTGCCGGGGACTACGTGCTGCCCAACCTGCAGGGGCAAATCCACCAGTACGCCTTCGATGCCGGCACGCACCTTCAATGCGTCCAATTGTTTCTGCTTGAGTTCGGCGAGCGCACGAATCTGATCAACCCTGGCTTGCTGCTCGAGCATTTGTGTTTCAATTGCCTTCTGATTGATGTCGAGCCGCTCGCCTTCAATGTTGTTGCGCGTGGTCAATTCATCCGATTTGCTTTTTGAATTCTTGTAGGCGATCCCTGAAATCACACCGAGGTTATAAAGCGCTTTGTCAGTGTCGGCCTGGAGCTTGGCCTGCGTGTAATCGGAATTCACCGTGGCTGCTCCGGCTTTCTGGGTCATTAAGTCGCTTTGCAGCTTTACTCGCAAGCTTTGATATTCGGCTTCTGCCGCCTTCAACTGGAGCCGTGCGTCCACCGCCGCCTGCTCCACCTGCGGATTGCTCATCTCCAGCAGGATCGTATCTGTCTTCACCTGCGAACCTGGCAATTTCAAAATGCGAACGACCGTGGCTTCGGTCTCTGCTGGTATTTGACGGGTGAACTCCTGACTGGGAATCAGGGAACCTATGCCGCGCACCTGGCGCAGCATGGAGCCGCGCTTTACGGTGTCAGTCCACACTGTGCTGCGCTCGACTTCCGGGGCGGCCGGCTTCAGGCGTGTCACTCCAATGGTCACCGCAATCAGGCAAACTAGTCCAATCACGCCCCAGAGAATCTGGCGACGCCTCTTCTGCAGTTTGAATTCAGGCCGGGCGATATCCATAAGCTTGAGTAGTAAGTGCAACCTGCTAGCCAAGAGTGATCTTCGCTAAACGACTGAATTTGAAAGCTGCAATCAACGCTTCTGTTCAAGAGCCGTGCTTTAAGTGTTCGGCGGCGAAAATGACCGTCCGCTAGTGGACACCACTCTTGATAGGCGCGTTTCGGCCATAGGCTCAGCCAGGGTAATTGGTGTACCGTGACTCAGAGCGGATTGAGTTTTATTATCCTGCACGCACCAGTAAGCGCGGCCGACTGGTTGGAGGGGGGCGTGCCGTTTCCCGCTACAGGTAAAATGGCCGCCAGTGGCTGCAAACGGATGTTTTAAGACCTTTACGGAGCAGCAGAATTTTGTGGACTTTTCGCGTTCCTACGGGCAATCTTGTAGTTGCGTATCGGACCGAGGGTCGTTATGAAAGCAAAACTACCCGTGGGCATACTTGTCGGCCTGCTTTTTGTCGCTTCAATCGACCGGGTACCCGATCCACCAGCGATCAATTCGCACGGTGTCAGTTCCATCATGCTGACGAACCAAGTGATCGCCAAGGGACGCACTTCCCAAAGTCAGCCGTTGTCAAGTTTCTCCTCTGTTCCTCTGTTCCAAGTACGCTGGAACGCCTACCGTTCAATCCGAATACCGAAGGTTCCGAGGGACGAAATAATCACTGCCGGATACGCGACTAATCCTTCGCCCCCTCCTGGCAGCAGGACCTTCCGTACCTAGATCGGATTCGCCGAACTGCTGTACTGCGGCACGATCACAACCTGCATTCGAAGATCGTCGCCTCAAAAATGACACAGTCGTTTGGTGTCCGCTGTGCGCTTTCCGCACTGAATCATTCGTGACGTTCAATCAGCAGGCGAGACCGCTTGCTTGTTTGTGAGAACTATCAGATGTCGGATTCCGCCGGTCGTACTCAGTCGACGAGGCAGTCCGTATTTATGTCGCTGTGAAGGTTGTGGGTGTCAGTCTCGCGGTGATGTATCAATACTTTTTGAATGGCTTTGCGTCGCCGCGATTCGAAAAAAATAACCGAACCCCGGAGCGCTACATGCAGAAAATTCCATCTGATGCCTATGTGATGATTATCGGAGCAATGAAGTGTGGGACCTCATCTTTATTCACCTATCTGACCCAGCATCCAGAAATTTGTGGCTGCGTCACAAAAGAGCCAGAGTTCTTTTCACAACATCAGGACCACCGACGAGAAGGTGTGACCGATTACCAGGATCTGTGGAGCTTCAATCCGGAACGTCACCGGTGGGCACTTGAAGCCTCGACTGGCTACACGAAATTTCCTGAAGAGGTGAATGTGCCAAAGAGGATTATTGATTACGGGCTTCAACCAAAATTCATTTACCTGGTTCGAAATCCATTTGAACGAATAAGGTCGCATCACGAGCAGTTGGCAAGACTTTTCCCTGATTTCGACCGTTCCCTTCCACTTACTTCGAACCCTTTTGTCAACACGTCCAACTACTTTCTGCAACTGGCGCAATATCGCCGTTATTTCCCTAAACAATCTTTTCTCGTGCTGGATTTCGACGAACTGAAGAGCTATCCCCAACAGTGCGTGTTAAAAGTCTGCTCTTTTTTGGGTTTAGCCAATCGGAACATTTCTGACGCCTATCCTGCGCACCATCAGACGCTGTCACGCCCTAGAAACTTCGTCGCCAGGAATGCAGCTTTGAGACGAGCCGCCAAACTTACGCCCAGGCCTGTTCGACAACTGAGTAGGCGAATTCTGGAACGACTCTTCAAAACGGCAGAGTGGACCAACGCCGACCGTGATATCGTGCTGAAACGGTTGTCGGCGGACATGTATTGTTTTCAGGCTGAGTATGGCATTGATGTAGGCAGGTGGGGTTGGACACAGGATCGAAAAGATCTGCTCCTTGGCCCCGCAGCCGACGCGAAACTCTCCCATTCGGCGGCATAGGACGCACAGGAAGCGAAATCGACTCGAACCTACCCGCAAGCATCAGTCAGCACTAGACTGCGCTTTTTTCTCGGCGGCCTGCTTCAGGGGTGCGAGGGCAGCGCCATTACCTCGCAGCCAAACACGAGATCGTAACGTTCGGCTCCAGGGAAGAGTGTAGTTGTTAAGCGTTAATCAGCGGCGGGTTGCGAAACCAATTCTCTGTCCCGTCGCACCTTTTTTAAGTTCTGCTGCGACTGATGCTTTTCTGACTGGATCACGCGCATTGACGAGTTCTCGTCGAAGTTCAGTAATTGTCGTCGGCGCAGGCGCGTTCGGCGGCTGGACCGCGCTTCAGCTTCTGCAAAAAGGCGCGAAGGTCACGCTGTTTGACGCGTGGGGCCCGGGAAATTCTCGGGCCAGCTCCGGAGGCGAGACCCGCATCATTCGTGGAACCTATGGGTCAAGGCGATGTTACACGCAAATGGCGGCGCGGTCTCTGCAGCTATGGCAGGAGTATGAGCAAGAATGGAATCTAAAGCTGTTCTTTCGCACTGGTGTGCTTTGGATGGCTGGAGCCGATGATTCGTATGAACGTGCCGCGCTGCCTCTGTTGAGCGAGAACGGAATTCGATTCGAAAAACTTTCTGCCGTTGAATGCGCACAGCGTTGGCCACAAATCAGCTTCGGCGACATCTCGTGGAGCGTATACGAGCCAGACTCTGGATATCTGGCCGCAAGGAGAGCTTGCGAGGCTGTGTTCAATGCCTTCATCGAACGGGGTGGTGAGTATCGCCAGGCACAAGTTTTGCCCGGCCAAATCACTTCCGGAAAGATGTGCGAGGTACGGCTCGATTCAGGAGACGTGCTGCATGCCGATGCATACGTTTTCGCCTGCGGTGCATGGCTGGGAAAAGTTTTCCCGTTTCTCGCGCCGATCATTACTCCGACGCGCCAGGAAGTGTTCTTCTTCGGAACCGCGGCAGGTGACTTGCGATTCACCGACGCACAATTACCGGTCTGGGCAGATGATAGCAAACGTGAACTCGACGGCTTTCCAGGCAAACACTGGTTCTACGGAATTCCAGGAAACCATTGGCGCGGTTTTAAGATTGCCGACGATTTGCGTGGGCCGGCGATCGACCCGACTACTTTGGAACGCGAGCATTCTGCCGAACGCCTGGCCGCGGCTCGCGCTTATCTAAAGCTGCGTTTTCCTGCGCTCGCCGACGCTCCTCTGCTTGAGAGTCGCGTCTGCCAGTATGAGGACTCCACCGACCAGAATTTTATTCTGGAGCAACATCCAGAGGCAGAAAACGTCTGGATTCTTGGCGGCGGCTCTGGTCACGGCTTTAAGCACGGGCCCGCATTCGGTCAGATGGCCAGCGAGTCTGTATTAGGACTGAAGGCGCCGCCGCGTGAGTTCGCTCTCCGACGCTAAAAGATTCCGTTTACTTCAGTTCTCTGATCCAGATGTTCCTGAAGCTGATTGGCTGACTGGGATCACCGTGCGCTTGCAGCCTGATGGGAGTTGCGCCGTGCTTCTTGTAAAAAGGTTGACCTATGTACTGCGTCTCGCCCTTCACGGCAAAATGATCCTGCACCAGAATGCCATTGAAAAAGGCGGTGACGAAAGCGGGGGTTTTCAACGAACCGTTCGCATTGAAGAGGGGTGCAGTCCAAATCACGTCATAATCCTGCCACTCACCCGGCTTGCGCGTCGGATTCACCAGCGGAATACTTTGCTTGTAGATGCTGCCAGCCTGACCATTAACGTAAGTTTCATTTTTGTATGAATCGAGAATCTGCAATTCATATCCACCATTGCCGGGAGGAGGCGAGGCCAGGAAAACGCCGCTATTGCCGCGCGCCTGACTGCTTCCGGTGATATTCTCGGGAACTTTCC
>Ga0157373_10000407_pt1 | contig 34540 bp, 29 predicted proteins | sample C65metaG_FD_113460 | JGI IMG/M metagenome (GOLD analysis project Ga0157373, IMG submission 113460) | Corn rhizosphere microbial communities from Kellogg Biological Station, Michigan, USA - C6-5 metaG | ecosystem: Host-associated > Plants > Roots > Rhizosphere > Soil | place: USA: Michigan... | reverse complement strand
AGGTGGGAAACTGATCGCGCAGAATGGAAAGCTTCAGTTCGAGAACTGCAACTCTTTGGTTCTCATGATCGCAGCCGGCACCAATTATGCGCCCGACTATGCAGCAGGCTATCGAGGTGCCGCACCTGGCCCGGCTGTGACGCAGCGCGTGGATAAGGCAGCAGCAAAAGGTTACGATGCTCTGTGGGCCGCCCATCAGGCCGATTATCTCCCTCTATATAAAAGAGTCTCTCTGAATCTGGGCGAGTCCACAGCCGCCCAGAACGAAATGCCCACCGATAAAAGAAAGATCGCCGCCGTCACCACTACCGATCCGGAATTGGAGCAGCTCCTCTTCCAACTCGGCCGCTATCTGGCCATTTCATCCTCCCGGGCAGGCACGCTTCCCTCAAACCTGCAGGGAGTTTGGAACGACAGCAACAAGCCCACCTGGTTCTCCGACTACCACGTGAACATCAATACCCAGATGAACTACTGGCTGGTGGAATCCACGAACCTCGCCGAGTGTCATCTCCCCCTCTTCGATTACATCCAGAGCCAACTGGAACCGTGGCGCAAGGCCACCTCACTAGCCGCAAACTTCAAGACACAGGCGGGTGAAATGACCAGCCGTGGCTTTGCCGTCCGCACGTCTCTCAATCCCTTCGGCGGCATGGGCTGGAACTGGGACAACACTGCCAATGCATGGCTCTGCCAGCATTTCTGGGAACACTACTCTTTCAGTGGCGATAAAACGTTTCTCAAGGAAAAGGCGTATCCCATCATGAAGGAAACGTCGCAATTCTGGATCGATCATCTCAAGGCCCTGCCCGATGGCAGACTGGTCATTCCCAATGGATGGTCCCCGGAGCACGGCCCTCATGAAGACGGCGTGAGCTACAATCAGCAAATCGTCTGGGATCTTTTCAACAACACCGTGGAAGCCGGGATGGCACTGAACACGGACAAGGAGTTCCTGGCAGAACTCACCAAGAAACGCGATCTGCTGGTAGGCCCCAAGATCGGAAAATGGGGGCAGCTTCAGGAGTGGATGGATGACAAGGATTCGCAAAACGATCATCATCGTCATACTTCACATCTCTTCGCCGTATATCCTGGCCGCCAGGTGAGTGTCGCGAAAACACCGGAGCTGGCGAAAGCTGCCAAGATCTCTTTGGATGCGCGCGGCATCGCGGATGATAGTGATGTGCGCGAGTGGGCGCTGGCCTGGCGGACACTTCTTTATGCCCGCCTGCATGATGGTGAGAGCTGCCATCAAATGATCCGCACGCTGTTCTCCGCACGGAACACGTGTCCCAATCTTTTCGGCCTGCATCCTCCGATGCAGATCGATGGGAATTTCGGGATCTCGGCAGGCATCGCGGAGATGCTGGTGCAGAGCCATGAAAATGAAATCAATCTCCTGCCCGCATTGCCGCAGGATTGGCCGAAGGGCCGTGTGACCAATCTGCGTGCACGCGGTGGATTCGAAGTTTCCATCGATTGGCAGAATGGCGGATTGAACTACCTTTCCATCAAGAGCACGGGGGGCATCGCAACGAAAGTCCGGTATAAGGATCAGCTCGTTCCTCTCCAGTTGAAGCCCGGCCAAACCGTAGTGCTCAATTCCAGGTTGCAACCCCGCTGACCATTTCCACAAGGGCTGGAGACGGTCCTTACTTCAAAACAGCCTCCAAGAAAGCCCAGACATCGGCCGTTTCATCGATGGTCTTGGAAAGAGCGGTGCCAGCGCCATGGCCTGCACTCGTCTCGATACGGATCAAAACAGGAGGGCCATCCTTGGGCTGGTACTCCTGGAGGCGGGCGGCAAATTTGAAGCTATGCGCTGGAACCACGCGATCATCGTGATCCGCCGTGGTTACCAGGGTGGCCGGGTAGCGGATGCCTGGCTGGAGGCGATGATAGGGTGAGTAAGCATACAGAGTCTTGAACTGTTCCGCATTCTCCGAACTGCCGTATTCCTTCATCCACGCCCAGCCGATGGTGAAACGCTGGAAGCGCAACATGTCCATCACTCCTACGGCTGGCAGTGCCGCACCAAACAGGTCCGGCCGCTGGGTCATGCAGGCACCTACCAGCAGGCCTCCGTTGCTTCCTCCCTGAATCGCAAGCAGTGATGACTTGGTGTATTTTTGAGAGATTAATGTTTCCGCAGCGGCGATGAAATCATCGAAAACGTTCTGCTTTTTATCAAGCTTCCCGGCTTCATTCCATTCCCTGCCATATTCCGCACCTCCGCGCAGGTTTACCACCGCGAGAATGCCGCCGCGCTCCATCCACACAGCACGTGGCACGGCAAAGGCAGGCGTGAGGCTGATATTGAATCCACCATAACCATAGAGCAGCGTGCGATGAGAGCCATCCAGCACGAGGCCTTTTCTGTGAACGATGAACATCGGCACCTGCGTGCCATCCTTGCTTTTGAAGAACACCTGATCTGTCTGGTAGTTGTCGCTCTCAAAACCCACCTTGGGTTCGCGCCACAGATCGCTCTTCGCACTGGCCAGATCGTAACGATAGATCGCTCCCGGTTGCGTAAAGCTGGTGAAGACGTAGAACACCTCCTTGTCCGACTGTTTTCCATAAAAGCCAGCCACCGTCCCGATGCCGGGCAGGGTGGGCTGCTGGAGAAGCTTTCCTGTAAGATCAAAACACGAGACCTGGCTGCGCGCATCCTTCATGTAGGTGCAGATGAACTGGCCACCCACCATGCCCACTTCATCCAGTTGTTCTCTCGCTTGGGGAACAATCTCCTGCCACTTGTCCCGCTGAGGCACCCGCGTATCGATGGCGATCACCCTGCCGCGCGGAGCATCCAAATCCGTATGAAAGTAGAAGACCGGCCCGATGTTTCCTAAAATATTGTAGGATGCATCCCCATCCGGAAGCAGTTCTACGATGGGTGCATTTTTTTCAGTTAGAGATTGATAGAAAATCCGATACTTCCGGTCCGTACCTTGAGTGATCGTGATAATGAGATAGCCGCCATCCTCGGTCACCCAGCCACCCATGCCCCACTGCGGCTGATCCTTTCTCTCGTAAATGAGGCGGTCCTGCTCCTGCGCCTGACCGATCACGTGAAAGTAGAGTTTTTGAAACTCATTCTTCCCGGTCAGAGCCGCGCCTTCCACGGGAGCATCATAGCGGCTGTAGTAAAAACCGCTACCATCCTTTGCCCACGAGATACCGCTGAACTTCACCCACTTCAGGTGATCCGGCAGATCTTCCCCGGTATCCACATTTCTCACATGGATCTCCTGCCAATCGCTACCCGCCGTAGAAGTGGCGTAAGCGTAGAGCCTGCCATCCTCACTGGCGGAAGTGCTACCGAGCGAAACGGTGCCGTCCTTCGACAATAGATTGGGATCTATCAGAACACGGGATGGACCATCCAATTGGTTTGCCACATAGAGGACGGATTGATTTTGCAGCCCGGAATTTTTGGAGTAGAACCACCGCTCCCCATGTTTTGAAGGCAATCCCATCCGCTCGTAATTCCACAAGGACTTTAGCCGATCATGGATTTGCTGCCGCTGGGGAATGGCAGTTAGAAACTTCTGAGTCACTTCATTCTGAGCCGTCACCCATGCCTTGGTTTCTGCGGAATTGTCATCCTCCAGCCAACGGTAGGGGTCCTCCACCTTCGTGCCGTGATAGTCGTCCGTAACAGTGTCCTTGCGGGTGGCAGGATAGGAAATTTCACCAGCAGTGACGATCATCATGGCAGCAAAAGGCAAAAGAAGGTGGAGTGCACGCATGCGCCGCAACACCTACACCATTCTGCCTCCGATTTCAGCGAATAAAACAAAACACCCCCGGCAGATGAACCGCCGGGGGTGTGTAAAAACTTACAACCAATTAGTTTTCTTTTTTAGGAGAAGTTCCCCCGCTTAGGGCGACCGAAAGAGACTCAAGGCTATCTTTACTCCATTCACGTGTGAGAATGATTTTCTCTCCAGCCTGAATTCGCTCAGCCATCTTTTTTTTCTGTATAGCTAGACGCTGCTCATACTCCGCTACCTTCTTCTGCGAAGCTAGGCGCTGATCTTGAGTAGTAGCTTTCATAGGAAGAAGAATAGCGCAGCCCACCTTTATCGTCAATGTCGGAGAATTCGAACCTGATCGGTCTCCTCCTGACTCTTTCCGTGCCAATGTTATGCAGGAAAAGGAAGGTTACCCCAGGTTCATCCATATAAATGGCTGAAAGCTCTATGATAGCTTCCTGCACTTTCTTATGATTTACCGCCAGGTTTTCTAATGGAATATGGCGACCTTCCTTATGTCCCCGCTCAATGGCTCCATAAAAAGCCAATTCCAAAGCCCGATACACATAAACGATCTCGACCTCCCATCCATTCTTCAATGCTATATCAATTTGCCCGGTAGCCCAAATGGGATTCGATAAAGTCCCATCCCAAGCCAAGTCCTTTGTAGCTTCCTTCTCCAATGCGTGGGTTTTCCCTGCGGCCAGACCTCCAGCCATAAATCTTACAGTTTCCCGTTGCCCTCGGTTACGCAGTTCGCGTTCAAAGCGAGCTTGGGCATATCTCCATGCCAGTCTCCAGCTTGGCGCGAGGTCGCGCTCCTGCCCTTCCGGCGTATCTGCATACCTACGATCCAAAAAGCGGGCGATATCCGTGCTTATAATGGAGCCTCCCTTGGAATCAGAAATCGCATTGTAGCGAGAATCCGCCTCATCGGCATCCCGTAGCAAAGCCACCAAATCCTTTGCCGCTTGCCTCTGTTCCTGACTGAACAATCTCATAAAAACCAAAAAGGGTCCCTCTCCAAAATGGAAGGGACCCTTTCGATAAAACAATTTTAGAAGTGGATCGCGTGGCCTTCAGCCGCGAGGGTGGCCTCGTGGATGACTTCGCTCATGGTTGGGTGAGCGTGGATGGTGGCGTGGATCTCTTCGCTGGTGAGTTCCTGATCCAGCGCGAGGCCCATCTCCGCGATGAGCTCGGTGGCATTTTCACCGATGATGTGTGCGCCGAGGAGTTCGCCGTGCTTCTTGCCGTAGAGCAGTTTCGCAAAGCCATCCGGCTCACCGGAGGCGATGGCCTTGCCGATGGCGACGAATGGAATTTTTCCGACGACATACTCGATGCCTTCCGCCTTGAGTGCGCGCTCGGTCTTGCCGACGGATGCGACCTGTGGGTGGCAGTAAGTGCAGCCCGGGAAATTGTTCACCTTGCGTGGGGTGTGGCCTTCCACATAGAGGCCTTCGACCGCCTGCACCGCCTCAAAGGAAGCGACGTGGGCGAGCCATGGCGGGCCGGTGATGTCACCAGCGGCGTAAACGCCTGGGATGGAAGTCTCGTAACGATCTCCCACATTGATGTAACCGCGATCGGAAAGGGCTGGCTGTTGACCGCCTGGCAGCACCGGCTGGATGCCGATGGCGACGAGGGCGATCTCTGCCGTGATGACGCCGTTTTCCTTGGGGCCTTCCACCGTCAGTTCCACGGAAGAACCTTTGTCCACGGTGGCGGTGATCTTGGTGTTGGTCAGGACGCGGATTCCTTGCTTGATGAGGGATTTTTCCAGGGCATCGCCCACTTCATCGTCTTCCACCGGCAGGATGCGCGGGGCCATTTCAACGAGAGTCACCTTCGTGCCGAAGGCATTGTAGATGTATGCGAACTCGACGCCAATGGCACCGGCACCGATGATGATGAGCTCCTTCGGCTGCTGCTGAAGCACCATGGCTTCCTTCGACCCGATGATCGTGGTCCCATTGAATGGGAAATTCGGGAGACCCCGGGATTTGCAACCGGTGGCGATGAGAATGTCCTTGGTCTCAAGTGTCTGGGTGCTGCCGTCTGCGGCCTGCACGCTCACCTTGCCAGTGCCTTCGATGGAGCCGAGGCCGCGCACGTAGTCCACCTTGTTTTTCTTGAAAAGGAACTCAATGCCACCGGCGAGGCGGTCCGAAACCTTGCGGGAGCGGCTGATGACCGTCTTCCAATCGTAGCTGAAGCCATCGATCTTGAAGCCGAACTCGGCAGCGCGGTGGGCAAGCGTGTGATAAAGCTCCGCATTCTTGAGGAGCGCCTTGGTAGGAAGACAGCCCCAGTTGAGGCAGGTGCCGCCCGCGCGATCAGACTCGACGCAGGCTACTTTTTTACCAAGTTGGGCTGCGCGGATGGCGGCGACGTAGCCGGCCGGGCCGCCACCGATGACAATGAGATCGTAGGCCATAAAATTTAAGAAATGCAGGATTGCGGCGGCAGACTGCCGTTACTCCCCCTGCTTGTCAAAGGAGGAAAGCCTCCAAAGCAGCCGTTTTTATTGGCTGGAGGATTGGAAATCCCCACCAGCAAGGATGGCCCGAGCCTCTCCGACCAAAAACAATGATCCCGCAATCAGGACTGGGGCACCATCGGCCAAGGCAGCATGGAATGCCTGGGAAAAATTCTCGAAGACCTCATGCGGTGGTGCGTTTTCCGGCAGTTCTCCGGCCAGCTCCGTGGCAGGCACGGCACGCGGAGTATCCACCGGACAAAGCAAAATCCGGATGGCCAACGGGGCGAGGTGATCGAGTATCCCGGCGATGTCCTTTGCCGCCACGGCGCTGAAGAGCAGGACTGGCTGCTGACGCGGGTATTTTTCCCGCCATGTTTCCACCAGGGCGGCAGCCCCTTGGGGATTGTGCGCCCCATCCAGCACCACCTCCCTTCCTGCGTGATGAAATATCTCGAAGCGGCCGGGCCAGCGGACATTTTTCAAACCATACCGGACGCTTTCGTAATTCACGGGAATGCCCAGATGATACACGGCCGCCACGGCGAGCGCGGCATTCCATGCCTGGTGCCGTCCTGCCAGACCGATGCCATAGCCACCGAGCGGCTCAGTGATGAATGTGAGGGCGCAGCGGGTTTCATTCGCCTCCATCTCCAGCACACGGCGGGCGGCTGGCTCCTGCGGTGCGGAGATGGCAGGCTTCCCCTCTACGAGGATGCCGGCCTTTTCCGCAGCGATCTGCTCCAGCGTATCTCCCAGCCACTGGGTGTGATCGAGACCAATGGGAGTGATGACGCATACATCCGCCGGGACTGCCGTGGTGGCATCCAGCCGCCCGCCCATGCCAGTTTCCAGCACGATGACCTCACACCCACACTGGCGGAACCAACGCATGCCGAGGGTGAGGGTGATCTCGAAAAAGGTGGGATGATTCTCCATCCGCTCACAAATTTCCCGCAATTCCGTGAGCATGGCTGCGCATTCCTCCACCGGGATATCCTGACCGGAAACCTTGATCCGCTCCCGGAAATCGATGAGATGGGGAGAGGTGAACAGCCCGGTTCTTCGACCACAGGCGCGGGAGACGCTGTCAATCATCGCGCAGGTGCTGCCCTTGCCGTTGGTCCCGGCCACATGAATCACCTGCACGCCGGGCGCGGGAAAAGCGAGCGACTGCTTCAGCAAATGGCGCGGCCCGTCCAGCCCCAGTTTGATTCCAAACATTTGGGTGGAGTACAACCAATCAATGGCCTCGGGATACGTCATGGATGGAGGAATCCATCACCCGGTTTCCTTCAATTGCCAAGTGAATGCTTTAAGCCTCAGCGTCCGTCAGCCAGAGCCTCCATGAGGTAACGGCTGGGGCGGAAATTTTCAATGAGGATCTCCTCCTGCGAGCCGCGCTTCATGCGCACCTGGCTGATATTGAAATTCGGCGTTTTGTGCGGAGCAAAGAGGATATCGTCGTGGGTGGAGTTTTCATGCTTCTTGAACATGCTGGGAAGAATGTCTCCGCCCAAATGGTCATCGCGCCCCGTGGCCAAGTGGCAGGTGCCCAGGACTTTTTCATCCTGAATATCCGCGCCGGAAACGGGCAGAACCTGCGTGCCGAAGCCGAGTTCCCCCAGCGTCCCGGTCATCGGATCATCCTTGAGGCGGGCATTGTGGGCATCGATGGTGGCCTGATTTCCGGCAATGAGAGTGGAGTGGTGGATGCAGCGATCCCTCACCTCCAGCACACCCAGGGTGCCATCCTCATACTTCATGGGGAACTGGCCGCGCGCATCCGCTGGGACGAAGTAAACCTCACCGGCAGGGAGATTGGCGATATCGGGCTGCTTTCCACGACAAAGACCGTGTGATTTTTGCGCCTCCTGAGCGTCCAGCCCCAGCCATGCAGTGAGCACGCGGCCATCTTCCAGGGCGAAATCGATTTCAATGGAGTCCGCCTTCGTCAGCGCCAGGCGCAGTCGCTCCGCATCTGCAGAGACATCATCATAGTCCACTGCCAGCCCGGAATTGAGAATCACATCGTTGAGGCCATGCATGGTGGCTCCCCGGAAGCCGTATTCCTTGCATTTGGCGGTGAGGGGAGCCGTGGCGGAGAAGGTGGAAATGCAGAGGATAAGATCGAAATTCGGGTAAATATCCCGATCCAGCGAGAGATGATTTCCGTTCACATCCCACACATCATCCTCCAGATCCAAATTTGAGCCATGGGTGCAGCGGTAGGCAAACATTTCCCCGCTGCTCATGCCCAGTGCCTCCAGCCCGCCATTTTGCAGGCCCTCATAGAAATGCTTGTGAGCGTTTTTCTGAACCGGAAAGCCTTCCTGCTGAAGGAACGCGAAGTTCTTGATCAGTTCCTCCGGTTCATCGAAATCGATCAGGATACAAACCCGGCATCCCTGGGTGGGGGCAAAGACGCTGCCGAGCAAGCGCACCAGATCAAAGGGGGGAAACTTGCGATTTTCCGGGTGCAGCAGGATTTCCTCGTGGAAGTACTCTGGCAGGGAGGGAGCAGTCAGTGAAGGCATGATGGACTAAATTAAAAGGGTTCCCTCACCCCGCAAGCGGCGATTTTCGCAAAACGCCCGAGGTGAGAAACACGGGAAATTTCTCAGCCCAGCGAGGGCTGGCGGCAGAGCTCCACGAGCGCTTGGTGGATCTGTGCCGCAGTATGCATGGAAGCACCCAATCCGAGAATCACAGGTTTTTCCCCTTCCGGCACGTTGTCCCGACCATGGGAACCTTTGACGAGTGAGGCATCAAGAGGGATGACATCCAGCAGACCGCGAATGCCCAACTTTTTCTTGAGCAGGAATTTCGCGATCTTCAATTTGGGAAAACGGATCGCGGGGTCGATGAAGAGCTCGCAGGGATCGTAGCCGGGTTTGCGATGAATATCGATGGTGCGGGCGAAATCCGGCGCCAAAGAGTCGTCATTCCAATAGTAATAGGTGAACCAGGCGTCCTCTTCGGCAATGGCGATGAAATCCCCTGCCCGACTTGTCGCGATTCCTGGCCCCCAGGTTTCCTGTGGAATGCGGATTTCATCGATACCTTTCGTCTGTGAAAGCAACTGATAGACTTCCTCCCGGATGGATGGATCGTTCACATAAATGTGGGCCACCTGGTGATCGGCAACGGCAAATGCACGGCAGCCACCGTAGTCCAATGTCTCCCGGCCCAATTCATTTTTAATGGAAAGCCAGCCCCTTTCGCGGAAGAGGCGGTTGAGGTGAATCGGGCGACTGACTGGAGAGATTCCGTATTCTGATAGAGCAATCACCTTTACGCCGCGAGACTCGTAAAAGGCGATGAGGTCGCTGGCCACCTTATCGATCTTCGCAAGCTCGGCAGGAATGTTAGGCGCATCCGGCCCATCCTTTTGGAGTGAGTAGTCGAGGTGCGGGAGATACACCAAGCTCAGAGACGGCGAGTATTTTTCCTCCACCCACTGTGCGGAAGCAGCGATCCATTCCGATGAGGGAATGCCTGCCGCTGGTCCCCAGAAGGAAGGAAACGGGAACTCTCCGAGATCGTGCTTCAACTCCTCGCGCATGCCCATGGGTTGCGTGTGGATATCGAACACCTTCCGCCCATCCGCCGGGTAAAGGGGGCGTGGGGTGATGGTGTAGTCAGCACTGGAGTGCATGTTATACCACCAGAAGAGCTTCGCACAGGTAAAGCCGGGGATTTCCCTGCGCAGGGTGTCCCAGATCTTTTCCCCATGGACGATGTGATTGCTCTGCTTCCAGAAACGCACCTCTGCGGACTCGCGATCATACCAGCCATTGGCGACGATGCCGTGATCCGTCGGAGACTTTCCGGTTAGAATGGAGGACTGGGCCGTGCAAGTAACGGCAGGAAACTCAGGCGAATAAGACTGCAGGCCGTTCCTTTCAGCAAACTTCACCAATCCCGGCGTGTGTTCACCGAGCAGGGATTTGGATAATCCGACAATATTGAGAACGGCGAGGCGCATGAGATCAGTAGGGTTGCACCGGGGTTCCGCAAAAAAAGAAAATTTCCTACTCGGACACCACAATCAACACAGAGAGATTCATAGCATCCTGCTTGGAAAGTTCGGAGCGGGCCTCTTGGTTTAACTCGTCCGCAAGTCCAGAATCTTCTACGAAATCCCAAACCCGCCTGCTCTTCACGGCATAGTTCACATTTTGGGGGATGCTTCCGGAATTTTTCAGCAGGCTCAGAGAATTCAAAGTACTGTTCACTACTCCAAAAATCTCTCCACTGGCGGAAAACAGACCTCCTCCGGAATTCCCAGGCTGGATCGGCACACTGTGCTGGATGTAGATTGGATCATCGCTGGAACCAGTCAGGGAATTCACGACTCCTTCGGAATATTTAGGCTGTCGCCCCATGATGTCTGGGACAGGAAAGCCCACAGTGAAGACCGGCTGCCCGACAGTAGGTTCTTTTCTGGATATCTTCGGCATTTTTATGCCCTTGGCGAGATCTGCGGTCTCTCTCAAGCGAATGATGGCCAAGTCCGTTGCTGCATCCACGGCTAATACATCAGCCTCCACAGGCGTTCGACGATCCGTTAGCCAAACTTGAACCACCTTCCGCTTATTCACGACGTGATTGTTGGTCAGGATGAGGCCTTTGCTGGATAACAGACAGCCACTACCGCTGGAGCTGGCGGAGGCAGAACTCTTGTCCGCCTCCAAGGATTTTATAACTGCCTTCGCTTTGCTGAAATCTTCATCTATAGAAAGTGAGGAAAGATCTTTTTTTGCGAGCTGATCCCTGTTCATTTTTAATCTATTGATCATTTCATCTGCTCCATCTACTAAAAAGTCGTAGATACTCTTTCTATACTCTGATCTGGAGCCCGCATAGCCCATCGTGCTAACCTTATCGACGACAACTCTCCTGAGATTGCCAAGTCGATAACAATACCCATAGCAAACCATCTCGATTGTATATAATTGGGTGATGTTATCAACGGTCGGCATTTGGTTAAAATTAATATCCACCAAATAGGCTACAGCATCTTCATCTGTTACCGCTGTATAGCCTGCTGCTGTGAATTTCTGTCCTACTCGTTTCAAAACCTCATCTTGGGAGAGCTTCAAAACACCAGTCGTGAGATGGCTGGAAATCATAACATTTTTCGGATCTGCATTAGCCGCATACATGAGGTTAGCCAGATTTTCATGCTTCTTTGAAACGCTGGTATTGAACTCCACCATAGAGTCCAGTTTCACGCCCATCTCATTGTTTTCAGCCGACATTTTATCCAATTCCACCCGCAGTTTCTGCGAGAAATTGCGCTCTTGCTGGGCTTCCCGATGAGCAGTCTGTAACTCTTCTTCCACAGCACTCTTCTCATTCTTTGCGGCTTCAAGTTGAGACAGAAAGGCATTCTTTTCGTGATTACCCGCACTGGAGGATGGCGTGGCGAACTGGGACCTGCAGAGACTAATTACCAATGCAACCAGCAACAACAGACAGAGTAGGAGAAGTGGCCCTCTAGGAGACGGATTGGCGGAAATGGGCTGAGCAGGTGCAGCCATCATCATTTTTTTGCCAGCCAGCATGGCACCCACCGGATGCCAGTCATCTTGAGATTCTGAATCACACGCGAGGGTCAGCGGATCAAGATTCTTGTTCAATAGCAGGATCTTCAAATCCTCAGTGCTGAAGGGTCCCTCGATCTTTCCGTTTTTTAATAAATAGAGCGTCGTCATGATGACCGGGATTTAAACTTCGTAAGCAACTATTCTGCCAAAAAAATATTTCAATCATGAGTGATATACCACCCAACGGACCGTCCCCTGCGATCAAAGAACACCCTATGGTAATATACTCCGAACATTCCGCCAAAAGTATAGCAATCCACGCGCACAACTTTCAAATGATTTGCCTGCTCGTGAAGCAGTTCCCAGGATCTGGGTTCCCACCCATTGGCTGGACGAGTTTTGATTTGATGGGCTAACATTGGCTTCAAGTCGGCCTTTTTAATTGATTGCTCCACTTGGGAAGGAGTCTGCCCATTGCGATAGATTTTATCGAACCTCGGATACTGCTGCGCCTGCTCCGCCTGGCTTGCACTATAGTCCGCAGGAGACATGGCACCGCATGCAGATAGTAAACATGCCATTACGACAGGTGATAACCAAGTGAAGTAGCGCATCATCGTATAGGTGAGTTATGAATTTTCAGTAGTTTGAACCATTGCCACCCACAACTGCTAGGCACATGATTGGAGATAGCCAAGAAAAAGGGACAGGAATGTCCCTTCCCCTTATAGGTTGTGGATCTGCCGGGCAGCCTGGAGGGTGTTCTTCATGAGCATGGCGATGGTCATGGGACCCACACCGCCGGGGACGGGGGTGATGGCGGAGCAGCGGGGGGCCACTTCGTCATAGGCGACGTCTCCGGTGAGGCGGTAACCGGTTTTCTTGGAGGCGTCGTCCACGCGGTTGATACCCACATCAATGACAACGGCGCCGGGCTTCACCCAATCCGCCTTGACCATTTCCGGGCGGCCTACAGCAGCGACGAGGATATCGGCACGGCGGCAGATGGCCGGGAGATCATGCGAGCGGGAGTGGGCGATGGTGACGGTGGCGTTCGATTTCTTGGAAACGAGCAGCAGAGCCATCGGTTTTCCGACGATCATGCTGCGGCCGATGACCACGGCTTCGGCGCCATTGGTCTGGATGCCGGCCACTTCCAGCAGCTTCATACAGCCAGCGGGAGTGCAGGGAACGAAGCCGGTGGGATCTTCCAGTGCGAGCTTGGCCACGTTTTCCGGATGGAAGCCATCCACATCCTTGCGCGGATCAAGCGCGCGGATGATTTCCTCTTCATCGATGTGCTTCGGTGGCGGGGACTGGACGAGGATGCCATGGATGGCAGGGTCTGCATTGAGGCGGCGGACGACTTCCAGCAGTTCCTCCTGCGTGGTTTCCGCCGGAAGGGTGATTTTTTCCGAATGAAAGCCCAACTCGCCACAGGTGCGGACCTTTGAGCCTACATAGACCTTGGACGCTGGATCCTCGCCTACCAGTACCACGGCCAGGCCTGGGGTGACGCCTTGGGACTTGAGGGCTTCCACTTCTGCGCGGCACTCATCGAGTACAGCGGTGGCTACGGATTTTCCATCGAGGATGCGGGGAGTGTTCATAGTTAGAAAAGGGAGAGCGGGAATCAAACATCGTCCGCACCATCGCGGAGAATCTGCTCGATGCGCACGCGCTCTGTCTCGAAGGCGGCGTCATCGGCAATGCGGGAAATGTGGAGAGCCTCCCCGAAGGTGACATGCACCTTACTGAGCGGCTTTGGCAGGACGAAGCGGTCCCAGGTTTTCAAGCGCCATGCCGAGCTGTAGCGCGCATGGATGGGGATGATGGGGCTACCGGATGACTCCGCCAGCTTGATAACACCCGGGTGAAAAATATAGCGCGGGCCGCGCGGGCCATCCGGCGTTATGCAGATATCCACACCATCGCGGAGGGTGCGCTTCATGCCCAACAGCGCGGCCACTGCACGGCGGGAAGAGGAGCCCCGGACGGCACCCAGATGGAAGACATCCATCGCTTTTGCCAAAGTCGTGCCATCATGACTGGCGCTGGTCAGCACGGCAGTCTTCCGGCCCTTTCCCCCGGTTTTGTGCCAGATGGGAGGAATGGTGAAAATGCGATTGTGCCAGAGGGCGAAGATGACGGGTCCTGAAAAATTCCCTGGCGTGCAGATGCCACAGCGATCCTCAAATTCATAACGCAGGGTGGCTGACCACAATTTCATGATCCAGCCGATGACCGTGCCGAGGATAGCGGTCTTTCGACTTTCGCGGATTTCTGAGTTCTTCTTTTTCTTGCTCACAGGAAACCGGCAGGGTGAAGGGTATCGACGAGGTATTGCTGGCGGGACATCAGCTCCTGATAAAGCTCATGGGTTTGTGGATCCGGCTCGCACCGGGCCTCCATATCTCCGGCCACCAGATAGCTGGAAATTTCCTCAAAGCCCAGCGACTCTCCGCTCTGGTGGAAAAAGGCAACGGCAGCCTGCATGGCGGCTCCCACGGCGGCTCCCTGTCGGCTGGAGACTGGAATGACGGGCGCACCGAAAACGTCTGCCAGCAACTGCCGCATGACAGGACTGACCACGCCTGGGCCGAGGAGGCGGATTTCCGCAGGATCGAAATTCAGATCCCGCAGGCGGCTCATGGCGTAGCCTAGGCCGAGGGCCACGCCTTCCGCAGCGGCGCGGGCGAGGTGGGCCAGGGTGAAATTTTCCGGCGTGATGCCATGGAGCACGCCCGTGCCCTCCGGCAGGCGGGGAATCTGCTCTCCGGAAAAATACGGCAGGAGCAGCAGCCCATCCGCACCGGCGGGGACGGTGGAGATCATCCCCTCAAATTCCTCCGCAGACCACCCGTAGTGACGGCGAAAAATTTCCGGTGCCACGGCGGCATTGAGAACGGTGGCCAGTCCCATCCAGCCGCCGGTGGCATTGCACAACGGCGTGATCTCCCCCCGATAATCGATGACAGGAGAACTGCCGACACCTGCAATCACACCTGTGGAGCCAAGCTCGACCGTGACGGTGCCGGGTGCCACGCATCCTGCGGCCAAGGCGGAAAGCATGGGGGAGGCACTGCCTGCAGAAACCTGCACCAGTTCGGAAAGCCCCCACTCTCGGGCCAGCGCCTGCCGCAGCAGCCCGCGCGGTTGGTCCGATGCGCCGATGGGGGGCAGAATACCGACCAGTTCCGGATCGATGAAATCCAGCAGCTCGGCGCACCATTTTCTCTCCCGGATATCGAACAGCCCGGTCATGGAGGCGCTGCCCGGCTCCGTGGCCCGCTCACCCGAGAGCCAGTAGGCAATGAAGTCCTGCGCAGTGAGGTAGCTGGCGGCGCGTTGGAAATGATAGGGCTCGTGCTGTTTGAGCCACAGGCACTCCGCAGCGGCAGAGTCCGCACCTGGAGATTGGCCACATAGCTCGATGAGTCCGGGGGCACCGCCAAAGGCGCGGGCAATCTCATCCGCCTGGCGTTTTACGGAAACATCCCCCCACATTTTCGATGGCCGGATGATCCGGTTCGCCTCATCCAGCAGTACCATGCCACGGGAGGGACCGGCCACGCCCATGCCGGCGATGCGCTCCTTTTCCGGCCCAAGTTTTACCAGGCACTCCCGCACCACCCTGTCCACGGAATCAATCCACTGCGCGGGATTCTGCTCCTTGTATCCTGGGGGCAGCCCTTCGATCCACGAGTGGGGTGCCCATGCCTCCGCACGGATCACGGCGGCCTCCAGATCGAGCGCAAGCGCCCGCGTGCCACTGTGGGTGATTTCAATTCCTAGGAAATGCATGGGAGACTGACGGAAGCCCCTCGTTCACAAAAAAGAACGGGAGGCCTCTACGCTCTGTCACACCATGTTTTTTGACAAGTCCCGCCTCTCGCAAAAAATAGTGCGGCATTCATTCACGTAGTTGCTTTTCTTATTTTTCAGTAAATACTGAAACAAGATGAGCACTGAGCAGACGATACTCAAGCAGGCGCGGGAGGAATTTGTCACGCAATGGGGAGCGATAGGCACCCAGTGGGGCATCAACCGCACCATGGCCCAGATCCACGCACTGCTGATGACGGCGAGCGATCCGGTGAGCACGGATGAGGTGATGGCAGCACTGGAAATCAGCCGGGGAAATGCCCATACGAACCTGAAGGAACTGGTGGCGTGGGGACTGGTGCGGGTGGTGGCCAAGAAGGGCGACCGGAAGGATTTTTTCGAAGCAGAGAAGGATGTGTGGCAGATTTTCACCATCATCGCCCGGGAGCGGAAGAAGCGGGAGATCGATCCCGCGCTGGCGATTCTGAACAAATGCGCGGAGGAGACCAAGGGCATCCGGACACCGGAGGGGCAGGCCTTTTACCAGCAGATGAAGCAGTTGGAGGAATTCGTGAGCTTTGCCTCCAGCATCTCCAATCGCGTGGCGTCCATGAAGCATGGCTACGCGGTCCAACTGGCGGCCAAGATTCTCGGATGAATCCACCGCTCATTTTCAATTTTTACTGAAAGGAAATTTTTATGAACCCCACCATCGTCATCGCAGGAGCCAATGGCTTCCTGGGCCGCTACCTCACGCGGTATTTCACACTTGCGGGAAAGGAGGTGGTGGCGATCGCCCGCTCACGGGAGGGATGGAGTGGTGATGGGATGTTTCTGGAGTGGGATGGGAAAAACCAGGGCCCCTGGGCCCTGGCGCTGGAAGGAGCAGAGGCGGTGATCAATCTGGCCGGGCGCAGTGTGAACTGCCGCTACACGAAAAAAAACCGCCGGGAGATCCTGGAGTCCCGCGTGGAGGCCACCGCCGCGATCGGTGAGGCCATCCGCCAGTGTAAGGTGCCGCCCCGCCTGTGGCTGAATGCCAGCACGGCCACCTGGTACCGCCACGCGGAGGACTGCCCGCAGGACGACTGGCTGGGGGAACCGGGCAACGGCTTTTCCTATGAGGTGGCCCAGGCATGGGAGGATGCCTTTTTCATGGAGGCCACTCCTGCCATCACACGCAAAGCAGCGCTGCGCATCGGCATGGTGCTGGCAAATGAAGCGGGCACCGTTTACGACAGGCTCAGCACTCTGGCCAAGCGAGGCATGGGGGGAGCCATGGGCAATGGCCGCCAGCGGCTGAGCTGGATCCACATGGAGGATTTTTTGAAGGCCGTGGAATTCATCATCCAGGATACCACGCTGGATGGAGTGCTGAATGTGACCTCGCCGGAATTTCCCACCAACCGTGAGTTTCTGGAGATGCTGGCTGGTGCGGTGCGAATGCCGCTTCAGTTCCCCGTGACCCGCTGGATGCTGGAAATCGGCGCTTTTTTCCTGCGCACGGAGACGGAACTGGTGCTGAAAAGCCGCTGGGCGCAGCCGCTCCGCCTGAAGGATGCAGGATTCCGCTGGCACTGGGCAGATCCCGGTGCCGCTGTAAACGATCTGATGCACCGGCCGGGGCTGGAGGCTTTTTTCAAAATATCCGGCAGTCGCAGCGTGGGAGCCAAGGCATGGGTGCCGGTGCCCAATCGCTGAAAAAACATTCTCCTGTAAGGCGCGAAAATTAAATGCTTAACATTTCCGAGAATTTCTGTATTCGTAAGGACCATGGGTTAAAAAGCCCATAACTAGAGGAAAAAATGACGCAGAAATTTTTTATAAATTTACCACGGTAATCCTCCTCCCGGCCTTTTTGAGTTTGCCGCATCCCGGGATGAAGACTAAGAGACACGGCGAATCACAAACCGAGCGTTTCAATTCCCAACCCCGATTGCATGATTTACAAAACCATTTCCCTTTCCGCCCTCGCCCTCGCCGCGATGCTCTTCACGAGTTGCGGTTCGAAATCCGAACTTTCCATCCTTCCGAAGTCTTCCATCCGTAGCGGCGCATCCAGCTCTGCCTTCGCGAAGAACAGCTCCTTCTCCACGAGCGCCCCATCCACCGCCGCTTACACTGCCGCCGCAGGAAAGCCACGCGACAAGCACAACATGCCGGTTTACGCCTTCAGCGACCGCAACCGCATTGTGCGCACCACTGCCTATACCTGCAGTGAGGACGATCACCTCGTTTATGGCAGCCAGAATGCCACCGGTACCACTCTCCGTTACACGGACAAGGTTCGCAGCGCCGCTGCCGACTGGTCCTTCTATCCTGTAGGCACCACCTTCAAGATCAAGGGACTTCCTTACACCTACGTTGTAGACGATTACGGCTCCGCCCTCACCGGCACCGGCACCATCGATATCTACAAGCCCAGCAAGGAAATCATGAACCAGTGGGGCCGCCGCAATGTGGAGATCACCATCATCCAATGGGGCTCCTTCACCCGCAGTGCCGAGATTCTGGCGCAACGCACCAGCTACAGCCACTGCCGCTCCATGCTGGCGAACATCGTGCGCCAGCGCCCGGACCTGGGTGGCAGCCGCGTGGCGATGCGCTGAGCGATACAGCTCTCATTCTTCAAAAAAGCCCCGGATGATTCAGTTCATCCGGGTTTTTTGTGCCGTGGTGGCTTTGATCTGCAGTTGAACTTCTTTCAGATGGGGCATGGCTGATGAAATCCGCCGCCACGTTTTACTGAATGGGGGCCAGTAGGCGGGCCATGCGGCAGGCAGCGCGGAAGAAGAAGGGCTTTTGGGTGAATTCTCCGAGGGTGGCTTCCTTGGAATGGCTGAAATCCATCTCCAGCATTTCCGTGACCTCCTTCACAAACCCTGCGTCTGGCGAGAGGGCGGTGATCTCGAAATTGAGCCGGAAGGAGCGGTTGTCCAGATTCGCGGTGCCGACTGCGGCGAGGCGGTCATCGATGAGGATGACCTTCTGGTGGAGAAAGCCGCGGTGATAGCGGAAGAGCCTCACCCCATAGGGGATGGAGTTTTCATAATAGGAAAACGCGGAGAGCCAGACGAGAAGATGATCCGCCCGCTCCGGGATCATGATGCGGACATCCACACCCCGGATGGCCGCTGCTTGCAGGGCAGTCATCACCCCTTCATCCGGCACGAAATAGGGGGAGGCGATCCAGAGCCGGGTGCGCGCATTGTTGGCAGCCTCTGCCACCACCAGTTGCCACGAGTCCCCAGGATCAGCCGGGCCGGTGGGGATGACGGCCGCCACCTGATCCTCCGGCTCAGTTGCCGTTTCCCACAGCAGCTCCGGCACCCGCCCGCAGGCCCAGAACCAATCCTCCATGAATACCATCTGGATGGCGTGGGTGACGGGGCCGCTCATTTCCAGGTGGGTGTCCCGCCATTTTCCGTAGCGTTGATCCCGACCGAGATATTCATCCCCGACGTTCAATCCACCAACAAAGGAGGTTTTTCCATCAATCACCACGATTTTCCTGTGATTGCGGAAATTGAGCTGGAGGCGGGAAAGCCACAGCCGGTTGGTGCCGAACCAAGCGCACTCCACGCCGGCATCCTTCAGCGACCGCAGGTAGCGCCGGGGCAGCTTGTGGGAACCCAGCTCATCAAAGAGGAAGTAAACTTTCACGCCCGCCTTCGCCCGCTCGATCAATGCCTGCTGGAAGCGCATGCCGATGCGGTCGTTCTTCACGATGTAAAAATTCACGCAGAGGTATTCTCCGCCCGGGCAATCGCCTCGAAGAGATGGTGGAAGGTTTCCTCCCCATCGATGAGCAGCTTGAGGGAATTCCCTTTCACGAAGGGCAGCCCGCCGAGGATTCGGGCGGCTTTTGAAAAGACATCTTCCTCCGCCACCTCCACCTCATAGGCCAGCAGGCGCCGGTGCATGTCCTCCGCCAGTTTCCGCAGCCGCAGGTCCTCACCCCGCCGCGCGCGGACGTAGCCGGAAAACCGGGAACGGCCTAACAACCAATACAGGGGAATGGCTACAAACGGCAGCGTGAGCAGCGCAATCACCCAAGCTATCGTGCCTTGGGAAGTGCGCACATGCATGACGGCATGCAGCACGTGGAGAAAGCCCACGATATAAAACAACACGATGGCAGACAGCCCCCACCAAGTGGTGTGATCGAACGAGGGGAAAAGCATGATTCCACCCTAGCCGGGTTTCATGTGCCCACAAGTCACGAACGCTACTTGAGTAAACGATGGAACCTCCAGCGGATCTCTTCTTCATAGCTTTCCGTATTCGGATAGGTGGCGTCCGTTCCCTCGCAGAACATACCGCTGGTAAGACGCTCCGGCGGAAGCACGTTCCTTAGCTCCTTACACATCTGGAGGATGTTCCCCGGATGACGCAGGCGCAAAGGTGACTCCTGGTAAAACGCGACGTTTTCTGGAATAACCAACACATGCAGCCGGTAAGGCTCACTGGCGAAAAAGAAATCCAACCGGAATTTCTGCACCTTCTCCCTCTTGCTTTCGCGGTGGATGTAGGTGTGAGAGGCTCCCTGAGTTGATGGGGACAGCTCCCTTCTGAGCGACTTTTCGATCTTTTCCTCCGTCTCGGTCAGAAAACCACCAGCCAGAAAAACCACTTCTTCCCAAAGCCGCACCTGCTGGCGGCCCATACTATCCGTAAACTCAATCATCTCATTCTGTGAGCCGATCCGCTGCACCGCATAGCTGTGAGGAAGGTATGGCACATCTTCATCCAGAACGATCTCCGTCGGATAGGAGGCTCTGGCCAGTTTCTGCTGGAAAGCATTCGCCTCCTCCCATCGCAGCCCGGTGGCCACGATGCCGAAGAGCTCGCGGTGGAGCTTTGCGATGTCCGGGCGGGCAAGTGTCTCCAGCACGTCGGCGGCGGTTTCCATATCCTCCCGGGAAATGGTTTGGTCGAGAGTGAGTTGGAGGAGACTGAAGGTGCTCATACGGACAAGGGTAGATGGAGAAGACGACAGGCAGGAATGCCTGTCTCACGTCCTGCTAGAAACAAAAAGGGAGTGAACCGCTCGGTCCACTCCCTTTTCTGAAAAACGATCTGATTGATCTCAGTAGGCGAAGATCTCGTCTGCCTTGAAGAAGCGCTTGATTTCGGCAGCGGCGGCTTCCGGGGAATCGGAGGCGTGGCAGACGTTCTTCATCTTGGCATCGGAATCCTTGAAGCCGAAGTCACCACGGATGGTGCCCTCTGCGGCGACGGTGGAATCGGTAGGGCCGAGAAGATCGCGCACGCGGGAGATGACGTCTTCACCTTCGAGGGCGAGGGCGATGACAGGAGTTTCCTGCATGAAGCCGCGCACGGCTGGGAAGAAAGGCTTGTCGGCGATGTGGGAGTAGTGATCGGCCAGCACTTCGTCACTCAGAGCCATCATCTTGATGCCACGGATGACGAAACCTTCTGCCTGGAAACGGGCCAGCACGGTGCCGGTGAGATTTTTTGCAACCGCATCCGGCTTGAACAAAATGAGAGTGGTTTCAAGAGCCATGTGGGGGGAAGTAGGCAGGAGGCCCCGATTGTGCAAGACATTTGAGGCAAAGGGGCGGCGCGGTTCAGGGCAGTGGGTCCAGGGCATCTGCCCGCTGGCGGAGGGAGCGGGCGGCCTCCTGGTTCCGGCTCTCCTTTTCCCACAGGCCAGCCAGGCGGCGGAGGGCGGCAGCGGTTTCCTTTTTTGCCCCCGGGGGGTAGGTACGGATCGCCTCGCGCAGGCGCTCCTCCGCAGGTTTGCTTTGCCCCTCGGAGAGAAAGACTTCCGCAGATTCCACCAGAAAGGATGGCTCCATCTTCCGGCTTGGCGGGAGGGCGGCCTCCGCTTCCCGGAAAAGGCGCGGTGCCTGTGCCGCTGTCTCTGGATCACGCCAGGTGGCAATGGCGAGGTGAGCAGCGAGATCGATGTTATCCGGCGAATCAAACAGCGCCTTTTCCAACAGAATACGGGCCTGCCGGGGATTCCCTGCTGCGAGAAATTCCTCGGACAACTTAATGAATTCCCCAGGGGAGCCGCCCCGGATTTTCAACAGCTCTGCGGCGTGCTGGCGGGCAGGCTCCGGCTGGTTTCTCAGGCGGTAATACTTGGCGAGGGCCTGATGGGCCATGGCCTGCTGCGGATCGATCTGCAAGACCTGCTCCAGCTCCTGCACGCCCTGGGTGTCCTGGCGGTTTGAAAAATAGAGGATGCCCAGGCGGGTGCGGAGGTCCAGGGAGGATGGGAGTGCCTGCACATGCGTCTCCAGCACACGGATGGCGAGATCGGGCTGGCCGTTGTTACGAAAGTAATCCGAGACGGTGCGGGCCAGGTAGCCATGCCGGGGATGGGCTGCCATGGCTGCGAGGTAGCGCTCCGCCGTGCGCTGCCGGGCCAGTTCCTCCTGCTCTGGATACACGGCCGTGCTGAAGGAGGCGTAGAGAAGAACGGCCTCCACATCCGTGTGGGACAGGCTTTCCAGGAGCTTTCCAGCCTGCTCCTTTCCACCGCTGGCCAGATGGATGGATACCAGACGGCGCACGATTTCCGGGTGGGCGGGCCATTTTCTGAGAGAGGCTTCCAGGATTTTCTGCCGCTCGCTGCCAGGCTGGCCTTCCAGAAAATCCACCCATCCCATCTGGATGCCCAGGTCCTCCTTCCGCGCGGTGGCCAGATCCCGGTAGAGCTGGATGGCACCGGCACGGTCCCCCTGGCTCATGCGCTGGCGGAGGGCGATCTCCACGAGAGGCCAGGCAGTGGGATCCAGCTTCCGGGCCTCCTCAAATCTCTGTGATGCCTGCTCACTCTGGCCACGCAGCTTTTCCAAAACGCCCAAGGCATACTCCCGCCGGGAATTTTCCGCTGCCTGCACGAGGGTGGCAGAGGACCAGAATAGCAGCATCCATTTCATAAAGAGCGGCCTGAGTATGGGCCAGTTTCCCCCACTCCTCCAGAGCGGATTTTTTTCCCGGCAGGCATTTTCCCAAGCGTGACAGGCAGGTCAGAGATGGCATGCTGCGCCGCGTGAGTCCCATCAGCATCTCCGCCGTCAAGGAACAAGCCGGGGAAATCCCCATCGCAGCCGCGATCCACGCCCAGCTCCAATCCCGCTCCACCCGCACCACCAAGGGCGGGAAACCGTATCTGGAACTCACCTTTGCGGACTCCACGGGAAATTTCGTGCTCAAGATCTGGTCAGATGCGCCGAATTTCTCCGCAGCCGAGGAACTGCCGCTGGGCACCATCGTGAGGCTGGAGGCGGAGTGGACGCAGAACCAATACGGCGTGAACCCGAACCATCTGGCATGGCACCATGTGGATGAAAAGGCGAAGGCGGACTTTCTTTCCGGAGATCCGGATATCCGCCGCAAGCAGGATCACGACTACGCGGAGATCCTGAGGCTGGTGGATTCCATCACGGATCCCCGGCTGAATCTGCTGGCTACCTATTTCCTGAAAACGATGGGGGAACGCTTTCGCCGCACCGCTGCCGCACGGAAAAACCACCACGCGCGCCGTGGTGGACTGGTGGAGCACGTCTCCCAGATGATGCGCTCCGCCGAGGCCCTGTGCCCCGTGTATCCAGAACTGAACCGTGATCTGCTGCTCACCGGCGTGCTTTTCCACGATTGCGGAAAGCTGTGGGAAAACAGCTACCCGGAAGATGGCTTCGCCCAGACCCACAGCATCCATGGAGAAATGCTGGGGCACATCCCTCTGGGCATCGAGCTGGTGAACAAGCTGTGGAACGACATTCTGGACAGCGAGGAAGCCGCGGATTGGAAAACGCTGAAACCCTCCACAGAACTCACCCGCCTCCACCTGCTCCACCTCATCGGCAGCCACCACGGGCAGTTGGAATTCGGCTCGCCTGTGCTGCCCCGCACGCCAGAAGCACACGCGCTGCATTACATCGATAATCTGGACGCCAAGATGGAAATGATCCGGGAGGCCTACCACCAGGCCACCGAGTTGTCCCCCGGCATTTACGATCGCGTTTTCCCGTTGCCGGCGAATCTGGTCAGGCCACTGCCCTCTTTTGCAGAGGGCTCTTGATGAATGGATGGTTCTGCGCTAGGTGCAGCCAAGTATCTGAAATCATAGCCCGCCTCCCCCGGACCTCTCGGAGAGAGAGAGATCCCTGCCTTTTCTTGAAAACTCACCACTGAAAACTCGCAATTTTTCCCCCATGCATCCCTTCCTTGCCCCAGATTTCCACGTCCGTTGGTCCACTCTCGTCCCATCCGCCATCGAGCCGGATATCCGCCATGCGCTGGAGGTGGCGAAGCGGAACATCGCAGCGATATCTGCGCAGGACCCGGCCACTGCCACTTATGAGTCAGCCTTTGTGGCGCTGGAAAATGCAACGGATGAGCTGAACCACGGCTGGGGCCGCCTGAACCACCTGGACTCCGTATCGGACTCCCCGGAACAGCGGGAGGCGCTGAACAAAATGCTGCCGGAGGTGACGGATTTCTATTCCTCCATCGCGCTGAATGACCGGCTGTGGGCGGTGATCAAGGCGGCGGGAGAGAGTGCGGAAATCGCCACCCTGCCACCCGTGCTGCAGCGCCATGTGGAGGAGTCCCTGGCTGGATTCCGTGAGTCTGGTGCCGATCTGCCGCCGGAGCAAAAAGAGCGCTTCGCCGCCATCGAGTCCGAGCTTTCAAAACTCACCAAACAATACTCCGAGCATGTGCTGGACTCCACGAATGCGTGGGAAATGATCATCACAGATGAATCCCGCCTGGCAGGCCTGCCAGAGTCTGCCAAAGCAGGTGCGGCGGCCAATGCACGCGCCAAGGGTGTGGCCACGGATGAGCAGCCAGCCTGGCGCTTCACGCTGCAATTCCCCTCCATGTTCCCCGTCATGCAGCATGCCCATGATGAGGCGCTGCGGAAGGAAGTCTGGCAGGCCTCCACGAAAATCGGCGGCTACGGGGAGTATGACAATACCGCCCTCGTCTGGCAGATCCTCAAGTTGCGGCAGGAAAAGGCGGAGATTCTGGGCTTCCAGAACTTCGCCGATCTCAATCTGCTGCGCCGCATGGCCAAGAGCGGAGAGGCCGCACTGGCCTTCACCGAGGGGCTGCACCAGCGCATCGCGCCCGCATTCCATGCGGAATACAAGCAACTAGGCCAATACAAGGCCGCAAAAACCGGCCAGCCGGAAGGTCCGCTGGAGCCATGGGAAGTGGCCTACTGGGCTGAAAAGCAACGCCAGGAGAACTACGATTTCGATGAAGAGGCGTTGCGCCCCTACTTCCCCGTGAATGGCGTGATGGCTGGCATGTTCGAGATCGCCTCCACGCTCTTCGGCATCTCCATCCAGCAAAAGGAAACGGTCTTCCTGGACACTCCCACTCCCACTCCGCACTCCGCACTCCCCACTCCGCACTCCCCTGTGGAAGTGTGGCATCCGGAAGTTTCCTTTTATGAAATCCACGATACCGCCACGGGTGCGCACCTGGGCTCCTTCTACGCAGACTGGCACCCGCGCGAATCCAAGCGCGGTGGCGCATGGATGAACTCCCTCCACACCGGCGGCGTGGGCGAGCCCCATTTGGGCCTCATCATCGGAAACATGAGTCCGCCCGTGGATGGAAAGCCCGCCCTGCTCACGCACAATGAAGTGGAGACCGTCTTCCATGAATTCGGCCACCTGCTTCACGGCCTGCTCAGCCATGTGCCGGTGAAGTCTCTGGCAGGCACCTCCGTTGCCTGGGACTTTGTGGAGCTGCCCTCCCAGATCATGGAGAACTTCTGCTGGGACCGCGCTTCGCTCGATCTCTTCGCCCGTCACTACGAATCCGGCGATGCCATTCCACAGGATCTCTTCGAAAAAATGATTGCGGCGAAAAACTACCTCAGCGCCTCCGCCTTCATGCGCCAGCTTTCCTTTGGCAAGCTGGATCTGGAACTCCACTCCCACTTGGGAAAATACGCGGACCGGGATCTCGACGAGGTGGACCGCGAGATTCTGGCAGACTACCGCGCCCAGTTGAAAACCGACACTCCCTCCATGACGCGCCGCTTCGGCCACCTCTTCAGCAGCCCCACCGGCTACGCCGCAGGCTACTACTCCTACAAGTGGGCAGAGGTACTGGATGCGGATGCCTTTACCCGTTTCCAAAAGGAAGGCGTCCTCAATCCCGAGACAGGCCGCGCCTTCCGCGAGCACATCCTCAGCATGGGCAACTCCCTGCCTGCGGATGAACTCTACCGCCGCTTCATGGGCCGCGATCCCGAGCTGGAGCCACTGCTGGTGAGAGCCGGTCTGGCGTGAAGGAAAGCGCTCGTTTCCATTTCCCCACCCTAGGGGCTTGAAATTGGAAACGAGAACACCCCTTCGGAAACCATGGGTGGAAACCACGGGAAAAAAAGGCCCTTTCTGGAAATGAGCCGGAAACGAGGCCCTTATTCATGGAAACGAGAAGGGTAAACATTGGAGGCATCACAGGCGCTCCAGTTCCCGAGGTTGAAATTTCCATTCCGTCCACAGCCCTAGGGAAATGGATGGAATGGACGAAAATGCGGGCAGGTTTGGTGGATGCTCGAGACGCCTTTGAGGATTCTTCTTTTGTCGCTATCAATAGAGGTGCGGCATTGACGCTTGCGCAAGGAGAGGCGGTCTCCGAACCGCCTTAACTTCAAAAGCTCAGCGAAGGCGAAGCATTCGCCACGACGATGAAACAAGGCGGTTCGGAGACCGCCTCTCCTTGATTACCCCTAATGTTCATTCCATCTTACATCCGCAGTTTGTCTCCCATCCTTAAAGGCATTGGAATATGGCGAGGTCCTGCATTCGAGAAATTGACTCGTCGTTTCCTTCATTCCGGCGCTGCCTGGCATCCCTCCGGGATGAAGAGATTGCGGGTGGCCTCACCGCTTCAACCACGCTGACAGTGGACCTGAAACCGGTACGGTTATACCCTTCTCGTTTCCACGAAAAAGCGTCTCGTTTCCGGCTCATTTCCAGAAAGGGCCTTTTTTTCCCGTGGTTTCCACCCATGGTTTCCGAAGGGGTGTTCTCGTTTCCATTTGTGTGCACCTAGGGAGGAAATTGGAAACAAGTGGTGACGTGAGGCGGAAAAGTTCCACGTCTTATGGAACTTTTTCTCTTCTCTCTCACTTACCTAGGGTGCGAGAGAGAAGAGAAAAAAGCGAACCTCAATAGGGAGGCTCCCGCTCAAAACTGAACGACGTTGAACAGCATCAGCCCGCCGACGATAAGACCCACAGCAATGCGGTACCAGCCGAAGATGGAGAGGCCGTGGCTCTGGAGGTAGGAGACGAGCCACTTCACGGCGATGGCAGCGGAAACGGCGGAGGCGATGAGACCCACAATCATGGGCATGGCACCGTATTGGTGAAACATGAGCTTGGTGCCACCGAAGAGGGTGTCGTAGGCCGGGTCCAGGCCTTCCACCTTGTCGATGGCATCCTTGGCCGTGGCGGCGGTGAGGGTGAGCACGCCAAGCAGGAAGGAATACTCCACTGCCGCACGGACGGAGAGGCCTACCAGAATACCGCCGCAGATGGTCATGAGGCTGCGGCTGGTGCCGGGGCACATGGCCACGCATTGCAGAAGGCCAATGATGAGAGCCATCTGCCAGGTGAGCTGGGTGAGTTCCAGCCCGCCCCCTTTTTTCGTGGATTTACGGTTCCACCAGGCGGTGGCAAGGATGGCGATGCCACCGACGATCCATGAGACGCAGACGGTGCCCATGTTGAAAAGATGGTCCTTGATCCAGTGATTGAAGAGCGCACCCAGCACCGCCGCAGGAATGAATCCGGCGATGATGGCGATGGCCAGCCGCAGGCCCTCCGCATCCTGTCCCAGCACGCCCCGGATCATCTGGAGGACGCGCTTTGAATAAAGCCCCAGCACGGCGAGGATGGCCCCACCCTGGATGCATACGGCAAATGCATCCGCCGCTGCCTTGGATTCCGGGCTGCCGAAGCCGATTCCCATCAACCGCTGGGCGACGATGAGGTGCCCTGTGGAACTGATGGGCAGATACTCGGTGATACCTTCGATAATTCCTAAAACCAATGCCTGCCACGCTTCCATCATGATGGCGGAAAAGTGCAGATTTCGTTCCCATCCGGCAAGGGATTTACGGTTGCTTCTACGACACAGAGCGATGAGGTTTCCCGCGCTGCCGGTGGTGGCGTATGGCATTCATGAAAAAGCGCTATCTCAGGTTGGTCCGACGGACGTTCCGCACACTGCGGCATCGTCGCCTTCGGCATCGTCCATGGTGGCAGAGCCTTACGAAGCCACTCTTCGCCAGAGGCTTGTGGATGCCATGCCGGGATACGGTGGCTACCGGATTGGCCGTGGGCCTGTTCTTCGCCATGATTCCCTTCATCCCGCAGGCGCTGTGCGCGGCCATCATTGCCATGCGGCTGCGCGGGAATATCCCCTTCGCCGTAGCAGCATGCTTTGTGAGCAATATTTTCACGAACGTCCCGATCTGTTATACGCAGATCAAGCTGGGCACGTGGCTCATCAATGACGTGGGCATGCCAGTGCCCCAATTATTTTTAAAGGCGGAAACCACGCTGCCCGGAGTGGGCCAGGTGGGACTGTGCAGCTTCACCGTGGGCTTTGTCACCAGTGGCATTCTTCTGGCGCTGCTCACCTATCCGGTGGTGCATGTCCTCTCCGCCTTCATGCCGCACCACCTGCCGGTGCGGCAAAAAAAGGCCGCCCCACCATCTACGGCCCGCCCCGGCCAAATCGGTGGACCATGACCTTTCCCCCGCCGAAGGGCGCCCCCAGCCGCTGTGGCAGGGTGGACGCGGGGAAGGCATAACGCCGCGCCGCCTGGCCACCCACACGGCGCAAAAGCAGGCCCAGCCCCATCCCTGCCAGCGCGAGCAATGCCACGGAACCCAGCACCAGCACGGTGATCCGCAGCCCCCGCCCTTCCGGCACCGGCGCATCCCGCTTTTGGAAATACGCCTCACTTTCCGCAGAGAGCTGGAGCACCAGGGACTTCAAATAATCCGCAGCAGTGGCATTCTTCCCCGTCTGGGTGGTGGCCCGGGTAATGATGCCCACCAGCTCATGCGCCGGGATCACACCCCAGCGTTCCTCTCCCACCTCACTCCCTTGATTTCCCCGCCCCAGCCCCAGGGACTTGCTATCCACCTCATACACCATCACCACGCCATTCCCATCCGGCAGCCATGCCTGCTGGAGTTTCCCCGCATATTCTTGCGCGGTGGTGCCCAACAGCACCGGCTCCACCAACAGATAGATCCTGAAGCCCCGCTGTTGCTCCACCTGTTTCACCGCCGCCAGCATCTGCCGGAATACCTCCGGCTGCTGGGAAAAAAATCCCGCCTCATCCCGCAGCAGCGCGGGCGGTGGCGCGGGCAGCTCATCCGCACCCTCTTGGGTGGCATCCACTCCCAGAGCCTGCGCCCCGGCGATGGCCATGCAGCCCAGAAACATCATCAGCCACCCGCAGAACTTTCTCACTCCGGGATCATGCATGTTTCTTCCCGGAGATGACAAGTCTTAGGAACGTGGCGGCGGCTTCCCACTGCCACGCCCACATCACAGTCCTATCAGGTAGGCTGCTCGCCGCGTGCCATCACCACCTTGCCGGTGCGCACCGTCTCGATGATCTCAAACTGTGAGAACATGGTGATGGCGGCATCGATCTTTGAGGAATTTCCAGACACCAGGGCGATGAGGGAATGCGGCGTAAGGTCCACCGTCTTCCCGCCGAAGTGCTCGATGATCTGGAGCGCCTGGGTGCGCTTGGAATCATCCGCCAGGATTTTCACCATGATCAGCTCCTTCACCACGGAGGCCTCACTGTCATGCTCGGAACAATGGATCACATCGATCAGCTTGTTCATCTGCATGATGATCTGGTCCAAGCCTTCCGGGTCTCCGGAGACACCGATGGTCATGCGGGAGAAATTCGCATTCCGCCCTTCGGAAACGACGAGCGAATCGATATTGAACGCACGGCGGGAGAACACCTGGCAGATGCGCATGAGCACACCCGGCTGGTTGTTCACCAGAATGGAAAGTGTGTGAGTGGCGCCGCGTGGAGCGGTAGTCACGGGAGTGTCAGTAGTGACGATGGTTTGGGACATTTTCGAAAAGTTTCTAGTTGGAAGTTTTCAGTTTTCAGGGAGAGGGGAAATCAGTGCCCAGCCAGAACCACAGTCCTGAACTGAACACTGAAAACCAACAAACTCTCTTCACGTGGACCCAACGGGCTTGGCCATCTTGTGCTTCGGCGCCTCGGTGATCATGTCTTCCAGAGCGGCTCCGGCAGGGATCATCGGGAAAACGTTGTCCGTCTTCACGCACTCCGCATGGATGAGGATGGGGCCGTCATTGTAGGCCAGCGCCTGCTTGAGCATGCGGTTCACATCGGCAGGGCGCTTGATGTGAACGGAGGGAATGCCATAAGCGGCTGCAAGCTTGCAGAAATCCGGGTTCCCGATGAGGTCCACGCCGGAGGTGCGGTCATCATAGAACAGCTCCTGCCACTGGCGGACCATGCCCAGATAGTGATTGTTCAGCACCACGATCTTCACCGGCAGCTTGTGGATCTGCGCAGTGGCCAGCTCGAACAGTGTCATCTGGAAGCCGCCGTCTCCGGAAATGGAGATCACGGTTTTTTCCGGATGCGCCAGTTGCGCACCGATGGCCGCCGGGAAGCCGAAGCCCATGGTGCCTGCGCCGCCGGAGGAGAGCCAGTGGAAGGATTCGTGGTTCTTGTAGAACTGGGCGGCCCACATCTGGTGCTGGCCCACGTCGGTAGCGACGATGGCCTTTCCTTCCGTAAGCTCATACAGGGACTCGATCACCTGTTGCATGCGCAGGCCACCCTGCTTCTTGTAGCTGAGGGGGAATTTCTTCTTGTAGCCATCCAACTTGGCAATCCACTCGGTGGTTTCCAGCGGGCTGATCTTTTCATTGATCTCGGTGAGCGCCGCCTTGGCATCGCCCACGATCATCAGATCCGGCTTCACCATCTTGCCCGCTTCCGCAGGGTCGATGTCGATGTGGATGATCTTCGCGTCCTGACAGAACTTGGATGGCTGGCCGATGATGCGGTCATCGAAACGGGAGCCGATGTTGATCAGCAGATCGCACTCGATCATCGCCTTGTTCGCGTAGGCCGTGCCGTGCATGCCCAGCATCCCCAGCGCCAGCGGGTGCGTTTCCGGGAAAACACCCTTGCCCAGCAGCGTGGTGGTCACCGGAGCATTCAGCGTCTCCGCCAGATAGCGCAGTTCCTTGTCCGCCCGGGCGATCATCGCGCCTTGGCCGGCCAGAATCACCGGGCGCTTCGCCTTGGCGATCAATGCAGCAGCTTCATTCACCGCAGCGGCAGGAATGTTGAACGCCACTTCAGGATGATAGCCGGGCAGATCGAAGGTGGCATTCAGATCACCGGTGAACTTTCCTTGGGAAATATCCTTCGGCACATCGATGAGCACCGGGCCGGGACGCCCCGTGGTGGCGATGTGATACGCCTCGCGGGTGATGCGCGGCAGGGAGTTGGTGTCCTTCACCAGGTAGTTGTGCTTCACCACCGGAATGGTGATGCCGAAAATGTCTGCCTCCTGGAAAGCATCCTTGCCCAGCATCCACGTCACCGTCTGGCCGGAGATGAGAATCATCGGCACGGAGTCCATCATGGCAGTCATCAGACCCGTCACGGTATTCCCAGCACCCGGGCCGGAAGTCACCAGCACCGCAGCAGGCTTGCCGGTGGCACGCGCATAGCCATCTGCCATGTGAACGGCACCTTGTTCGTGGCGCACGAGGATGAACTTCATCTTCGTTTTGACGGTCTCCAGAGCGTCAAAGATCGGGATGGCCGCCCCACCGGAGTAGCCGAAGATGTATTCGATGCCGAGGTCATCGAGGGTTTTGATGAGCGCCTGTGCGCCGTCGAGTTGTTCTTTGCCCATAGGAAATGCGGGTTGGAGAAAACGACATGCTCTCGAATCACCCGATTTGCAAACCGAAAATGCGGCATTTCAGGACAAACTCAGATAGCCATTTAAAAAAGGCACCCAAAGATTGGCATTTTTTCGGAGAAATCATCTTCCAGCTCGAAATATCCGGCCAAACATTGCCATTTTACATGAAACACCCTCACCTCCACCTCACTGCTCTTTTAAAGTCCGGTTTTTCCCTTTCACTATCTCTTCCGGCTTGGAGGAAGTGCTGCACCCGCTCACAGTTTGCCGCGTGAACTCCTGCTCATCTCTTGGCATTGGCCTGGCTGGCTTCGGAACCGTCGGTTCCGGCGTGTGGAATACCCTTCAGCGGAATGGCGAACTCATTACCGGCCGGACTGGCGGTAATGTGGCCCTCCATATTGCCAAAATCCTGGTGCGCGATCTCAACAAGGCACGCGCCACCAATGGCGATGCCCCGAATGACTGCTTCACCACCGACTGGAAGGAACTGGTGGAAGATCCCGCTGTGGACATCGTGGTGGAATTGATCGGCGGCACCACCGTGGCGTTCGATATCGTGGCCGCTGCCCTGCGTGCGAAAAAGCCCGTCGTCACCGGAAACAAGGCCCTCCTCGCTGAGCGCGGGGTGGAACTTTTCGCCCTCTCCCGGGAAATGGGCACCCCCATCCACTTCGAGGCCGCTGTGGCCGGTGGCATCCCCATCATCCGCACCGTGCAGGATTCCTTTATCGGAAACCGCATTCACTCCTTCTCCGGCATCATCAATGGCACCTCGAACTACATCCTCGGCCGCATGACGGACGCGGGGCTGACCTTCGATGACGCTCTCGCAGAAGCCCAGGCACTCGGATACGCAGAAGCAGACCCCGCACTGGACGTGAATGGCTGGGATGCCGCCCACAAGGCCATCCTCCTCGCCACGCTGGCCTACGGTTTCCCCATCGATCCGAAGGACATCCACGTTTCCGGCATCGAGCAGGTGCGCCCCACCGACATCACTTTCGCCAAAAACCTCGGCTACGTCGTGAAGCTGCTCGCTGTCATCCGCGAGCATGCAGACTCCTCCGTGGAACTGCGCGTGCAGCCATCCTTCATCGCGAAGTCCCACATCCTCGCCTCCGTGCATGGCGTCTTCAATGCCGTGGCCGTGCATGGCGATGCCGCTGGTGAATCCCTTTTCTACGGCCGGGGCGCGGGGCAAGACCCCACCGCCTCCTCCGCTGTGGCGGATCTTGTGGAAGCCGCCCGCTCCCTCCGCCAGACCACCGGCCATCGCGGTTTCCTACCCTACCGGGAAAGCGGCACCATCCTGCCGGTGGCGGATACCTCCACCGCCTACTACGTCCGCTTCGATGTGACGGACCGTCCCGGTGTGGTTGCGGAGATCGCCCGCGTGCTTGCGGATCACCGCATCGGCATTTCCGGTACCCACTCCCCGGTCAATCCCTCCAATCCGGACGCCGCATTTGTGGACATGGTTTTCCTCCTCCACACCTGCCCCTTCGGCAAGCTTCAGCAGGCGCTCAAGGAAATCGAGGCACTGGACTGCATCAACAGCACTCCGGTCGTCTTCCGCATCGAGTCTCTGGGCTGAAAAAAAACTCAGTCGCGGTGATAGGGTGAGCCAGACTTCAGCGAGGCCACCCGGTAGAGCTGCTCCAGCAGCACCACCAGCGCCAGCTCATGCTGGAGCGTGAAGGGGGAGAGCGTGAGCACCAGATCGCAGGATTTTCTCAGTTCCGGCGAGTGCCCGTCCGCCGCGCCGATAAGGAAGGCCACCGTCTTCACATCTCCGCGCATGGCCAGGCCATCCAGCCGCTCCGCAAACTGGCGGGTGGTGAGGCATTCCCCACGCTCGTCCAGCGCCACCCGGTAGCATCCCTGGGACCGCTCCAGCAGCCGTGCGGAAACCTCCTCCCGCGTGCCCGCCTTCACCATCACCAGCTCATGCCCGCCGAAACGCGAGAGCCGCTTCAAATATTCATCCACCCCGGCCTTGGCATAGACGAGGGCAGGCTTTCCAGCGACGAGCAGGCGGATTTGCATGGGCGGCTCCGATCATGAGCCTCATCCACGCGGGGATGCACGCAGATTTGATCAATGCTTGCCCGCAGCCCCTACCCGCGCCACTTTCCTGTCATGCGAAACCTTTTCTTCTGCCTGCCGCTGCTGGCACTGGCCTCCTGCTTCAAGGGCCCCGGCCCGATCGTCCCGGACACCCGCACCGAGCGCCAGATGATCGGCCTCCTGCAGAAATTCGACCGCTGGGACCTGGATGGGAATGGCGAGCTGAGCGCAAAGGAGCTGAAACCCGCCTCCGCCACTTCTGGAAAATCCGTCGCGGAAATCCTTGCCTACTTCGATTCCAACAAGGACGGCAGCGTCTCCCTCCGGGAGGCCCAGAAAGGTCTGGAGCGGAAAGTGGAGGAACATTCTGGCGAACACGTGGGTGAATGAGCGCCATCTACGAAACGGAGAAACTCGTCTCCGAATACCTGCTCTTTCACTACGGCACCCTTGAGGAAATCCTGCCTGCGGGGCAAAAATGGCCTGTTGGGATGCAGGAGGCACTCGGCTTCACCGGCCGCACCACATCCCATTTCCATCCGGAGACCGTGGACCGTGGCCTGGATCTCGGCTGCGCGGTGGGCCGCTCCACCTTTGAGATGGCACGCACCTGCCGGGAGGTCATCGGCCTGGATTTTTCCCACGCCTTCATCCGCGCCGCAGAGGCTCTGCGCCTGGGCGATACCCTGCCCTACCAAAGGCTGGAGGAAGCCGCGCTTTTCACCTCCCTCACCGCCACCGCCCCTCCCGGCGTGGATGCCACCCGCATCTGCTTCCAGCAGGGAGACGCCATGGATCTCCCGGAAAATCTCGGCACCTTCGACCGGGTGCACGCTGCCAATCTCCTCTGCCGCCTGCCCCAGCCCCTGCGCCT